>ENA-OWNT01004028-OWNT01004028.1-seawater-metagenome-genome-assembly--contig:-NODE-4028-length-13256-cov-4.375749_pt1 | contig 13256 bp, 11 predicted proteins | sample MGYA00238136_ERZ651165 | MGnify/ENA primary metagenome ERZ651165 (study PRJEB26861, sample SAMN08777766) | seawater metagenome | isolation source: coastal seawater | place: USA: Florida | collected... | reverse complement strand
ACGACGAACGACGACAAACGAACGACGACAAACGAACGACGAACGACGACAAACGAACGACGACAAACGAACGACGACAAACGAACGGCGAACCGGCGGAGTGTTTTGTTTTCGTTGTGATAGTTGTTGTCGTTGAGTGTTGTGTTGTGTTGGGAGAGTTCGAGGACAACGCGATAGTTTGAGAGAGGAAGCAGACATTTGGTTGCTGCAGGGCGCGGCTGTTGAGCTGAGGTGTGTGACGTGGACAGGCGCGTTTGCTTGTCTGTGTGTTGGTGTTTACCGTGGACGAAATTAAGGAGGTGGCTGCCTGGTGTTCCGCTATTGTAGTCGGTAGTTGGGGAGATGGAGACCACAGTGGACGCCCGCGAATTGGGAGTGCTGCTCTTGGCCGGTCGATAATGGAGCCAAAGGCACGAAGGCAAAACGGCCGACCAGCAGGCAAAGTAGTGCATTGCGAGGAGTGACTCGGCCACCAAAACGGCGGTTGGGCGGCGCGGCACCAACGCGTGGCTGCGGATGACACTGGTAAAGCGCTACTGCTATGACACTGAAGCTAAGCCGCGGGGTTCTGGTCGCTGTGTCAGGTGTGGCGATCCCACTGAGTCATTGTTCTTTCAACATAATTTAGTGACGCTTGCTTTTGCAACTCAATAGTTTTTTGTTTGCACTTTGTTTTTCACGGCGTGCGGCTATTTGTTTCCTTGACTTACATTGCGCTCAACAACAGCCACAGCTGAATATGGCCGACGCAACTGAAAACGACCCAAAGGAGTGGCCGGAGGTCACGAAGGCTCTGGAGTCTTACAAAGATGTCGAAGTCCGCAACTGGACCCGCGAGCTCGTCTTACAAAAGAAAGAGATGGACGAGCGCCTGTTTCGGTGCCATCCTTTGACGGAACTGACAATCGTGGTCCCAAACCTCGACAACACACTCGGACCGGTGGGTTTCCTGAAAAATCTCGTGAACCTCGTCGTCCGAGACTGCGGTCTGTCCGAAATTCCGCGGAGCATCGCCAGGTACGAAGTGACACAGTTGTCAACTTGTATCTACAACGCGTTCTTGTGGAGCTGTATACAATTCACACGCTCAAATTTCCTGTGTTTTTATCTTTGTTGCAGGTGCAAAGCTCTAAAGAACTTGGATGCTTCCAATAACCCACAGCTGACTTACCTCCCCGAGGAACTGCGCGAACTGCCCCACTTGGACAGCGTGCGAGCGTGCGAATGTGCCATTGACACCATCCGTGACTTGGAGGGTTGCGACCGCATTTCACAATTGTTCTTGAACAAGAACCTTTTGACTGAGCTGGACGGGCCTACCTTGGGCAGCATGACACACTTGATTCACTTGGAGGCAAGTGAGAATGCCATCGACGAGATCCCGGCCGAGATTGCGAACCTGGCAAAGAGCTTGCAAGTGTTGGACGTGCACGACAACGCCATCACCGCGATTCCGCAAGCATTTGGCGCCCTGAAGAAGTTGGTTCGTATTAACTTTTCAGGCAATGTCATCGAGAACAAGCAAACGCTTCGCGTGGTCAAGGACGCAACAGAACATGGGGCAAAGAAACTTAAGAACTTCATTGTTCACGCGAAAAAGAAAGGCGTCAAGACGAAACCCTTGAAGGGCAAGAGGCCGAAGTTCGTGCGTGTGACAAAGGAAGAACGCCTTGCCGCCGAAAAGGCCGCCGCTGAAGCCGCTGCCGCGGCCGCTGCCGCCGCGGCCGAAGCCGCCGATGGCAGTGCGCCAGAGACCAAAGAATCCGATGGTGCAGACGGCTGGGGTGAAGGTGGCGATGCCGGCGAGTGGGGAGCCGCAGAAGGCGGAGGCAAAAAAGCTGAACCGGTGGTCGATCCGAAAGAGGCGGCGCGGCAGGCTCGCAGACAAGCCCTGATCGAAAAGCGCAAGGCATTGCAGCTGGCAACGGACGAAGGTCGCCGTGCTGCTGAAGAGGAAGCCGAACGATTGCAGAAGCAACGAGAAGCCGAACGCGAAGCACAGGTGGGTGCTTGTACACGTTGCCATAGCGCACAGTGACGCCATGTCTGGCTAACATCGACGTACAATCTTGCAACCGTTGTACAGCTTAAAAAGCAAGAGGCAGAAGCTGCGCTTGAAGCAGAAATGGAGGAGAAGAGGCGCCAGGAAGAGGAGGTACGTTCGCCGGCAGTCGCTGCAGCCGAACGTTGTCCTGCATTTTGTTGCGCGGCTCAATCAATTTGGTGAACTTAGGCGGAGCAAGCTAGATTTGACGCCCTGCCAGAGGAAGAGAAGGTAGACCAACATCGTGTTTCACTGATGAATGTAATATGTTGTTGGTCGTGTAACAAATGTGCGTGGTGTACACTCTAGGCGCGAATCCTGGCCGAGAGGGCAGAAGAAGCTGCGAAAGAAGAGGCACGGCGACTACAATTGGTCGCTGAGGCAAAGGCTAGAAACGACGCCATTGCTGCCAAAGAACAGGCTCGTGAAGCCGCGAAGAAAGCGGAGGAGAAGCGTGCTCAGGAGCAGGCACTGAAAGCCCAAGAGGCCGCGGCTAAATCCGCGATGGAGGCAAATCGTCGCCACCTCGGCTCCGTGATGAAGTTTATTCCTGAGAAGAAATTCGGTTTCATCTTGGACGTGAGTGATGTTGCGATTTGTGACAGCCCTAAACCCACATCCGCGCTGATCAGTGCACCGCATCTTGGTTGTGCAGGAAACTACCACGCAAAAGCTTTTCTTCCACATCGACAACCTCATGCATGAGGCTCAGTCTGTCAGCGTGCAGGTACAGTTTTTTTTCCTACTGGGCATTCTTTCTTTCAATTCTCACATGTCAGTGTTATCTTCTTGTCACGCGACTAGGCACACAAGCGTCGATCGCTGGCAGTCGGGACGCAAGTGGAATACATTATTGACACACCTCGCGGAAGACAGGTATTTCTGTGCCGAGTGTGGTCACCGAAATCTTCGTATGCCGATCATCATCCGTGCTCTTCTACTGTGAATGACTTGTGTAGCCGCTGGGCAAAGCACAAAGTATTTCGCTCCCCGGTTTCAAGCCCTTCCCGCTCGTCTTTTCCTGAATGTTGTCAACGCAGCGAAGATAACGACACACTTTGATTCACTTCTTTATAAATTAACTTTTTACAAACTCGACACTCTCTGTACGCACCGTGTGCAAAATTTGTGTGCCTGCCACTACTCATGATCCACGCCCATGTACTGCCCGAACACTGGCGGTCCCTTGCCGTGCGTGCACAATGGAACTTCCTTCTTTTGGTTCGTTGCGCTGTCATCATGCAGCATGACCTACGACCAAAAAACAGTTTGCACACTTCAGTCAGTGTGCTAGTTGGCGTACGTTGTCGTTGTGGTCGACTCTGACCTCGAGGGCAAGAGCGCTGGCGCGCTCCGGCGATATCCAATCCTTCGGGCTCGCTGGTGCGTCAGCGCCCTTAGTCTTCGCCTCCATCAACCTTCGTCCTTCCGCTTGCGCCTCTGCTTTCGACAAGTGCCTCAATCTGTCTTGCCTGCTCTCCTCCAACATTTGACCAAGCGGCGTTGCTTTGAACGCAGCTTCTTTCGCGCGATCATCCAGGACAACTTGATGTTGCTCAGCTGCCACCCTGCGCAACGGAATAAAACGACGGCGGCAGGTTTACGGGCAAATCCACACAAATAGTTCGCCAGCAACAATGAATGGATGCATGCAACTGCGACGAACATAGCGACGAGGCAGTCTGCAGGTGCAGGAACGCCACGATGAGAAGGGGACACCGCTCGTGATTTCGTCTCGATCAAAACGGGGGTTCCGGTGTGTGGCCGACTTTTCGCAGTTGAGATGCGACGGTGGAATCGAGCAACGACCTTCTTCCATTCTTTGAGAGAACGTTGCGCTTGGTCAAACGATACGCCAGCAAACTTTTTCAGTGACAGCGGGTCAGGGACCTAAGAAGGGTTCGGTTTATCAGCATGTGCAAAACACAGTGACAATCCAAGCTCTGAAGTGCATTCATGCTAGCTCCGCACCTCATTGTGCTCTTTGATGAACGCTCGTAATTTGCGCCAGATTTCTGTGCGGCAAAAGGGTGTCTCGGGCTCCCCGTTCTCTTGTCCAGACGGCGGAAGGTCCTGATTGTCAGTTGCAATGGCTGCGTCGACACTGCCTTGGTTGGATGCAGAGACGGCCTCGCTCTTCGCATCGTCGAAGGACGAAGGCACCCCAAGTCGCGTCGCTTCTTCTTCACCAAGCAACTTGACAGCTTTCGTCTCTGCTTCGCGATCAGGCCACTTGAATGACATCCAGTCAGCCACAACATCGTACATCCGCTGATCTCGAATGCCGGCGGCAGCGCGTAATAGGACCATGCAAGCATCAAAGGACACCGCACTCGGCTTTCGCTTGCCATTTTCGCGAAGACAAACTTCCATAGCCTCCAAAAAGTATTCTCGAGAATGTACATGACTATGGCACCGGGCAGAACCAGCTAGCAAGGCGGCATACGAGGTTTCAATGTCTTGGTCTTGATCCTACAGGAAGAAGGCGATGCGATTGTAACTATCGAATGCGCAAACGGGCAGCTTGGCACAGCAACGCAACGTACATCCTCAAACAGCAGGTTACGCATGCTGCGCAAACTCGAATGCGACGAAAAGTGGCGCGGTCGCTTGGAACCCGACGGGGTGTTGGCAGTGCTAGTACTTCGCTTTTTCTTGGTTGATGGCTCCCACAGAATGAGGTCGGGGAAAGACGCGAAGGTGCCATCGCACCCGACAAACGTCGCTGTGAACGACAAACCATGTTGAACTTGGCCCCGCGATTCTCTGGAAGGGCCGCTAGCCTCTTTATCATCAGGAGCATCACTGGAACTAGAAACGGTCCTGGCGCCCAGGGCAGATGCCATGGTGAGATTTAGTCGTTCGAAGCTTTGGCTTGGGGAGTCACTCTCGAGTTCTCGCTTCACCAATTGGTAATCAGACGATAGCACAAGAAGTGGAACTGGCTCAGCCTTGCGCTCGACTTGGAGAACCAACAGAGGTTTCGGCGCTAATTGCCCACTTCCAGCGCAAACTAAGTTGGTCGCGTTCAGCAGCTCCTCCGTCGGCACAATGTAGTCTCCATGCAGTGCCAACAAATCGTGCGTAGTCGCGTGCGCCGACTCGTCTTGACTTGCTTGTCGAAGGACGTCGACACAGTGCGGCGCGTACACGCGGAACATACGGATGATCGACATGTAGCCACCCTGCACGGCATGGTGAACGGCCGTGAGGCCATCTGCTTGCCGTTTATGGGGCTGGATTTTTTGCTGCAACAACTTCTTACACATGTGCACGTTGCACTCACTTGCTGCCGAGTGCAGCACCGCCTCCTTTGCCGCAACGATCTGCTCTTTAATGTCTGCGGGGTATCCATTGGCTACAAATAGCTCTAGTATCTCGCCCCTGTCTGCTTCTGCTGCGATCTGCACGGCGGTCGTTCCGCGCTCGTCTGGTGCTGTGGGGTCAATCTCATAGTGAATGAGCTCATCTACGGTGTCGATGTCGCCATCGAAGCAAGCGACATGCAACATTGCTAATTGCTGCAAAGGCTCCAAGTCAGAGAGGGGTGGCAGCATCTTCAGTTCGGCCAGCGACACCCAGTTGGTAAACCCGTCAGCGAACACGATCTGGAAGTGCAGACCTTCTTCACGTGCTCCGGACAGATCAATCATTTTCACACGCGCTATCCCACGGCCCGGGCTCAGGGGCAAAAACACGTAGTCGCCCGTTTCCGGCTGGACACTTGTTTGAATGAAGAAGTGTAAGAGCGCAATGCATCGCTGAGGGCTCTCTTCGAAACATTTGACTACTTCGTCCATCACAGCTTGAATCTCCGGCCGCACGTGCTTGGATGAGCCCATGCCCTTTTCCATCTTCTCCCTTTCGGATAGGAAGGTGATGTGGTCCATGTCAGGGAAAAATCCTCTTTTCTCGGTGGACAAGGTGCATCGTTGATAATGCGGTGTGTCTGCAGGCAGTTCCTTTTGATTCTTCCTGCGCTTCGACTTGTTTGCGCCCTGCACCTCGGCCCCTCCACTTCCTTCGAACCTGGCCAGGCATCGCCTTAAGAGGCTCTGCGTCCCGCTGTAATCGCGTCTCAGAGCTTTAAGGATACTGGTGTGCGCCGCAACCTCGTGCGCTCGCATGTCCGTAATCGCTGGACACAGCTGCCGATCGGCAACGCTGGCACTTGCGCCCATGGTGCGTCGACTTTGGACTTGGAAACCGCGCCAGCGGGGCCCTTGGCACTCACGTCATGCTTAACGGCTTCTCGCAACCCAAACCTTCAGCTCGACAATGCCCACAGCTCGACGCAAAGTATGCGACAGAAATAACAGCAACAAAACACGCACACGCACAAAATGCAGCAATGCTCGTTCTGGAATTCGCACGTCTTCTTGCCGCTCCAAAGGACAGTTCCAACGCGTTTTCTATGCACAAACAGCAAACACCAACCCCGCAACAAAGACGACTACAAAGACACCGCATCAACAAAGTCGAGTACGCCGTCGAGAACGCCGTTGCCGTTGACTGTCGACAACGACGACTAACAACGAACGGCGAACGAACGACGACAGACGACAAACGAACGAACGACAAACGACGACAAACGAACGAACGAACGAACGAACGAACGACAAACGAACGAACGACGACAAACGACAAACGAACAAACGACAAACGAACGACGAACGACGACAAATGAACGACGACAAACGAACGAACGACAACGGTGACGTTCGACGTTACAAACCCGCATTCCATTGAATTCCCGATACAGGATACAAACCACTGCATAGTGCCACTGTGTATCTATCCTTTATTAGGACGCTTATTCTGCAATAATTCAGAACAACGCGTACTAGTATACATAGGCAGTACACGAGGTACTACGAATAATTGAATTGTCGAATACACCGTCGTTCGTCGTTCGTCGTTTGTGGTGGAGTGCGTACATTCCATTTTCGGGATATATCCACTCATTGTCGTCCTTTATCTACCATTCAAGGAATATAACCCATTTTTGGGACCTTTCTCGTTCTATACATCCCAAATATGGAATGTATGCCGTACCCGTGATATTTATATCCCGTGTCAGGAAGATACCGACATACCGACCAAAGCAACGCCTGTATCTCCCAGATTTGGAATTTATAACTCTGCTGTATCTCCCAAATTTGGAACTTAGTCCGCGGCTGTGTCGTCTGACCGCATTGGTATCCAAATATAGAGTAAAGTATAGTTGGTGTTAGAACGAGCGTATATTTAATATAATGGCGGTGGAGTCACTGTAATCATTCGGAATGAAAATATTCAAAATCAATTTAACAAAGCGTACAGTACTATTGCAACGGGTTGCGTCGGGCAAAAGTCGTTTCAGGTTCTGTGACGTCAGCCGCTTCCGCGACCGCGATCCGAATTCGCGCACTTGAGAGTAATCTTGAAATAGACGTACTGCGCATTTGGACGATTTCACTCTTTAAATATTATGCAAATCGGATAACAGTGCAGAGTTAAAATAGTAAAACTGGTTGAAGTAGACGAGCAGTACGTCGATAATGGCGATAGCAGCACCAACTGTTTCGACGACCGCGAAGTCAGTTGGATGGATCTTGTCGTTCGTTCGCTCGTTCGTTCGTTCGTTCGTTCGTTCGTTCGTTCGTTCGTTCGATCGTTCGATTGTTCGTTCGTTCGTTTGTTTGTTGTGTGTGTGTGTGTGTGTGTGTGTGTGTGACGCACTTTCACTGTCATCAAAGTGAGGGACTGTTTGTTGTTGACGGTATAGGGATGCGGCGTTCGTTGATGGCGTTCGAAGGTTCGCCGATCGCTGGTCGCTGAGCGCTGAGCGCTGATCGTTGGTCGTTGATTGTTGGTCGTTGATGCGTTCGTGCGTTTGTTGGCTGGTGGTGTTGGTGTTGGTGCGGGTGCTGTGAGTTGGTGGTTTTGTAGATGCGTTTGTTGATGCGGTGATGTTCGCGTGTTGGCTGCTGCTGACGGCGGTGGTGACAGTGTTGAGAGTTGGAGTTGGCTCTCGTGTTGGTCGTTGGTGTTGGTGTTGGTGTCGCTTCGACTGGTTGGTGGTTAGGGTATGATACCCGAACATGCTATTTGTGTAGCTGTTGGTGTTGTTTGGCGCGCAATTGGAAATGTGGGCGTTGGCCTTGCGGCTGTTGTTGGTTGCGACCACTGCTGGAGTTGCTTCTGCTTGCTTGTTGGTTTACCTTGGTGTTGGCGTTTTGGGTTTGACACTTTGCCCTGTGTACGAAAATTGTGATTGCTCTCTTTCCAGAAACAACAGACAAAAGGTGCACCGCTGTGGCTGTGCGGTATCGATCGCAAGAGGTGCAATAAACCAGTTGAGGCGGCTGTAGAAAACTGCCACTTTCGTGGCCTGCCGTCTGCACCCGCGAACATGGGTGCGGGGGCCAGCCTGTTGCAGGAGGACAAGAATAAGCCTGCCGATGCGTCGGACATCACGTCGCTGGAGATGGGAGTGCTGGAGATCAGGCGGCTGCGACTTCTAGCTCAGCAAAATCCGGGGACCGAGTTTGACATCGAGAGCGCGAAACCCGGCGATGCGAGCGACATCACGACGCTTGCGAAGGCACAGCAGGAGATCGCGAGGCTGCGCACGCTCTTCCGCGTGAAAGTGCCATCGTTGGACCGAGTGAAAATCGCGGGCGAGCTACACTGGGAAGAGGTGGAGCTCGAGAGGGTGACGAAGGAGTGCCAGGAAGTGCTGTTGCAGTCCCACGAGCTTCTCAAGGAGATTAACTCCGTCCACATCGGACAACTGGCTGCTACGGCGTCGCCGACAAATGAATTTGCCTTCTGCATGCAAGCTGTGCTCACGATTCTTCGACAATTCCACAAGAAGTACAAGAAGACCACGAAATGGCAGACAGCTCTGGTGCTCTTGAAAAACATGCACTTCCTGCAAATGATACTTGACTACCCAATACGTCGTGTATCCAGCTCCACGATAGGAAAACTTCAAAAATATTTGCGAGACGAGCCACTCAACACATATGCGGCATTGGTAGAAAAGACCCAGGAGCAGGAGAAGGCACGTAAAGTTCCGATAGACGTACACCGGTTTGCGGCGGCGCGCCTGATGGCTTGGTGCAGAGCTGTCAACCACTACGCCACAACCGTGTTCCCGCGCATGGCCAAGATCAAGTCCCTGAAGCAGGCGATCGACGATCTGAAGTCACCGGAAGAGAAAGTAGCAGAGCGCTTCACGAAGTACCGCCAAAAGGGACTTCAGAAGCTTTATCGATCTTTGGACAAGGATAGTAACGGAGCAGTATCTTTCGTGGAGGTACAGACCTTCTTAGCCAGATACAATTGCCTCAAGACGAAACAGAAAGAGTGGCGAGAGAAAATTAACATAGCGCATGACCAGGCCAGGCGAATAGTGGGGCGAGGTGATGTCGAAGGAGGGTATGTGTGCGCGGCGGAACTTGAATTCGACGAGTTTGTGGCATTCATGCTGACGTTGCTGAAAGTTATCTTCAACAAAGTTGATGTTAACGGCGACGGCGTCATTGCCCTCGACGAAATGAAGGAGTTGCTTCAAGTAATGTACGGCCCCAATATGGGACTGTCCGAAAGCAACAAGAAAGACGCCAACAAAGTTAATAAAAAGGTGAAATCGATGTTCAAGGCGCTCAGCGGGAAAGGAAAGAGCAAGAAAGGATCCAAGAAGCACAAGCAGCACTCCACATCGGCGAAAGATGGCCCTGCTGACAGTGGCCCGGCTGCACTCGAAGGGGTGGACCAAGAACTCTTCATTGATGCCATGATTGACGTGTTAGTTTTACCCGCGAATATTAAAAAGCGGGTGCTGGAGCGACTTCTGACGCTCAGCATCAGCGATGCTGACTGGAATCATGCAAAGAGAGCCGCAACCTTAGAATACGTGCAAGTGGCCATGGCCAGCGAAGTCAAGGTGCCAAGCAAGGCCCCAAGCAAGGGCTCCAGCAAATCGAGCAAAGGACACCACCACCATCATTCGAAAAAAAAGTAGTTCAACATGCCTACCAGAAAAATAGCCTAATGTGTTTGGATAGTGTTAGTCACACAACGCTTCTATTTTATGTTGACTGCGCCCAGAAGCACCTAGCTCTGTGTTGTGCTTGTTGCTACTGAGCTGCTGCTGCTGAGTCCCGGTCCTGCGTTGGTGTACGGCTCTTCAGCCTTTGTGTGCCACAGCAGACAGAAACACACAACGAATCACTTTCGATGGAATAGCTCGCACTCATTGCGAGCGCCGAACTTAACATACCGTTGCACTTGATGGACAAGTTTTGCTAGGAAGTCTTCTGCAACTTCTGTATCATCACCACTCGGCAACAAACTGACTTCAAATGCGTCAGCATACTGAACACTATCGCTTAAGTCGACAACTTCAAGTGGATCCAATTCTTCGTCAACGAATGTGCCAAATTTAACTTTGACCAATCCACCCTTTGACAACTTCGCTGGCAGGAAAAACGTCACACAATCTTTCGGCTCAGCAGGCTCTGCTCTATCTGGCAACCACCAAAACGAAGCCCGGCGACAGATCAAAGACTCGCACTCGTCTTGTATCTAAAATTGTTCGTGGGGTCGAAGATGCACACGCAGCACGCGATGTCACGACCACTCGCACAAACAGAGTGTGGTGCTACCAGGTAGCGCTAAATACGAACCGGTTGTAACTTCCCTAACGGCGGAGATGAGTTTGACTTTTCGAGCACGAGGTCGATGAAACGGCGACGGGCTATGGCTTGTGTTTTCAAGTTCTTTTTCAGAGTTCCCAGCTTTTTTAGAATATCGACGCGTTCATTGAGTTTGATTGGACGCGTCCGCATTTGTGACGGCACGGAATCGCTGTCTGCGTCCGAGTATCTGTGACAACCACACCACATGTATTCGCATCGTCACGATGCAACTTGGTCAAACACTCTTGAAGCGCAAATTTTCGTACACAGCCACAATATCGAGTGTTCCGCCCGACTTCTCCGTGTATTGTACTCGAATTTCGAGAGATTGCCGTTGCAAAGCGAACAGCGGAATCAACACCGTGATGTCATTTGCCTGGAATAAGGAAAAAGTTGGTTGAATGTGTGTGTGAGTTGGGCATGTTAACACGCTTGGTGTGACGCGAAGGCCAAGTCGTGGGTCAAAACAATCGTGGATGCTCACTTTTTCAAAGTACAACTCTGCCTTTTTGTGGTTGTTGCAAATGCTGGTGAAAATCTAATGAATTCAAGTCCACAGTCATTTCAGACGTGGGTACTTTGTCAGACGCTCACAAAGATCATTGCTCGACAAACATTGTTCAGCAACTGGTCGTTTTCCGCCTGAGTGACTTGGTCGAGGCGTCGAAGTTGCTGACGAGTCATCCAAGCTTTCAGGTCTGTCACCACGTCCATCAGATCCACCTTCAAAGAGGCAAGAATGGTACACAGTTCACATGGTGGCTACCCTTCAAGCAAACAACGGAGACTAATTGACACTTTTCACTGACTGTAGTTTCTTCGGATTCATCATCGTCGGAAAGCGAGGCCTGAGATCAGTAGCATGATTTTGAGGTGTCCTGCACGCTCATATGAAACTTACACAGCACAACAGCACGTACTAGTTGCCAATTCCCATCTCGCAGCGTAGGAAGGTCGCTCAGTGTAAGGTCATCCGCGAAGGAACGGTTGATGGAAGATGTCGAAGCGGTTGCCTTCATGCCGTGGAATATAAAGTCTGGCGCCGCATTTGGAACACCACCTTCAAATACAACCTGCATTCGCGACAGAAGTCACACGATGACAACCAGTGCACACAATCACACAATTGCAGGAACAGCCATGCTCTACCTCACAAACGAGCAAGTGAGCACAAAACGGCATGTGAAGTGTCACAGTGTCTGCGGCGGAACACAAAGCGCTCGTTTTAATGGCATGTACGGGGTCGCTGATGCATAGATCTAAACATTTGCGCTGAAACATTTCTATGTGCCATTGTACATGTTCAGCTGCTCCAGAAGCAACAACATTCGTTGTGCTGTTCGAAGTATTTTTGGACGAGGTTGGCGTTGGTTCGTTGCCGCTTTTCGAACCGAAATCTGACGTGGGTATCTCGTCATCTATGTCGTGGACAACAATAGCGGCGTCTCTACTGGAATGAGTTTGCGAGCGACCATTTGAACGTTGGAAAGAACTTTCGATACTACCCTGGCGGGATTTTTTGGCACTTGCTCCTGTGCCAGGCTTGGTACCGCTTTTGCGCTTGGCAGTGGGTCGGTTCGACATCCGGCACTGTTCTGAAAAGGCTGCAAGTCAGACCACGAAAGTGCAACTTTCCATTTCGCGTCAGAGCCGTTGCTCGTTTTCAGACATCGAGCTGCGGAGCGCGGCTGCACGCTGTCGCATCCAGCGTCGCAGCTTTGTGGCAAAAACTTTAATCTTTTACTTCTTCATGGTAGTGTGCCCCCGTAAAAGCGTCTTCGTGAACGATTTCCGACGTCAACCGTGTCAATGGCGACGCGACAACAATGAATGACCACACGGCCATGAGTTGTCATGCTTGTTTCTTCACCGTTACCAGTATGATAAGTATAGCTGTCGAGATGAGCGGGTGGATGTTTCCGCGGCCTCCCTCCTCCCTCCCTCCCCCCGGAGAACACAGACGAAACGTGCCATCGGTATACAACAACCTACCTTCCAACGTTGCCCGCAAGTATGACAAGTTATATCCAAAACAACAACAGAGACACAGTCACTGCAACAACGACACGACACGAAGTACGATAAGCAAGCAAGCGCGTAGAAGCAAGTTTGAACGGACGAACCACGACGACAACACGACAACACGATAACACGACGACAACCAACGTAGAAACGGCGCAACGACGCAACGACGACGAAAGAAGAACTCGACGACTTCGTCGACTCGACAAACAGAACACCACTGGAGACTGACTGGAGACTGGAGAACTGGAGACGAAGTCCGTCCAGAAATTGCAAATTGCAAATTGCAAATCACATTGCTAAATTGCTGCAGTTGGCTCAAACTCAAATGACCAAAGTGACCGAAATGGACTTTTGACTTTTTGACTTTTTGACTTTTTGACTTTTTCACTTTTTCGACTTTTCGACTTTTCGACTTTTGACGATGGGAAAATTGCCAAAGTGCATACTGTATAACTGTAGTTCGAAGTGAACGACGCGACGCAATTTGGCAATTCGAAATG
>ENA-OWNT01004027-OWNT01004027.1-seawater-metagenome-genome-assembly--contig:-NODE-4027-length-13262-cov-4.001972_pt1 | contig 13262 bp, 6 predicted proteins | sample MGYA00238136_ERZ651165 | MGnify/ENA primary metagenome ERZ651165 (study PRJEB26861, sample SAMN08777766) | seawater metagenome | isolation source: coastal seawater | place: USA: Florida | collected... | reverse complement strand
AATTGAAACAAAGCGGGGACAGGGTTTGTTGAGTCATTCTTGTTGTGTTGTTGTTGTTGTGGTTGTTCGTTATGGTTGTTGTTTTTTCTTTTGTGCATCCACGTCTCTGACCGTGGTTGTTTCTTTGCGTGGCGTCACGTGGCGTGGCAGGACTCGATTCTTTCTTCTTTTGAACACAATGGTTTCGCAGGGACCTGGATTGAGAGTTTCTACGACTCGGAACTAGCAATCACCATATCCGATATCGATGAAGGGAGCACAGTTGATCGGTCCAAGTACGTCGCACAAATTTCTGGGTCTTACAAAGACGGGGCCGGCACCATTTCCGGGTTGCTGCTAAGCACGCGCAAAACCGCACAAGGGATCTGGCGAGAGGGTGGAAACGAGGGTCTGTTTCAATTCGATTTGGTGGAAGACGGCCTCGTGTTTTGCGGCCCGTTCTTCCACGAAGGAAATTACATGGGCACCTGGTACGTCCCGAACTTGCAATGCCTCTTTGTCTGTGTGCATGCCAACAGAATGATTATTTGTCGACGTGTATTCGCAGGTGGGGACGCCATACGGCTGTGCGACACATTTCGTCCAATAGCAGCACTGCCAAGAAAGGTGAGAGTCAAGACAAGCCCGAAGCAGCACCTTCCAGTGAGGAATCCGCGAGCGCGCAGACCCTGCAGAGAGAGTTTCTGGAACGCGAGAGGGCAGCCAAGGAAGAACAAGACAAAGCTGCGGCAGCCAAGAAGAAAGCGCTCAGAGATCGCGTTGCGAGGCGCAAAAAACAAAGTGGCAGGGCCCTGCCGGTCGCGGTGCACAACACACACCACGAGCGAGTACAAATACAGGCAGCTATGGTGGAGGACTTGCTGTTTGATCCCAACTTGGACGAAGAGGGCATTGTCGCCAAGATGCAGGCGTCCGCGGATGCTAACTTGGACAAATTGAGCCGCATCTTCAATCTCGCGTCCACACCTGACGAGCCGCTCACGATTCCGCGGTCACGTGTGTGGAGTCACATCTGTTCCAAAGTTGAAGATCTCAGTGTCGACGAAGACGATGTTGGTGTGATGATCGGGAAGGTTTTCCGCGAGGACGATGAAGATGGCGACGGCGACGGTGGAGGCGATGGTGCCGCGCCACGCGACACTGTGGAGTTCGTGCACTTCGTGCACTTTTTATTTCACCTTGCCAACGCGTTCACGCTGATGCACGAGGGCATGCTCGGTAGCAGCCACTCATTGGACAAGCTGCTCCCGGTCCTAACCCCATTGCTCGCGTAGGCGCACATCTTCGAAACAATCTCACACGTAGAGTCGAGTCAGTAAATTATTATCCATTTTCTATTGACTACTTTCGACCTCGACGCCGCGTTTTCTTCTTCCCACTGCGGTTTTGCTTGCCACTCAAGTTTCTTGATTCGTTCGATGCTGCCAGGGTGACAACGCTACTGGTGACACCCTCACCACCGCCGATCGTATTAGTTGTAAAATCCATTGGCTGTGGACCATCAACCAGCACAGGATGAACGACTAGCTGCTTTCGCTTGTTATTTTCCAGGACATTGTGCAAGTATTTTCCTTTTGCGTCGGCCAGCAACACCTGAAACAACGTTGAGCATGGAAACATAACACATCGTCACCAAACACTGACGGAACAAGAGGCAGAATTTCAAAACCGACAAAAAGATGGCACGTGAAGCGCCACATTTCGCAGATCCAACGCCAACTCACCACACCGCAAGAATCTCCATCATGAAATCTGTTGCCTCGAACGTCCGGATCTGCCCCAAGGAGGACCAGCAACCCTGCTTTCCCGTTTCCGTGCACATTGTTGTCAACTACTTGGCCGCCTGAATTTTCGTCCGAAAATCGAATTCCGTACAGTTGAGAGGCGCTAATGTCATTGTCTTTGATCACGACGACCGATCCAGTGCGAACATCAATGTTGGTTTTCTCGTTGTCGTGGATGTCATTGCCGACGAGAGTCCCACGCGCCGCTTCATAGAAGAGGACGCCGACGTCACCACCACCAAAGACTTTGTTGCCGCGCATGAGTGGATTCGCCCCGCTTCGCACGGCAATTCCAGCGAGCTTGTTTCCAGACACCTCGTTCTCCTCGATGACGCCGGCAGCATTCTCATAGATGTAAATCCCGTCCTGCTTGCCGCTATGAATGTGGTTGCGCCGCAAAGTGGGATTCGCACCGTCTTTGATCTCAACGTTTGCCTTGGCATTGCGACAAATCTCATTGTTCTCGAGGAGCCCCTTGGCACCTGCATAAATGAAAACCCCTCCTTGACCACCATCAATGATTCTGTTCTTACGCAGAATTGGGTCCGCACCGTCGCTGATGTCAACCCCGGCGAGCGCGTTTCGGCGGACGATGTTCTCCTCGAATGTACCCTTGCCGTCATCGTACACGTACACTCCATCTTGCAGATTGTCGTGAACCTTGTTCTTACGGAAAACGGGATCACTTCCTTCACAAACGGCAATACCAGCTTTGGCGTTCTCGAAAACGTCGTTCGAGATAAACGTCCCGCCGCCATTCTCGCTGACAAAAATACCGCCTGCAAGACCCTTGCTGACCACATTCTCGATCACTGTCGGTGCAGCCTTAGACTGCACAGAAATGCCAGCGAGGCGATTCGCAAACACCTCATTGGCTTGTATTGTGCCGGCAGCCCCATCATGTACCAATATTCCGCACTGCAACCCATCAAAAATCTTGTTCTTCGAAATTTCTGGGGCGGTGCCGTCACCGCCGACCTCAATCCCGGAAAGGTGGTTGCGGCAGATCTCATTCTCGGTGATAGTGCCGCCTGCTTTTGCGCGGATTAATACGCCCCCTTTTGTATTGTCGAGGATACGGTTTCGAGAAATATCTACGGAGGCCCCATCGCCAACAAGAATCCCACAACTTTTGCACCCTGTGATGTCGTTGTCACAAATCTCCACACCGACGCAGCTAGCTCCATTGACGGAAATCCCCTCGGCTTGCCCGCGGCGGATGGTGTTGGCCGATATTGACGGGCAGCTGGCGTCGTGGACGTATATTGCAGCCCCATGGACTCCCGTCAGCACATTTCCAGCCAACCGTGGAGACACATTCTTCGTCGTTCTGATACCGACTCCGAGCTCGTCGTCAAAAGTGTTGTTGACTACCCACCACTTCCACAACGAAGCACCTGGTTCTGAGACTGTGGTCGAAACAGCAGCAGTGGTCCCAATCAAGTCAATGCCACAGCCTTGGTTCGATCTCAGTGCGTTCCTTTCGATTCTGATATCGGCCATGGGATTGGTTTGCGCTGCCACATACAACCCAGCCAAGGTGCACTCCGAAATTGCGTTGTCAACCACACTTAGCGGCCCAAACGGCACGTCGTCAACCACAACGCCCCTAGCACATCCGTGAACGGCGGTGTTGGAGCTCACGAAGATTCTGGGCTCCTCGCTTTCCCACTCCACCGCTGTTGAAGACATCGCGGAACTCGTGCACAAGATGATGGCATCACCGACAGCATTGTCGATTCGGTTGTCTGCAACCACAACGTCATTTGGGAGGTCCCATTTTGTGCTCAACGTTGTGGGGCCGCCCGCTGTCGACACCACTTGCACGGTGATGGCTGTGGCACCTTGACCAGAAACACTGTTCCCACTCACATCGACTTTGGGAGTCGATTTTACCACGATACCCTCGCAATTAGCGCTGGCATTTCGCACCAAACGATTGGCAATAATGCGAACCAACGCCGCCTGCGCAACGAAGATGCAGGCGCGAGGAGTTCGCTTTGCCAGTGACCCTTGTTGGTTCGTCACGCTAGCCGCCAGACTGGTGGCAGCGGGAGTCGGCTTTTCGCGGTCAGGGTTCGAGATTCCGGCAGTCGCAGCTGTCACGTCGTAAACTGCATGCTCCTGCCCAGGAAAATAGTTGGCTTCTGCAATCAATGAACATGAAGGATCACACACATAAATTGCCGAATCAAGGTACCCCTCAAAACGGTTTCCACGTGCAGTGCACGAGCTCTCTCCCGAGACATGTACCCCATAATTTGTCTTTGTGCTTGATCCATCGTTGCAAGTACCGCATACGATTGCGTTGCCTTCGATCACGGGATTGCTACCGTCCTGCACCGCTATCGTGCAAGGAACACCACCGCGGAAGCAGTTACTGCGGAGTTCAGCATTGGCTCCACCGTAGAGCTTGACAACTTCAGCTGCGGTTGAACTCATATCATTGTCACTGACCACAGGCGCCCCGGATCCGCTCACTTGTATCGCTGCACGCTTGTTTCCAAACAAGGCATTTCCGGAAAATTGACCTCCGGCGCCACAATAAACGTTGACTCCGTGGCCAGCGTTGTCGTGAATGGCATTTCCGCAAACGAGCGGACAAGCATTATCCGCGACTTCAATTGCGGATGCTCCGTGGGCCGCCACGACGTTCTCCCGAATAGTCACAAGAACGCTGCACTTTCGGTTGTCAGTGCGGGATGAAGGAACGGGTATGTCATCCAACGGCCCTGCAGCAACAACTGCACCACTCATAAATATCCCCGTCGAAGTTCCTTCTTGGAAGGAGTTGCCAGCGACGATGAGCTTGAGCGCAGTGTCGCCCCCTCCATGTGGTGAAGAAGTCGCATCAACATTCTTGAGTCGCAACGCAAGTCCCGTGCGCTTGTTGTTCGTAATTTTGTTGTTGGTCAAGTAAATTCCATGATACAGGCCGCGTCCTGCACTGTGCACCACCGAATCGTTGAGCAGCACACCACATCCTTGTGTTGAATGCGCGATAACGTTTTTGTCCAGTAGAATAGAACCCGACTCACACGACGAGTGTGCCTCGTCACCTTCCAGGTAGGATCTCGGTGTTTCTATGCTGATGAACTCCACGTTTGATTGTGTGTTGTGTGAAATCGTATTGTTCGCAATCAAGCAGCCGTTCTTTGTTGTTCCGGAATCGCTTGGCATCAACACGATACTCACACCACAACACTGAGCTTCTCGGATGGTATTACCCACGAAATTGGTAGAACAACATCCGCGGCCGGTGCAAACAAGACACACGTTGGTCCAAGCACTCTGAGTCACTGTATTCTGTGACATCTCAAGTGTAGTGTTCAACGTTTGGCATGTGGGTGGTACGTGCAAGACGCCGAACCCCAAAGAGTTCGCAACATCATTCGACGACAACGACACACTTCGGCTACACCCCAAGGCAATATTTGCAGTGTGGTGACCTCGAATTAAATTTTTCTGACACGTGACGACCGCGGCCTCCTTCGTCCCTGAGAGATTTGCTTCCCTGTCACTACTACGCTCACTGTCATTGGCCACCACACTTGCTGCCAGTTTTTCCATGTATGTTTGCGAGGACACAGATACCACACTGGTATCGTCTCCAATGCAAGAACATTCGCAGTCATCAACGATAGAAATACCACCCCGCAGTTCCTCAGTGTTAGCTTGGCCGACACAAGTGGACAGCAACTTCTGTTCCGACTCAGGAGTTGGAACGATAGTCATATTGTTGTCGATGTTGCAGTCTGACAGCGTCACACTGTCCACTGGGGCATGAGACGCTCGACACACTAAAACTCGAACACCATCTTTCCCGTTGTTGGTGACGGTGCAGTTTTGCACCAAAACACGTCGAGTTTTTCGACATTCCACGTTTACCTGGCAAAGCTGAACGAGGATGCCGTGTTCGGTGTTGTCCGTCACGATGACGCTACGCAACTCTCCAGCTGCGTCCATGCAGATGCCTCCACGCCCAGAATGGCGGCATTGGGAACTAACCACCGAGAGCCTCGTGCTGGTGACATCAGAACGTAACGCATCGCTTGCACGATGAAGTTTGCCTTTTTCATCGGCCCAAAGACCCCAACCAGTGTTGCCATCGATAACGCTGTCATGAACGTCGGCGACAGACAGTCGACCGACATAAATACCGTTCCCGTTGTTGTGGCTAACTTGGCAATTGCTGCGCAAGTTGGCGGACGCCCCGGCGACGCAAGACAGTGCGCTCGGTTTACCGTTCTCACTAAGCAAAACAGACTGCAATTTCGCGTGTGTTGCAATTCCATGCAGGAAAACTCCACCAGCTGCTGCATTTCTGATGTCCAACTTCGCATCAGAGTCGCCCGCGACTTCAGGCTTCGAAATCTGAAACGCTTTTCCGTTGTCACTTATGTCATCTCCATCAAAAGTACCACCGCATCCGTCGCTCAAAACGACGCCGCAGTTGGAGTTGCCGGCAAAAACGTTTGTTTCTGAGCGCACACGACTCTTGGGCCCATGGACATGTACACCAATTCGGCCGGAATACACACGATTATTCGCAAGAGTCACCAATGAATCGGACACTTCGACTCCTATCGCTGAACATCCCACTAAATCGTTGGCTAACAACGCAACAGAACCAGGCACCATGACTTTGGTAGAACATCGTTGCAAACGAATTCCAATCGCAGCGCATGCAATTGAATTGTTGGTAATGTTGAGACACGAATTGGGCGCGAGAATCACGTCACTGACCCGAATTGCACATAGGTTGGGTCCGTTGAATGATCGCTCAAACAGGTTGTTGTTGATGTCAACTCGGCACTCACGATCACAGTGGTTGTGATCTGCAGCCGACTCGGGGGCAAAGCCAACAATACCGATGTAGTGCCGGCAACCTCCGCGAAAAGTGTTGCCTGCGCAAATAAACATGCTGCGGGTCGAAGGGCGGGTAGCGATGTCCGATCGGACACAAAGAAGCACGCCTGCTGCCAACGGGCTCTCAAAAAGACTCCTCTCTATTGTAACAGAAACGTGGTCATTCACATCAATTCCGACGTCCAAATGAAGAAAGCTACAGTTTGCAATCCCCACAGTTCCACAATCATACGCTTGGACCCCAATGGTGCGAACCACCGCATCGCGGGTTTGAGGGCTCGAAGCGCCTACCATCACGCATTGAGACAGCGAAATTGAAGCGCCCTTCGTGACAGATATGCCCATGCACGAAGTTGTCTCTGTGTTCGGGGCCAGCGTGATAACGTTGCGCCGAAACGACAGTGATTTGGTATGAGGACCTGATACTTTGATGGCAACATGTGCCGCAATATCGTTTTTGCGGTGTGCGGAGATTTTCCTGGAGCCACTTATCGCCAGTCGAATACTATTTTGAGTGATCTCGATCGCTGAAGAGCAGTTCACAACTTGGAAACAACTTGCTGGGCACGTCGTGGCCACCATGTTGTCAAGTATTGTTGTTTTAACACTAGCTATGTCAGGGCTTGTGGTGGAGCCACTGCTGCCGTGAGAGCTCGGAGGGTGACCGAAGCAGGCGATACACGCCGTTTTGAAAGCTACAATGATATTGCCACGGAGAATTGAACCGCCGTCGCCACACATGAATATTCCAACTTCAGTCTTCAGGCTCAACCCTTCAAGTACCGACACTGCATCCGGCGGCTCCGTCGATTGCCTACCTTCCCCACCATTCAAGTGAGTCAAATGCTGCCGCGTTGGCCGATGTAAAGTCCCACACACGAAATTTCCAGTCATACGAAGAGCAGAGTTCGAAGCGATGTGAACTGCAGCTGCACCATTTGCATAAAATAAATTCTTTGACACTTTTCCTCGCCCCCCTCGCATAGCAAGAATTCCAACCCCGTTGTTCAAGCAAAAAATATTGCGTTCAAACACGGGGTCTGCTCGATCCGACACGCAGGCTCCAAATACTTTGTTCTGTGTCAAGGTGTTGCTACGAAAAGTCCCGGTTGATCGAGCGCCGACCTGAACTCCCCCTTCACCGCAATTGGATATATGATTCCGCTCTAAAGTTGGGTGTCCACCATCCGTAACACAAACTCCAACTCTCCCACAGTTTGCAACAGTACATCCACGCACAATTGCAGCGCACAGTCCTGCCACGCGAATGGCATCACCCCAAGGGTTTGTCAAGTAGCAATCGATGATATTTGGTGCGGCACCATTTTCGATTCTCGTTTCGCCACCTTCGAGCAGGCACTCCGTGATCGTAGGCCATGCTGACCCGCTCACCTGCAAACATCGACCCGTGACAAGTCCACCAACTTGGCAGCGTCGCAAAGTCGCGGTGTTGGTCATGTCCACATTATTGGGGGTTGTGGTGGCAGACGAAGGTGTGCTTCGCGTATGACATGACGAAGCAAAACAAACCACGGGAACCATTGATAACTTGGAGGCGTGGAACGAAATGCATTCCTCTTCTGCAATAGTCCACGCACTTTTGGTTGTGGTATCGTTGGGATCTCGTGGCCGCCTGTACCCTTCTATACGCCTTTGTAAATTTTCTTTCTTCTGCGCTGCGATATCTGCTTGCAGTCGTGAAAGCGGGATGTATTTCTGTGTCTCTCCATTGTCGAACGAAACGTTGCACGTATTATCGGCGTTGACCTTTGTCACCATTCCGCGGCGTGCTGTGACGGTGCCCACTGCAATATCAACAAGTACACGCGTGCCAATTTGATTCACAACTGCTGCTTGCGCATCCGTTGTGCGGCGCTGAAACCCGACCATCCTTCGCCCACTCGCCTCGTCACGCCTCCGGTGCCGCAATCGGATACCATGCACTAGAGAGTTCGTGCCGGCAAATTTAACGACGGGCTCCCAAACGTTTGGCCCCACAATTTCGACGTCATCAGCAATGTCAGCCATAGCTGTGGTTTTGCCTGAATGAACGGACCCATTTGCAATTATAGCAGTGTTGGTGGGAACCGTCACGTGCTCGTGGTACACCCCTTGTCGAACAACAATAACGTTGTAGTATGCACCACCTGCTGCGCTCAGGTCCCGGATGGCGTCGCTGATTTTGCAATATGAGCCACTGCCATCACTGGCGACCACAGTCACCTTGCGTTCGAGGCCTGAACCTGGATCCGGCATCCCAAACGCGACGAATTCGATAGATTCCTGAAATTCGCTTCGGGAGACGCGCCCGCTCACTCGAGGCGCGTGCTTTGTCAACGCTGCGAGATCGATCCCACCCACCTGCTTACCCAGACAATCTTTGTGCCATGGTTCGTTTTTGAACGAGAGATCGTCAGTGGACGACCCGATCGTTGCGTATACCTCTTTGTTGACTCCGACCACGCCAACCTCCGATTTGGAATCGTGAATGTGGCTTCCAGCCACCGCAGGCTGCTGTGCTGACATGTCGTACCTTCCAGACATGCGGATGGTTTTGCGAATGCGTTCGACAATTCCCGTCCGATGCCGTGGACTGCCCACTATCTGATCGTGGCTAATGGGTTTGCTGGCATTGGATGAATTTTGTGGTCCTGACAACCCAGCTGGCAAAGACGATGCAGCTTCGCCGCCATCGTCGTTGCCTTTGTTGCCCGTTCGGCCCATGGCGATGAGCTACAAACTACAAACTAATGTCAAGTTGCATGCAGGCAATCATAAGTAGCCGTGGCGGCACGCCCCGAGACGGACACAGTGAGAACGACCTTCCTTTACGTCACTGGGCCACGAAGCTCCATTGAACTCAAGCCACCACGATCCGACGACGAGCAAACAAACGTGACGGCTCGCAAGCCGAGCAGCATCGGCCCCCAGCCGCTGGAGAATGGTTGCATTTTGTCACACCGCATTTTTCTTGTGTTCAGTCATATTTATTGGTGTCTGTCGCTCAATGGCCTATCGAAACCAATATCCACTTGTCGCCATCACCTATATTGCAAGAACCGATGGCAATATCTAATGCCACTCACTGCAGCAGCGCAACAGTCGAAGACAATTACGCGTGCATTGCAGCCCATCCCGCATGCACATCCGCCACAGAATGTCCTGTCCCGCCACTGTTCATCTCCCCAACGCGTCGGGCGTCCCACGCGAACTGGCCATCAGGAATGGTTTGGTTTGGTGCACTGTCGAGGAGGGATCACTTCCCGGTGACGAACGCCAAGTAAGGAAGCAAGTAGCAAGGAGTAAGTGAAGTGCGGTGGCGACGCCAACAAAGTGCAGCCAACACGCTCGTGCGCGTGTCGAGTCGAAAGTCGAAAGTCATTGCATTGCGCACAACCACAAACAACAACAACGTCGTGCAACGAACGAACGACAACGACAAATTTTGAGCACTCAATCACTCAGATGCGCCCCCACCCACGCCCAATGAACGACCCTCACTTACGGTCCAGGCTCGCACCGTTGGACAGTTGGTGGTTGACACGTTGACACACGTCCAAGCAAATCACATCAATGTTGTATCAAGTCACCGCGGCGGGTTTAGACTTTTCGAACATCACATCTACGAAGAAGACGTTAACGACGACGCGCTTATATAAATAAAACAAATGTCCTGTGGGAGTCCTGTGGAATGTATGGTAATTGTTGTGTTGGTTGTGTGAAGCTGCCCCGAATGAAAAGTTCCTCGAGCGATTTTGATTGCGGATGCGAGCGCGATGGTGTGTTGCAACGCGGACGAGCGACCTGGCACGGAGCAAGGGGATATCGTTGCGGTTCTCGTTCGCTTGAGTTTCCTTCTCTTCTGCACGGCTATTGCTTTGGTTGAATAGCCCAATGCCGTGGAGGCCGAGCGATTGCGAAGAATTGCACCACTTGAAGACAACGGGGTCAGCACGCGCGCGTCACAAAATTAAATAAGCGATGTTCACTTCAAAACATAACGTGTTACGTGATGGACGTCTCCAAGCCAGACATCAACGGAAACCACGATGGACTCCGGTGCACCTTGTCACTTAGTGGTCGTAGTGGTAAGCAAGGTTGACGGTGAAGTCATAGGGCTCGTGGTACTCATCCTCGCCATAGAAATCGATGGTGAAAATGCCGCTTGCCAATTTGGAAGGAAGGGGGAAGCTCACCTCGACGTGGACGGTGGAAGTGGTGTTGTTGGGGTCGTCGATGAAGAGGGACAGAGGCTTGGTCTTGTCGCAGCCAGCGGGAGCCGGACCGCAGTGGAAATAGTCCAGAGCGCCGTTGTAGCGGAAGTGCTCGACTCCGCCCTCCCAGATCTTGAAGTGCGTGGTGCCAGCGTTGATGTCGATGTCGCCAACAAGCTGCCCGGTCATGTTGAGCGTGGCAGTCGCGTTCTCGTGCCAGGTGCCGTCGGAGCTGCTGAACAAAACTTCGTGGACGGTGATGTTTCCACTGGTGGCGTTGCACTTGTAGTTGGTGCCGTCGCAGATCTGGTTTTCCAGAATCTCGATCTCGGGGACCTCAAGGAGGTCGGTGGAGTCGCATTGGTACACACCGGACGGCAGCTTGGCGGCGTTTTCCTTGGTCCAGCATGCGGACGGGAGCGCAGCGCACTTGCACCACGTGCAACCACCACCAGTGGTCGTGTCCTTGTCGCAAGCAGACTCGGTCTTGTGCTTGTCCTTGCACGGGTCTTCCTGTGCCGAGGCGGTCAAGGCCAAACCGGCGAGGATTGCGGCAGTGAACTTCATTTTGGAACGTTTAGTGCAGAAAGGGAAATGCAAAAAGTCAGCGGATACTTTCGCACCTTTATTGTGGGTGCCACCACAAATCCACGCCGGGGCAGTGTTTCGTTCCCATCACGAAGCCGAGGGTGACTCCTCTCTTGAGCCACGGCCAACCGCAGGACCACAGATGAACAGTAGCCAGCGAACAGACGAACGACACCAAACACAGACGAACAACGATGCGAACGACGAATAGACAACAGCAAGTTCGACAACAGACGAACCAACTTTGCACACACACAGGCGTTCCAGCGAACGAGATACAACACCAAACGAACGAGCGAACGAACGCACGATGACAACGACAACCACGACCACACATACAGTCTTTCAAACAGTCAGTCAGTCAGTCAATCAATCGAATGAACGAAACAACGAAACAACGAATCAACGAAACAATCATCAAATAACGAACGAGAAACCGCACCAACGACGACCCACAGACAACGAAGCAAACCAACCAACTAACCATCCATCCAACCAACCAACCAACCAACCAACTTGCAATGGCGATCGACGGTGACGGCGACGGCGACGGTGCGACGGTGATGGTGACTTTGTTGGTGAAATGCCTTTGAACATCAAACGAACGAACGAACGAACGAACGAACGAACGAACGAACGAACGAACGAACGAACGAACGAACGGCGGTGATGGTTGGTTGATGGTGGTGACAGTGACTGACAGTGAGTGAATCACAGTGACTGACTGACAGTGAGTTGAGTGAGTGCGTGGCCTTGAGTGAGTATGTGAGCAGGCAGTCTGCCTCACAGCCTCTCACACAACTCACACCAGCGCACACCACACTCACTCACTCACTCACTCACTCACTGACAGTCTCGGTTGTTGTTGTCTGGCGGAGGCTTTCATGATTTTAGATTTTATGATTTTATGTTTTTGTAAAAATGTTTTGAGTCTCTCACATTGTCCAGTTTGGTTTATTCAGACTGTGCATGGACGCAAAGTTTATAGACGTTTTCAGAACTGTACAGTTTGTTATTTGGCTTTGCGCTTTTTCCCTTTTTCCTTTTTCGCTTTTCCGCTTTTCCAACAAACAGCAAATGTCTATGTATCTACGTTTAGTATTCTGTAGTTTCCCACTGCCTTATACGCCGTCAAACATTGTAATGTCAAATGAAGATACCACACAACTCGCCATCCTGGCTTCGCGCTCCGGACGAATGTTTTTTTTGCAGTTTTCCAAAGTTTCCAACTCACAACTGAGCATTGTTAGTCATTATATGATAACAATGCGGTGTTGTCAAAATCCTATGAATTACCAAATATGGCAGTATCGTTACCACAGCAGCAGCGGCAGCAGCTATTTGGCTTTTAGTGCGGCTGACAGTGAAGCAGTGAAGCAGTGAAGCAGTGAGTGAGTGTGAGTGAGCAGCGAGGTGGGAAGAAAGAGGCAGTGAGTGACTGTGAGTGACTGTGAGTGAGTGACTGTGTGTGGGTGCGTGCGCAGTAGGATAGCGACTGTGAGTGACTGTGAGTGACTGTGGGTGAGAGAGTTCGATCGACGTCGCTCTCTGTCACTGTGCACTCACTCACAGTCACTCACAGTCACTCACTCACTCACTCACTCACTCACTCACTCCAAATTCGAATCGGCTTCGTTCACTCTCTCACCCACAGTCAGTCACTTTGCTTGCTTGCTCGCTTGCTTGCTTTGGTTAGTCGTCCGAACGAAATCAAAACTACGAACGAACTTCGACGACGAACGACGACGAACGACGAACGACGACGAACGAACGACGACGAACGAACGACGAACGACGACGAACGAAC
>ENA-OWNT01004026-OWNT01004026.1-seawater-metagenome-genome-assembly--contig:-NODE-4026-length-13264-cov-3.102525_pt1 | contig 13264 bp, 11 predicted proteins | sample MGYA00238136_ERZ651165 | MGnify/ENA primary metagenome ERZ651165 (study PRJEB26861, sample SAMN08777766) | seawater metagenome | isolation source: coastal seawater | place: USA: Florida | collected... | reverse complement strand
GAGCCACAGCGATACGATCCAGCGCACCATACATCAGCAATTGAATGAGCCGGTGAGGGCTGGCGGCATCGACCTGCGTCTGCGTTCCGACACTGGCGTAGGCCTGGCTGACACGACCTGCTGAATAGCTCATGATGAATCCTCTTTTTGTCGATGGTTACTTTATATATCGACGCTGTTCAGTATAGCTTTAGCTGTGTTTTTAACGCTTTCGCTGCGGAATCTACTTACCTGTTCCGCCAGCCTTATTTGTCGCTTTTCACCATGCCCGGCAGGTTCGCCAACTGCTCGGTGAGGAAATCGCCCGTGGTACTGAGTTCGCCCAACAGCGTATCCAGGGCGTTAAACTGCGCGGTATAGCGCGCCTCAATCGCGGCGATGCGCCGATCCAGCGCTTCCCGCTGCGATGTAATTCTGTCGATCTGGGTGTTGTAGCCCTCGGTGCGGATATCAATAATCCCGCCCGCCTCGGTGTAGCGGTTCAGTAGCGTGTCGAGACGCACCGCGTAGCCATCCTCACTGGAGAAAATATCGGCAACGGCGGAGAAATTATCGGCAATGGCGTCGGTGAGCAGCTTCTTGGACACCGTCTTGCGCCCGATCCGCTTCTGCAGGGCGTTGAAGCTCTGGGGGCCCTCGGCCGTCCAGACCATGATCTCGCCGTCGAGCACCGTGCCGTCCGGAACGAAATCGACCGCGCGGGCGAATTCGGGGAAGGTGTCGGTGATCAGCTCCTCGCCGCGCGACCAGAGGAAGTGGCTGCCGTCGCGCAGGACCAGTTGCCCGCGGATGCCGTCCCACTTCCATTCCGCGCGCCAGTCTTCGGGCAGGCCAAGCGCCTCGGGCTCGGTGTCGAGCCCATAGGCAAGGTAGAAGGGATAGGGCCGCGAAGCATCCGCCGCGCTGTTCTCGGCCTCGATCAGCTCGTGCCAGCTGGTGGTCTCGGGCGTCCAGTTGCCCATCAGGCGGTGCGCCATCTCGGCCTCGTCCCGCCCGGTGGCCTGCGCCAGCGCGCGGGTCATCAGTTTCTGGCTGACACCGATGCGGAAGCCCCCGGTGATCAGCTTGTTGAACAGGAAGCGTTCAGTGGTGCCAAGCTGGTCCCACGCGCGGTGGATGAAGTCCTTGCGATCTTCTTCGCTCACATTCGAAATGTCGCGCAGGGCGTTGATCCAGAAAGTCAATCCGGAGTCATCCACAGACTCCCCCGTCGGCAGGAGCAGCGCGATGGTCTCGGCGAGGTCACCGACGATCGCATAGCTTTCCTCGAGCAGCCAGAGCGGCAGGCCGGCACGCTCCGCCGCCCACTCGCGCAGGCGCGTGGTGGTGATGGCGCGCCGGGGCCGACGCCCCGAGAACAGTGCCACGGTCCACAATCGGTCGGTTTCCGGTGCGTCGCGGAAGTAGTCGGCAAGGGCCGCGACCTTGACGGTGGTCTTGGTCGAGCCGTCGATCTCGCGGAACAGCTGGGCGAAACGCTTCATTCCGCTGCCTCGCTCTCGGTGGTCTCGCCCTCGTATTCGGTCCGGACCACGGCGGCATTCCAGCCGCTGTCATTCAGGTATCTTGTGAAGACATCGGTGTAACCGTGCGTGACGTATATGTTTTCTGCTCCGGTTTGCTCGATGGCCCACAGCAGCCCGGTCCAGTCCGCGTGATCGGAAATGACAAAACCTCGGTCGACGGCGCGGCGGCGGCGCACCCCGCGCAACTGCATCCAGCCGCTCGCGAAGCCGCCCGAAACCTTGCCGAACCGACGCGCCCAGGTACTGCCGAGCGCGGAGGGCGGCGCGAGCACCAGCGCTCCGGGATGGTCGGTGCCCTTGGTCTCCGGCGTGACATGAACGGTGTCGGGCAGCGCATAGCCCTGCCGTCGCAGCACCTCTGTCGTGCTCTCGACCGCGCCGTGGGTCAGGATCGGCCCGATGGCCGGGTCGAGCATCGCCAGCAGCCTCTGCGCCTTGCCAAGCGAGTAGGCCCCGAGCACCGGCGTCACCCCCTCCGCCACGCTCTCGCGCCACCATCGGTTGAGATGGGCGCCAACATCGGCCTGCGTGGGCCATCGAAACACCGGCAGCCCGAAGGTGCTCTCGGTGATGAAGCTGTGGCAACGGACCGGCTCGAAGGGCTCGCTCAGCCCGTCGGCGACGACCTTGTAGTCGCCCGAGACCACCCAGACCTCGCCCGCGACCTCGATCCTGATCTGGGCCGAGCCGGGCACGTGGCCCGCCGGGTGAAACGAGACCAGCGCGTCGCCGATCCGGAGCGTGGCGCCATAGGCGACGGTTTCGAGAGTGATGTCGCCCAGCCGATGGCGCAGCACCGGGGCAGCGGCCTCGGTGGCGAGATAGCGGGCATGTCCGGGGCGGGCGTGGTCCGCATGCCCGTGGGTGATCAGCGCCCGGTCGACCGGGCGCCACGGGTCTACGAAGAACCCGCCGGCGGGGCAGAAGATGCCCCTGTCCGTGAAGGTGAGGACCGGATCGCGTGTCATGCCGCCGAATCTAGCATCCGGCGGCGACAGGACCAGTGGTCAGGCGCAGTGCTTGCTGCTGCCGTTCCCGATCTGCCCCGAGAACAGGGCATCAAGCCGGTCGAAGACACGGGCGCGCGTCTCGGGCGTTTCCATCAGCACCTCGTGCTGGGCCCCCGGGACCACGTCCAGCTCGCCGCGCGGCCAGCGGCGCATGCGATCATGCGCAGCCGCCGTGTCGATGATGCTCTCGTCGGCACCGATGAAGGTGATGCAGGGCAGGTCGGGCGACGGTTGCCGCGCAAGGTACTTGCACTCTTCCAGCGCCTCCCGGAGCCAGATCATGCTGGGTCCGCCGAGGGCCAGCTCGGGATGGGATTCCAGCTGGTGCTGCATCATCCGGAACATCTCGGCGTCGGTGGTCAGCATGTTGCCCTCGAACGGGTTCGACAGCACGTAGCTTTCGTAGCGGGTGCTCGGCGGCAGGCGGTTGCCCATGCCGACGAGGTTCGCCACGCGGGGCAGGACCCAGCCGAACGGCTTGAGCAGCGCGGACATGTAGATGCCCCACATCGGCCCGGTAAAGGCGCAGCTCTGGACGGGGAGGCCCTCCATCACGGCGCGCAGGCCGATGGCGCCGCCCATCGAGTGCCCCAGCACGTGCCAGGGCCGCGGCAGGTCCATCTCGGCCGCCCATTCCATCACCGCGGCCACGTCGCGCTGATAGTCGGTAAAGCGCACCACGTGACCCACGCGAACATCGTCGATCAGGCGGTCGGCAAGCCCCTGACCGCGCCAGTCGATGGCGACCATCGCATAGCCACGCTCGGCCAGTTCGGCGGCGGTACGGCCGTATTTCTCGATGTATTCGGTGCGCCCGGGGAACAGCAGAAGCGTTCCCCTGGCGTTGTCGCAGGGCCAGTAGCCCACGCGCAGTTTCACCCCGTCAGAGGCGGTCAGCCACCAGGCCGCGCCGCCCTGCGGGCCGCCGGCCAGGTCGTCGAAGAAGGGGGCCGGCTGAAGGGTCATCAGGCCAGCACCGAGGCGAGCTTCATCGCCATCCCCATGTCGCCGTCGACTTTCAGTTTCCCGGTCATGAAGGCGCTGGTGGGGTTCATGTCGCCTTCGAAGATGGCCTGGAAGGTCTCGGCATCGGCGCTCATGGTCACGTCGGCCTCTTCGTCACCGACGCGCGCGCCGTCGGAATCGAGCATGATGCAGCCCACGTCGGCCACCTCGAACTTGGCGGTGCCGCCGAAATCGGCGCCTGCGACCTTGGCATTCAGCTCGTTCGCTGCCTGCTCCAGAAAATCGCTCATCTTTCAGTCCTCATGGATATTTGACGCGCTTGTCTCTGGCCTTCGCCGCGCGTCGCGTTACACTGCAAATTGTTATGAGCATTCGTCATCCCAGACTCAAAGGTATCGTGGCGGCAATCGCCCTCATAGTCACGTATTCCATACCTTTGAACGCACAGACGCTGGAGGTGCCCGGCACCCCTGCGCCGCAGGCTGCGCCGGAGGTTCCTGCAGACCTCACCAGCGAGCCGGAACTGCTGCAGCGACTCGCCACCGCGGACACCGCCGAGGCCAAGCGGCTGGACCGGCAGTTGCAGGCGATCTGGAGCAAAAGCGGATCGGCCTCGATGGATTTGCTGCTGCAACGTGGGCGCGACGCGCTGGAGGCCGACGAGGCCAGCGTGGCAATCGAGCATCTGACCGCGCTGACTGATCATGCGCCCGAGTTCGCCGAGGGCTTCCATACCCGCGCGACCGCCTACTTCCGCGCCGGGCTCTATGGTCCCGCGCTGGCGGACCTCGGTCGTGCGCTGGAGTTGAATCCGAACAACTACAATGCCATCTACGGGCTCGGTGTCATGCTCGAGAGCCTGGGAGAGGACAAGCGCGCCTTTGCGGCCTACGAGCGGGTGCTGGCGCTGAACCCTCATCACGAGGAGGCCGCGCAGGGTGAAGAGCGTCTCCGGGTGGGCGTAGAGGGTACCTCTCTCTAGAGGTCGGTTGCATTGATTACAGGGTTCCGCTGATGACAGGGTCATCCCGGGTCGTGGCCGTTCTCGGCCCCACCAACACAGGCAAGACACACTACGCGATCGAGCGGATGCTGGGGCACCGGACCGGGGTCATGGGCCTGCCGCTGCGCCTGCTGGCGCGTGAGGTCTACGACCGGATTGTCGCGATTCGCGGTCCCTCGGTGGTGGCGCTGGTCACCGGTGAAGAGCGGATCGTGCCGCCGCGCACCCAGTACTGGGTTTGCACGGTCGAGGCGATGCCCGAAGGGATGGGCTGCGATTTCCTTGCCGTCGACGAGATCCAGCTTTGTGCCGACCCTGAGCGCGGCCATGTCTTTACCGACCGCCTGCTGCGCGCGCGCGGCCTGCACGAGACGCTGTTCCTTGGGTCCGACACCATGCGCGGAGCGATTCAGGCGCTGGTGCCCGAAGCGCGGTTCCTCCAGCGCGAGCGGATGTCGCAGCTGGTCTACACCGGCGCCAAGAAGATCACGCGGATGCCGCCGCGCAGTGCCATCGTCGGCTTCTCGGTCGAGAATGTCTATGCCATCGCCGAGCTGATCCGGCGGCAGAAAGGCGGGGCGGCGGTCGTGATGGGCGCGCTCAGCCCGCGCACGCGCAATGCCCAAGTCGCGCTCTATCAGAACGGCGAGGTCGATTACCTCGTGGCGACCGACGCCATCGGCATGGGCCTGAACCTCGATATCGACCACGTGGCCTTTTCCTCGCTGAGCAAGTTCGACGGGCGCCGGATGCGGCCGCTGGCGCCGAACGAACTGGCGCAGATCGCTGGACGGGCAGGGCGTGGCATGTCCAACGGCACCTTCGGCGTCACCGGCGAGGCGCGTCCGCTGGACGAGGGGATGGCGCAGGCGATCATGGAGCATCGCTTCACGCCGCTGAAGAAGCTGAACTGGCGCAACGCCGCGCTGACCTTCGGGACCATTCCGGCGCTGATCGACTCGCTGGAACGCAGCCCGGACTCCGAACACCTGAACAAGGCGCGCGAGGCCGACGACCTGATGGCGCTGAAAACGCTGGGCGGTCAGGCCGAGGTCGCGGCGCGCGCGACCGATGCGGTCTCGGTACGGCTGCTCTGGGATGTGTGCCGAATCCCCGACTTCAGGGGAATCAGTCACGCCGAACATGCGAGCCTTCTCGAGGTTATTTTCAATCACCTGCATGAACGCGGAGCGATTCCCGACGACTGGATGGCGCGACAAATTCGCAGGATCGACCGAACTGACGGCGATATTGACGCGTTAAGCAAGAGATTGGCCTTTATCCGCACATGGACCTACGTTGCACAGCGCAAGGGATGGACGAAGGACGAAAGCCATTGGCGGGATGAGACCCGCGCGGTAGAAGACAGGGTGTCCGACGCTCTTCACGAACGTTTGACGCAGCGATTTGTGGACCGGCGGACCTCTGTTCTGCTCCGCCGGCTCAAACAGAAGGAGGCCCTTTTGGCCGAAGTGAACGAAAAAGGTGAGGTCACGGTCGAAGGCGAATTCGTCGGTCGGCTGGAAGGATTCCGCTTTAGCCCGGACAAGGGCGCCGCTGGCGCCGAGGCAAAAGCGATCAAGTCTGCATCCCTGCAGGCCCTGGCGCCGCAATTCCATCTGCGCGCGGACCGTTTCTATAACGCCCCCGATACCGAGATCGATTTTACCGAACAGGGTGGCCTGATGTGGGGCGACAGCGCCGTTGGCAAGCTGGTCGCCGGGTCGGAGCCGCTGAAGCCGCAGGTCGAGGTCTTTGTCGATGACGTGGCCGGACCGGAGGTGGCCCAGAAGGTCCAGCGCCGTCTGCAACATTTCATCGACCGCAAGATCGCCGCGCTGTTCGAGCCGCTGCTGAACCTTCAGCGCGACGAGACGCTGACGGGCCTGGCCCGCGGCTTTGCCTTCCGCATGGTCGAAGGTCTGGGGATCCTGATCCGCGCCGACGTCCAGCAGGAGGTCAAGGACCTCGATCAGGACGCGCGCGCCAGCCTGCGCAAGCATGGTCTGCGCTTTGGCCAGTTCACCATCTTCATGCCGCTGCTGCTCAAGCCCGCGCCGACGCGCCTGCGGCTGGTGCTGTGGTCGCTGGGCAAGGGCCTGCAGGAGTTCCCCGAGGCGCCGCCGCCGGGTCTGGTGACCATTCCCGCGGTCAAGGACGCGCCCGATGGCTACTTTGCCATGTGCGGCTACCGTGCAGCGGGCGAGCGGGCGATCCGCATCGACATGCTGGAGCGCCTTGCCGACATGCTGCGGAGCGAGGACAGCCGCGGCGGCTTTGAGGCCAAGCCCGACATGCTCTCGATCACCGGCATGACGCTGGAACAGTTCGCCGACCTGATGCAGGGCCTTGGCTATCGCGCCGAGAAGGGTGAACGGACCAAGGTCAAGGCGGTCGACCAGGTGGTGCCGGAAGCGGCTGAACTCTCCGAGTCCGAGACGCCAGTTGCCGATACCCCGGTGATGGATGCCGCCGAAGAGGCTGCCCCCGGCGCCGTGATCGCGGAGCCGGAGACCCCGGCCGCCGCCGACGTGCTGGAAGGCACCGAGGCGATTGCGGACAAGGGTGTCGCGCCCGTGGCCGAGGAACCTGCGGAGCACGCCGAGGTCGCAGCCGAGATCCCCGAGGTTTCGGAAACCGAGGTTCCGGTGGGCACGCCCGCCGACGCCGAGGTCGAAGGCCCCGAAGCCGAGGTCTTCTATACCTTCACCTGGGGTCGTCAGAACACCCGCGGCCGGGGGCCGCAGCAGCAACAACAGCGCGGCGCTGGTGGTGGCGGTGCTGGCGCCGGGCGTCCGCAGCAGGGCAAGGGCGGCAAACCGCGTGGCAACAAGCCCAAGGGCGGCAAGCCGGGCGGAAACAAGCCCCGCAACGAAGGTCCCCGGACCTTCTCGGCCAAGCCCAAGCGTGAAGAGAAGAAGATCGACCCGGACAACCCGTTTGCCGCAGCCCTGATGGGGCTTCGGGACAACAAGTAATCCCATGGCCGAGGCGCCGGGCAAGATCCGCGTCGACAAGTGGCTTTGGTACGCCCGGTTCTTCAAGACCCGCTCGCTGGCGACAAAGCTGGTGAGCGGGGGACATCTCCGGTTGAACGGCGAACGTATCGAGAAACCGGCGCATTCGGTTGCGCCGGGAGATGTGCTGACCTTTCCGCAAGGGCGGCAGGTGCGGGTGATCCGCATCGTCGCCATCGGCGAGCGGCGCGGTCCGGCGCCTGAGGCGCAGGCGCTCTACGAGGATCTCACCCCGCCCGAAGAGCGCGACAAGCCCGTGGAACGGGCAGGGGAACGGCCGACCAAGAAGGACCGCCGCGCCCTGGATGCCTTCCGGCAGATCGACGAGGAGTGATCAGTCGAACAGCGGCACGTTGGTCGGCTTGCCGTCGATGGTGACGGTGTTCTTCTCCCGCCAGTAATCGTGCAGGTCGTCGTCCGACTTCTTGTCGGTCCACTGGTCCAGCGTGTCGCGGTGGCGGTCGAAGTCCATGAAGGGTACCGCGTAGCCGCAGGAAGTCTGCACCATGTCGATCTGCAGGTCGTAGACCTGTCGTGACCCGCGATGCGCCGGGAAATGGGCGGCAAGGTCGTCCCAGCCCTCTTCGCCGTACTGACAGACCGTCGCGGTGCCATAGCAGCGCAGGATCAGCGGTCGCGTGGTGAAGGAACACCACATCAGCGTCATGCGCGGGTTTTCCAGCAGGTGGCCGGCCGTTTCGTTCCCCGACCCGGTGATGTTGAGCCAGAGGATGCGGTTCGGCCCCATCACCCGCAGGCTGTCTCCGCCCTTGGGCGAGACGTTGACGCGCCCGTCCGGCCCGGCGGTTCCGGTGAAGAAGATGTGCTGATCTTCGATGAAACGCCGGTGGGCGTCCTCGAGGCTCGGGAACTGCTTGGCCATCGGCGCTTACTCCACGGTGACGGACTTGGCGAGGTTCCGAGGTTGGTCCACATCGGTCCCCTTGGCAACCGCCGTATGGTAGGCGAGCAGCTGGGCCGGTACGGCATAGAGGATCGGTGCCAGAACATGCGGCACCGACGGCATCCGGATCACGGACCAGACCCCCTCGCTTGCCTCGTTGATGCCCTCGATGTCCGAGATCAGCACCACCTTGCCCTTGCGCGCCATCACTTCCTGCATGTTCGACACGGTCTTGTCGAACAGCTCGTCCCGCGGGGCCATGACCACTACGGGCATGTGCTTGTCGATCAGCGCGATGGGGCCATGCTTGAGCTCGCCAGAGGCATAGCCCTCGGCATGGATGTAGCTGATTTCCTTGAGTTTCAGCGCCCCTTCCAGCGCGAGCGGGTACATCTGGCCGCGCCCCAGGAACAGCACGTCGCGCGCCTCGCTCAGCGACAGGGCGGCGCGGCGGATCGCGTCTTCCTCGTCGAGCGCGGCGTTCAGGTGGGACGGCAGGCTGCGCAGGGCCGAGATGTGATCGGCCAGTTCCTCTGCGCTCAGCGTGCCCCGGTCGGCGGCAGCCTTCAGCGCCAGCATCAGCAGGACCGAAAGCTGGCAGGTGAACGCCTTGGTCGAGGCGACGCCGACCTCGACCCCCGCGTGGATCGGCAGGGCGAGGTCGCTTTCCCGCGCAATCGAGCTTTCGGGGACGTTGATGACCGAAACGATCTGGCGCGCCTTGCCTTCGCAGTAGCGCAGGGCGGCGAGGGTATCGGCGGTCTCGCCCGACTGGCTGACGAATAGCGCCAGCGTGTTGGCGCTGACCGGCGGCTCGCGATAACGGAATTCCGAGGCGACATCGACCTCGACGGGCAGCTTGGCGATCTGCTCGAACCAATACTTGGCAGTGAGGCAGGCATAGAAGGCCGTGCCGCAGGCCACCATGGTCAGCCGCTCGATCTTGGTAAAGTCGATGCCCTTGCCCGGCAGCGAGATGGTGTCGTCCGCAATCGGCAGGTAATGCGACAACGCGTCGGCCAGAACGTTGGGCTGTTCGGCAATCTCCTTCGCCATGAAGTGCTTGTGCCCGCCCTTGTCGATCCGGGTCGATCCGATGGCGATCTCGCGCATCTCGCGGTTGGCGATGGAGCCGTGCGCGTCGCGGATTTCGAGGCTGGTACGTGTCAGAACCGCGCGGTCGCCTTCCTCGAGGTAGGTGATGCGGTTGGTGAGCGGGGCGAGGGCGATGGCGTCGGACCCCACGTACATCTCGCCGTCGCCATGCCCGATGGCCAGCGGAGAGCCCTTGCGCGCCGCGACGATGAGGTCGTCCTCACCCTCGAACAGGAAGGCGAGGGCAAAGGCACCCTCCAGACGGTCGAGCGTCCGGTAAACGGCATCGACCGGGCCAAGCCCCTCCTTCATGTGCTGCTCGGTCAGCAGTGCGACGGTCTCTGTGTCGGTCTCGGTGACAAAGGTTGCCCCCTTGGCGGCCAGTTCGGCGCGGAGATCGCGGAAGTTCTCGATGATCCCGTTGTGCACCACCGCCACCTGTCCCGCGCGATGGGGGTGGGCGTTGGTCACCGTCGGGGCCCCGTGGGTCGCCCAGCGGGTATGGCCGATGCCGGACTTGCCCGGAAGCGGTTCGTGCACCAGAAGGTCCGACAGGTTGACCAGCTTGCCGACCGCGCGGCGGCGGTCCAGCACACCGGAGTTCACCGTGGCGATCCCGGCACTGTCATAGCCGCGATACTCCAGACGTTTCAGCGCTTCGACAAGGATCGGCGCTGCTTCGTGGTCTCCAAGAACCCCGACAATACCGCACATTTCTACTGCCCTTTTTCTTTGTTGGCTTTAATTGCCTTCAACTTTTCGAACAATTTGACGGCCAGGCCCGGTTTGTTCTCCTGGCGGGCACGGGCGACGGCCATGGCCTCTGCCGGAACGTCTTTTGTGATGACCGACCCGGTGGCGGTCATGGCGTCGTTGCCCACCGTGATGGGTGCAACCAGCATCGTGTTCGACCCGATGAAGGCGCGTTCGCCGATCACGGTACGGTGCTTCATCACCCCGTCGTAGTTGCAGGTGATGGTGCCCGCGCCGATGTTGGTTTTGGCCCCCACGTCCGCATCGCCGATGTAGCTCAGGTGGTTGACCTTGGCGCCCTCGGCGATCTGGGCGTTCTTGATCTCGACGAAGTTGCCGATGTGGGCGTGTTCCGCCAACTCCGCCCCGGGACGCAGCCGGGCAAAGGGGCCGACCGTGGCGCCGCGGCTCACATGGCATCCTTCGAGATGCGAGAAGGCGCGGATCGTCGCCTCGGACTCGACCGTCACGCCGGGGCCAAAGACCACGTTGGGTTCGATCACGCTGTCGCGCCCGATGTAGGTGTCGAAGGCAAGGTAAACCGTCTCGGGCGCCATCAGGGTCACGCCGAGGTCCAGCAGTTCGGCCCGCGCCCGCGCCTGGAACACCGCGTCGGCCTCTGCGAGGTCGGCCCGCGAGTTGATGCCGAGGGTTTCCGCCTCGTCGCATTTCACCGCCGTCACCGAGAGGCCGCGCGCATTGGCGAGTTCGGCCACCTCGGTCAGGTAGTAATCGCCGGCGGCGTTGTCGTTGCCGACCTCCGTGATCAGCGAGAACAGGGTCTTGGCGTCGCAGGCAAGGAGGCCGCTGTTGCAGAACCGGATCGCCCGTTCCTCTTCGCTCGCGTCCTTGTACTCGACGATGCGGGCAAGGCGGTCGCCCTGCATGACCAGCCGGCCATAGCGCGCGTCGGGGTGGGCGGTGTCAAAGCCGAGGATCACCATGTCGTGCCGGCCGCGCGCCGCGATCATCGCGTCGAGTGTCTCGGGCCGGATGAAGGGGGTGTCGCCGAACAGGACGACGACGTCGCCCTCGAAATCCTCCAGCGCAGGCCGCGCCATGTCGACCGCGTGCGCCGTTCCGTTCTGTTCTTCCTGCAGGACGACCTCGGCGGTTTCGTCCAGTTCGGCCACCGCCGCGCGCACCAAATCGGCCCCGTGCCCCGCCACGACCACGGTGCGCGCGGGCTCCAGAGCGGCCCCCGCCTGCAGCGCGTGGGCCAGCATCGGCGCCTGCGCGATCGGATGCAGGACCTTGGGCAGGTCCGAGTTCATCCGCGTGCCTTTGCCGGCGGCCAGTATGACGAGGGCGATATCCATGCGTTTTCTCTTTGTGTTCCGGGTCCGCCCGTTTTATCCGCTGTCGGGCGCGGCGCAAGCGGGCGCGCGATCAATCAAGGTTGCAGGCTGCAACAGCATCGGGCGAAAAGCCGCCCAGCAGCAGCTCGCGGTTCACGGAGAGTAACGATGCGGACGGTGATTTTCGACCTTGATGGCACTCTGGCCGATACCTCGGGCGACCTGATCGCTGCGGCCAACCACTGTTTCCGCGACATGGGGCTTGGCGACATGCTGGACCCGGCACGCGACGCGGGCGTGGCCCTGCGGGGCGGGCGGCGCATGCTGAGCCACGGCCTGACCCTTGCCGGGCGCCATGACGAGGCGGTGATCGACGCCTACTACCAGGTGCTGCTCGACGCCTACGCCGAGGACATCGACACCCATACCGTCCTCTATCCCGGCGCGATGGAGGCGGTGGAGGCGTTGCGCATGGCGGGCTATGGCGTGGGTATCTGCACCAACAAGCCCGAGGCGCTGGCCGAGATGCTGCTGACCCGGCTCGGCGTGCGGGATGTCTTTGCCTCGATGGTGGGGGCCGACACGCTGCCGGTGCGCAAGCCCGATCCCGAGCCGCTGCGCGAAGCGGCGCGCCGGGCCGGGGGCGACCCCGCGCTCTGCCTGCTGGTCGGGGACAGCGACACCGACCGCAACACCGCCCGCGCGGCAGGCGTGCCCTCCGTCCTAGTGACCTTCGGACCCTCGGGCGACGACATGGCCGCCCTCGCGCCCGAGGCTCTCTGTCACACGTACTCGGACCTGCCCGACATCGTGACCGGGCTGATCGGCCGGAACAGCTGAGCCGTCAGCGCGTCGAAGCCGCTTTTCGGCAGGGCATGAACCGCGGCCTCGATGGCCCGGGCACGGTCCGCCCCCAGCGCCTCGTCGGCGAGCACATGGTACTTGGCCCGGATCTCGTCCTCGCTCGGCGGATCGGTCGCGTCCCAGCGCGGGGTGGTGATGCCCCCCTCGAGCCGCCGCCCATCCTTCAGCACCAGAGTCACCCGCGCGATCCGCTTGCCGGGGAACAGCGTGTTTGCCTCCTCCGACTCGCGCATCACCATCCCGGTCGACAGGCGCACCACCTCGGGCTCGTTCAGCGCCTCGTCCGCGATATCGGCGGCGCTGATCCCGCCGCGCACCATCGCGACGGCACTGGGGAAGGAGGTGGAATACTGCGCCTCGTCTGTGTCTGTCGGGCGGTTCATCGCCAGACGCACGGATTCGTGGAAGGTCTCCACCTCGATCCGTTCCACCATCTCCGAGGTCAGGCCATGCGCCCGGCGCAGCGCCAGCACCCCCTCGACCGGGGCCTGGGCCCAGCGGCAGACCGGGTAGGGCTTGAAGTACTGTTCGAGGATCAGCCAGCGCTCGCCGAGGTCGCCCCAGTAGGCCGGGGCCTCCTCGACGGTGATGGCCGGTGCCCCGGTGAAGCCGCGCGCGGCAAGCTGCACCGCCGAGACCCCGCACATGGCGCCCCAGCCCGAGCCGTCCTTGACGTTGGTCGGCGTGTCGATGCAGCGCATCATCTGGCTGCGCGGCCCGTGGTATTCGGCGATGCCGAGCGCGTGCCGGGTCTTCTCGCGCCCCAGCCCGGCGATCCGCGCCCCGGCTGCGGCGGCAGTGACCGCGCCCCAGCTGCCCGAGGTGTGG
>ENA-OWNT01004025-OWNT01004025.1-seawater-metagenome-genome-assembly--contig:-NODE-4025-length-13264-cov-3.816713_pt1 | contig 13264 bp, 13 predicted proteins | sample MGYA00238136_ERZ651165 | MGnify/ENA primary metagenome ERZ651165 (study PRJEB26861, sample SAMN08777766) | seawater metagenome | isolation source: coastal seawater | place: USA: Florida | collected... | reverse complement strand
GTCGTCGTCGCCGCCGCCGTCGTTGTGCGGAAAGCCGCGGAAGTGAATGGGAGAGAGGGTGATGCGTGACGAATGCAAGAAGTGATGGTAGGTGACGAAGCTGCTGATGCCATTGCTCTCGTTCTTGCGTTGGAAATATGCAGCACATGCTGGCCATCGCAGAAGATCTGGGATGTTGTCTTGCCGGTTGCGGTTGCGGTTGCATGTTGCGCTGTGGGAAGTGTTTGGTGCACGGGTTGGGTCGGGGTTTGTGAATAGGGGAGCCTGCGGTGCAATCAAAGAAGCGGAGGGATTGGACGCATCCAAATTGACGCCCGCGCGTTTCATGCTCAGCTGGTGCAAAACCTGACTTCTTGGTCCACGAAAATAATAATGTCTGTATCGCCGCGGCGAAATATAACGCCATTCAGGCATGCGGTAGCTGAGTTGTGAACGTTTTTTTTGCTTCCGTGTAAACGCACGATGCAGTCGTGGGGGGCGCTGCTAGCGACTTTCACGACTAGTCTGTTGCTCTGCGCGTCGTTGGCCCAAGGCGGTGGCGACACGTCACCGAAGCAACTGCGCGACGGCAAACTCGCGTACTTTTTACACGTGCACAAATCTGGCGGAACGAGTGTTTGCAAGCTCGCGCGACTTAACGGTGAGCACTCGAGCGGGAAGACCAATTGCAACGTCTACCGACTGGCGTCGCACAGCGAGCACGTCCAGAACGCCAATCACCACAACACCTCATGCTGCGGGAGCACCGTGGCGGTGCAGGCACAATTCGCGGCCAAAACTGACTGGACGTTCATCGCCAACGAGCGCGACATGCCGCCGGAACTGGACCACGAGCACTACAAGTACATGACGGTGGTCCGTGACCCGTTAAAGCGCCACGTGAGCAACTACTTCTACACGATGAACATCCACAGCGAACGGAAGGACTCCACGAAGAGCTTCCTGCAGTGGTACGAACACCAAGCCGACAACTACTTTCTGCGCAAGATCTGTGGACTCGCCTGCCGCGTCCCGCGCGGGAGCTTGAACCAAACGCACCTCGACATCGCGCTCCGCATGTTAGACCAATTCGACGCCGTTGTGGTGATCGACGATGCATTGTTCAGCTTTTCAAACATGTCCGTCGTCTTGAAGGACGAGATCGGGTGGGGCACGTCCGCGGCGGTGCACACGCAAAGGCGCAAGTCGCAGCTGGACAGCTTGGCGAAGAAGCTCGCCAAGGCCGGTGCTGCAAAGTACGAATATATGAACACCTTTGACGACGAGCTGTATGCCTACGCGCGAGTCCTCGCAGCGCAGCAGCGTGAAGCTCACGAGGGCAAGGATTTAAACGGCGGCTCCACAACAACGGCGCTCTCCGACGCCGCGAAAGAGAATTTGGAACGCGTGCGCGAGGAAGAGGTTTCGTCTGGCAGACGAGCGGCGTATTCCGCGTTGGAAGGCAAGTGCAATAATTCTTGCTGCGGCAAGTGCAGTAAAGGTTGCCTCGACAAAGTATACATGAGGCCATAGACGACCTTCGGTGACAGGAGCTTGTTGTGAAATACTACCTAATCTAATTGAATAAAAGTGTTGTCGCAGCACAATGTTGGCACAATGGAAGAGCCTGTTCTATCGACGGCAAGTGTGACAATGCTCATGCGCAACTCTATTGTTGTTTGCCTTGCTGTTGTCGCCGCCGCTGCCGACGCCGACCGCGACGACTGGACGAAATGATGTCGTCGACTTGAGAGCGCACCGTCGACTTGAAGTTGTCGAGAGATCCCGGGCTGGCTCGTTCCGACACCCCAACTATTTCCGCAGCACCAGGACTTGACTGATCAGTCCCTTGCTCAACCTCCCCGGGCGTGTTGCCAGCACGTTGTGGGATTTTGTCAAGGAGTGCATCCGTAGCTGCGGAGTTCTTTGAGGCCTCATGGTCCACGGAGTGTCTTTTGTGTCTTTTGTGAGATGGTATCTCGGTTTCGGTTGGTCTCGGCGGAGGTGGCGGGGGCACTTTCGCGTCACGGTTTTGCTGCGTTGGCGGCGGTGGCGTCATTGGCGGCGGTGGGGGCGGCACTATCTTGTCTTGGTTGGCAGGTGGGGGCGGTACTTTGCCTCGGCTTTCAAGTGTACCGTCGCCGGATTGTCCTCTTCGCGAACGCGTCAAATCGTCCACCAACTGCTTCACGCCAGAATCAGCGTAGCCGGTGGCGTTACCACGCCGTGTCGCACGAGGTGCTGGAGTTATAGATTTGATCTCCGCTTGAACGGCCTCCTTCCTTTGCACCAACAACGAAGGATCCAGCAAAGGCGGCTCCCTCGGCGGTCGTCGTTGACTTTGTTGTGCAATTTGGGGCTTGATGTCGGTGTCCTCCGCTGGCTCGACAGGACTCATTTCCAATTCGAATATTGGGTCAAAGTCGTCGTCATCATCTCCATCATCACCGGCATGGCTGTGATCCTCAACACCATCATCGTTGTCGCCGGCGCCGTTTTCACGATGATTGGCATCGCCACCACTCAAATCATGGGCCATGGGGTCCGCACGTGTCGTGTCGGTAGAGTCGCTACTTTGTTCCGCGTCAGTGACAATTTCGTGGACTACTTCGTCGACGCCAGCCGGCGGTGTTGCAATTGCGTCGCTTCCTTGCACGACGTCGTCTGTTTGCTCCGTGTGCTGCTCCGCTGTGCCTTGCGTTGATGGCGATTCATCATCGGATTGGTGGTGTGACTGTGGTTGCAAGCAATAAGTACACAGATAGTGCGCAACAGCGGTTAGCAAACGTCTATGCTGTGCATGCATATATGACCTCCACATGGTACGGACCGATAACTGTTCGAGCTCAAGTTGACGTCGTTGCTCGTCTTCGGCCTCTTGTTGCTGCAGTTTCTCGGCTGTAGAGCGGTGCTCGGCCTACAAGAGGGAGAATGAAAGCGACGGTGTCGAACAATGCCAATGGCAAAAAAACATCGCAAGCACTGCAACGACGTACCAGTAGAGCAATATCACGGCGTAGCTGTCCGAGGCGAACCCGCAGCTTGCGACGTTCAGATCGCGGAATGCCTCTGCCCTTGAGGAGTATTTCCAGTCTCTCGACTTCTTCATGCAAGGGAGTTGGCTTTTTCGAGCTCCAAGTATTTTGTGTCTTGTTGGTAGTCGTGTCATTTTGTCTAGTTTGCCCTGATGTTTCGCCTTCGGTTTCGGACGCCACAGTCGAGGCTGACTGCGTGCTTCTGTCGGCTTCTGCTGCTTTTACTTCTGCTTGATCGGTATTGGACGACTGGCTAATGTTGAGAGCCAATTGGGCTCGAATCCGTCGCGCCGCCTCTTGCTCGGGCGTCCTGACCGCTTCAGGCTTCTTGTATGACAAAGACGGCATCCCTGCCAAATCGGCACGCAGCGCGTGAGGCGTCGCCACACTAGGCAACAGTAGCATACACGAACGACCAATACCTTGTGCAATGATTTTTTGAGTCGACGGTGGTGTATGTGCTTTCGGCGGGGTAGTTCTTGGTGGACTTTGAGCGTCAACGGCATCGTGGCTATCCGTGGAACGCAATGCAGCGGCGGCAGAAATATCGTCTGTGACGTTTACTGCTGCGTCAGCGTGCGCCTTGGCCTGTTCTTCTTGCTCCAAGGGTTCCACGCGTTCCACGCGTTCCTCTTCTTCCCGAGTCGTGGATATTACAGCACCACTACTGCCCGTATTCACGTCGCTGGAAGACTGTGCCTGAGCTTGATCTTCGTTCTCCGTTACCATGGCGAAAGTCATGCGCAACTTGGGCAAATCGCTTTTCACCCGCGATTTCAACAGCCGCTTTGCCGCAGCGACCGTCATGTCCGCCAAGGATCTGTTCCCAACAGCTACCAAAAAGGACCCGACAGGGACTCCGCCAAAAAGAGCTTGCTTGGCAACCTGACGAACATACTTGCGTGAGAAAAAATAGGCAATCGCGAACGAACGCACGAGTATGCACAGCTGGACGCGGCAACGCACCGCTTCGACTTGCAACAGATACTCCTCCCCAGAGCTGCATTTCAATGGAGGGTCTGCTTCGTCCATTTGCAATCCCAGCGGCAACCGAGTGAAGGTAATATTTGCGAGCTTCCACGATTGACAGTTGACTACATTCGGGTCAACTCCGTCTTCTTGGTGGACGCCATCGGCTCCTCTCCAATTCTCCCCAACGTTGTCAGAAGACTCGTCGTTTTGCTCCATTGCTGTGGAGCTGTCAGGTTCGACATCATTGGTGGGGTAATAGGGTTCGACGTCCTCCACTTCCGCCGCTAGTTTCTGAGTCGCTTCTTCCGGTTCTTCCTGCTGTCGTTCGGGTTCGTCACCTTGCGCGCCATCGGAATGTTGCGATTCAAAAGTCATTTCCTCGTCGGTGTCTGTTGGGGTCGCCATCGGACCTGAGTCAAAGCATTGTTCGTCCTTGTCGGACGCAGTCGAGACCGGAAGGTCAGGGGATGCATTTGGTGCCGTTTGAGTCCCATTTGAAGGGCTGCTGGTGTCTTCAAGCACGTTCATGCGTCGTGGAACCGGAGGTGCCTGTGGTTGATCTTGGATGACTTTCGGTGCTGCCTTTGAACTTGAAACTTCGTGTATGCAGCGCGTGTCCACCGGCTGAGCATAGTCAATATTGAGATTTTTCTGTTGGCACGATCAAATTTTGACAAAAGTCACAACATCTCCAATGGCGTGCAATGCCACAGGAATAATGTATGTGCGTATTCACCTCGACAATAACTCGCAGTTTCCTCCTTGCGACCGCAGGGAGCAAATCCTCGAGGTCGCTCGCCTCCAGAAAACATAAATCGAAATCCTCCTGCCAACATCGTCCACAAATAGTGAGACAACGGCACACAAGCAATCCCTCAAATCATTGTCGATGCCTGTGAGGATGCATAGATACCCACCTGGACACCGAGACTTGTCAAGGTCGCAAAAGTTTCATCACTCAATGGAACAAGCTTTCGAAGGCGATTGAGGAGCCACGTGCTTTGACCCGTGGCATGACTAGAGCTGTCACTGTTCAACGGAATTGCATCCCTCAATGCTTCGGTCTGCGTCGGAGCTGCATCAGCAGATCGAGGAGAGTCTTGCACCACGTGCCGTGTCTCATCCGAGGCACTCTGCTCTGGAACGATGTCGGATACCTCGCTCTTTAAGTGACTCACTGGTGGTGGTGGTTGGTTCCTCGGCCGTGTCTGAACCTACAGGCGTCGAATATATATGGCGCTCGACAGGTTCATAATATGTTTTCCATTGCAAAGATTCGATCGTTTGGGTGCAAAGTCGCGCACAGCTCAGACGTACCGGTTCAATGTGGGCTGTCTGTGCTTCTCCACTGAAGTGGTGCGAGAACGCTGTGTTTTCCACGGCCATTGGGCAAATGATGTGACCGTCCACTTCCCCCGGCAGGATGAGCGCCGTCGACGCGCTTATGAGCTGCTTGTCATTTACTCCAACAGTTACTGAGTCAGCGCTCTTGTTCACTGAGAATGTCTCTCCTGGCCACGTCGTGCGCCGTAGGTCGCCCCTCGCACATGTCTTGTACAGCTCACAAAATATCCCCTGGCACCGCAACAACCATGGAACGATGAGAAAAGATCCCACGTCTTCTGCTTCTGATGAACATGAACAAGGACTCACCTGAGGTTTCCTCAGATGTCTCTGGGACAGGAAGAAGAATTTGCAGTCTTGTTCGGCACTGAAGTCGTCGTCGGCGGCATTTCAGAGCATGTGAGCACGAAAAGCGTTGCAACAGCACATGAAGAATAAGTGAAATGTATCAGAATTGCAGAGCAGCCGTTCAAACTTACTTGCACGCTGAGCAGCACGCCGACAGCGCTTCACCTAGATCAGCGCGAAAGCACAAAACAGTTGGATACAATTATTGGGACAAAATACACGCGGGGAACTTCTCGGACGCGGAAGCCTACCATCTCGAAGCTGGTCAGTGTTTGAGTCGACGACGAGTTCACGCAACGCATTCTTCCGTTTCCTCGAACCTGTTGCACGGCCACGTGTACCATAACGAAACATGACAAGTGGTCGACGAAAATGAAATTCCAACGGCTACGTATACGAACAAGTTTCTGAGTCACGAGTCGCAAGTCTCGTGGCAGTGGCGAAAACCATTTCTTCAAGATCGATGTCCAATGCGACAGCGCTCGGGCCTGCGTCGTCACTGATCGTCATCGCCGTGTTGGACGGTAAAACAAGGAACTGCAAGACGGCCACCACCGCAAGGCCGGCGCGTAACATGCTGTTGCCGAGCCAACACACGCGGCAAAGTGCGTGGCCACGGCTAGAGTCCGATCCACAGGTTTTAGGTCGAGCTTTCCATGAGTGTATTCAAATTCCGGGACGATAGATTATGGATTGTAAAAGACTTCAATGCAACAACACGTCTTTCTTCACACAGTTGACGCCGACACCAAGATGGGGCGAGGGCAGGGCAGGGGCAGCTGAACACGAACACGAACACGAACAAACACCGATCGATCTGAAACCGAAGCGAAGCTGAGCACCAAGACGAGCACCCACACCAACACCACTTCAAATTCACTACCATGCTCCAACCAAAGTGGCAGACACGGACACACGCCCACGAATTAATACGAATGCCAACACCAACATGGTGCAGGAAGTGCATCGAAGCAACTCAGACACCAACGAGTTCAATGCATTGCTCCTACCAAAGTGACCGACGCAGACACACGACCGACACCAACACCAACACCAACGCCAACACCAACGCCAACACCAACGCCAACACCAACACCAACGCCAACGCCAACACCAACACCAACACCAACGCCAACACCAACGCCAACACCAACGCCAACATCCCTTCGAGTTCAATGCATTGCTTTCAATGCATTGCTTTCAATGCATTGCTCCTACCAAAGTGACAGCGGCAGACACACGACCACCACGAGTTCATACGGACACCGACACCGACACCAACGCAAACGACAGACTGCATCGCTGTCCCTGTTCTGTTCTTTGGTTCGCGCGGTTGCTCCTTCGTTGCTTCGTTCGTTGCTTCGTTCGTTGCAAACGTTCGAAGGGTTCAAATGTTCCAACGGACAACGAAGCGAAACGAAATGAAACGAACGAACGACAACGAACGAACGAACGAACGACAACGAACGAACGAACGAACGAACCACCAACACGATGCTCAAACGTGTATTTACCACTTTCCGTTCATTTTTACACGTTTGAAAACGTGTAATTACACGTTTGAAATTTCACTGTTGTGGGCGTTAAACTGTCCGTTTGGGTGCCGTCGAAACGTGTAATTACACGAAATGGAATGTGGGGAGTTTGTGGGAAGCAACGTGTAATTACACGTTTCTACCGCAAAGCATTTCAAAACGTTTTCAAACGTTCGTTCGTTCGTTTGTTCGAACGTTCCTTCGTTCCTTCGTTCCTTCGTCGTCGTCACCGAATGACAACGAACGAACGAACGTCGACGACAACAGCGCAGAAATTGCAATGGCAACGGCAAAAGCGACGACGACGACGACGACATAGCCGGCATAGACGTCGTGGATGGCACGGTTCACAGGAATCACATCGACGTGGCGCAGAAAACGACAAAAACGACGGCGACGACGACGACGACGACGACGACGACGACACATAGACGAATGGATGGATGGCTGACGCAAGTGGGAAACCTTCAAAGAGCGCCAGAACGACGGCATCAAGACGAATAATCACGGCACCACCACAACAACCACACATAGAGCACCGTGTTGTGCCTTCGACAACCATTATTGGTATGGACAACGAGCTTGGACGCAACAATGATTGCGAATGATTCGAACCAGCAACTTGATATTATCGTTACATTTTTCCCCCCGATTCTGACAAGACTTCCGTGGCGTTGTCGTGCCAAGATGCCACTCTGCGTGGCTACGTGAGAGTTCTGCTGGGTTAGCACGTTCCGTAAGTTTGGAAAACCATGTCAAGCGACGTTGCAAAGTCGGCTCGATTTTTGTCGCTCGCTGGTTTTCTAGTGACCACGCTGTTGATTCCCTTCAATGTCGTCCACACCGTCAAGGCCAGTCTCGGCGACGACCAGACACTGGACAGTTATCAAGTGGTGCGTATGCCACAATCGTGCGCGGGCGCTCCATTCCTATGTCACATAGCGCCAACTCTAACGTGATTGTTTCCCGTGGTTTGTGCGTCATTGCTCCTTGTTTTTGCCAGTCTGAGGCTTCAATCACGACTTTTGTAGTCGTCGCCATCATTTCCACCTTGGTGAAGCTCGTCGGGATCTTCAGTGGATACACCATGCTTTACAGCGACACCGTCAATTTCCTCCAGTTTATTTTGAACGCGAGTGCGAGCGTGCGTCTATGCTGGTTCATAATCTTTGAAGGTACGACTTCGTCGTAGTTGCATCGTGATTCTTTGCATTTGTTAGTCGTAGTGTGGCACGTTCAACCCTTGACAACACTTGCTCTGATGCTTTGATAGGGCAACCGAACTTTGTGTGGGTAGTGTTCGCCACCCACCTCATACCATCTCTCCTGATCGAGGCGTACGTGTGGCTCGCGATCTTTGTTTTCAGAACGAAGTGAGGAGCTTCGCGCACACGGCAACAATGCGTGGATGTCGTGGTGTCGCCGCCGTGAACGGTGTTTACACGCCTTTGGTGGCAATGTATTATTAATTGGTGTATCACGAACCTCTGTTCCTATCTATGCAACTGTCTCGCCGTTCACTGCTTGAAACGGAGCTCTACAAATCTATTTGGCTGGTGGTGACATTCGACGCTGCATCTGGGCGGTTCGGCCAAGCTATGCCGACCAGGGTCTTCCACCCCACACAGTCGCCCTTGAACTTGACCAACCCCGAACTCGTGGTGTGCTGGAACAAGAAAATCGAAACGAATCGACTCCACAGATCCACAAGGCAATCACGTGCCGTGAGAAAGACACCCAGCTCGTTCACTGCGTGCACTTTACGTCATGATGATCACCGCTTGCTGCATTGGCCGTCACCCATCTTGAGGCTGTCCCCTGTTTTCCAGAAACAAAGAACGTCGTAGGCCTTGCTTTTTTTGTTGCTCTACAGCGTCGGCTTGGCCCACGTGACACCCCCTAGCACAAGGCCGTGCAGCGGAGCGACGAGGTCGTCCAGAGACACGACCTCAACGTAGCTGGTGGCAGGCAGGTTGTGAGTAAGCAGTGACTTGCGCCTTGCACCGCAGGTGCACGGGCTTTTTTGGCGGAACGCACTACACACTGTCCAATGCATATTGTATTTCAGTTGGAAGTCCACGCAAATGAGCAAACGAAGCGAACGAAACGAACCAACCTAACGAAACGAAATGAACCAAACGCAAAGAAGCGAACGAAACGAACGAAACGAACGAGCGCGATGAACGCAACGAAGCGAACCAACGAAGCGAACCAACCAACCAACGATGCAACCAACCAACCAACCAACGATGCAACCAACCGACCAACCAACAAACAAACAAACAAACAAACAAACAAACAAAAAACAATGCAACAAACCAACAAACCAACCAACGATGGAACCAACCAACAATGCAACCAACCAACACTGCAACCAACCAACGATGCAACCAACCAACCAACCAACCAACGATGCAACCAACCAACCAACAATGCCACCAACCAACCAACAATGCCGCCAACCAACCAACCAACACTGCAACCAACCAACGATGTAACCAACCAACAATGCCACCAACCAACCAACCAACAATGCAACCAACAATGCAACCAACAAACAATGCAACCAACAAACAATGCAACCAACAAACAATGCAACACTGCAACTTGCAACCAACCAACCAACGGTTTTGGATGACGTGCTGGTACTCGTGGTCGTGGTCGTGGTGGGTGGTCGTGGTCGTGGTGATTGCTTGGTGAGGCAGGGGGGGTAGGTACTAGGTACCGGAGTAGGTCAGTATCATCCTCGAGTACGGCGTGTGCAGTGCACGCGGTGAACGCAGTGCAGCCGTGCAGCCGTGCAGCCGTGCACACGGATGTGGGGAACGTTCATTGTGTTGTCTGCCGCTGAGTCGTCGGCAGTCGTCAGTCTGCGAAACCATGTTGGTAGGCAATGAGCGGTGAACTACGGCGATCGATTACACAGCAGTCCAGCAGTCCGGCAGTCCAGCAGTCCGGCAGTCCAGCAGTCCGGCAGTCCAGCAGTCCGGCAGTCCAGCAGTCCAGCAGTCCAGCAGTCCGGCAGTCCGGCAGTCCGCAGTCCGACAGTCCGGCATTCCGGCAGCCACGCGCACGCGGAAGACTGTGACTTGATTAATGTTTAAACGACGTGGACTCGCAAAAACGATTAATTAATTGTTGTAATAAGCCAAGAACAAATTTTTGTGCACAAAGCAACGCAGCACTGGCTGTCGGTGTTGTGGATTTGACTGCTTCAGCTGACATCGATACCACCGCCGTGTCTGCGGCCCAATCAGTCGAAGAACCGCCAGCGGAAGACGCAGTCGACGAGATGGCGGCTGCCGTGCGCGAAGTGCGAAGCCTTGACCTCGGCGGAGCTAACTCCGCGAACATCAACAGTGACGCACACGCAGCCCCCGCCGAGGCGAATGGTGTGGCGAACAGTTCACCGGCTGAGAAGTTGCTGCGGCAAGGGGAGAATTCTGCTGATGGTGGCGACGTTGTGCGCGACATGCTGACCGACGACGTCGGCAACATGACTGTGGATGAACTTCCGGTCACGGTCACGGACACAACCCTTGAATCAGCGGCCGTTGAATCGTGCGACGATGACGATAGCGACTTCAGCAATGTGTTCATGTCGCTGATGGTGGATGCGCAGGCCGCTGCCGAATTCCTGTCGAGTGAGGGCGGGCCCAATTCGTCGACTGTCTCACCCTCCGCTGTTCGCTCGTCTCTTCTGAAGATGTTGGCGCCGGCGCTGGCATTTGTCGACAATACCCCAAGCATCGCGCCAGCGATTCGTCGTGCGGCCAAAGAATTTCACCAAGCAATTTTGCTGAGCAGGAAACGCAAACAGACCAAGATCGTCCGCTTCTTCAAGCGGCGTGATGGCTTGAATATCTCTGCATGAATAAGTGTAAGCGATTACCAACCCAACACGTGACTGTGCAATGTCGCAGGTGCTGCATCGTCGTGCCCATACAACGGTCGTGATGCATGTACTTGCATGACGATACATGCACCGAACTTCGAGGTGCAGTCACGCTTTTGTGCGATGCGTTTGTTGATTCTCTCTTATCATTGCCACTGATGGTTTTACTTCCAGGTGACCTTGTCTGCGATATCGCCGCGGGAGGCGCGGTAGTTGTCGGCTTTCTTGGAGCTGCCGACGACGAACGTTCCGAGGCACCTGCATGACAGCGAAGCTGGTGGTGAGAATACCGGATTGGGTTCACAACGGACACAGGTTGTCGTGGTACCTGTCAGTTTCGCCGAGTTCCAGAAATTCCTTCATGATGGCATGATCAAACGCATCGCCGACACCGCCACTGGACCAGTATCCTGCGACGCCCATCGCAGTGGCCATCAAGTGCAGGTTCTGGACGGCACACGCAACGGCGGCTTGGTCCTCCCATTCCGGCATCAATCGTCCTGGATACAACAGCGAAAATGGTCACCAATGCCGCTTAGCAATCACGCATCGACATCGACATCGACATCGACATCGTCATCGTCATCACCACCAGCAAATCGAACGAAGCAGCGCACCTTTCTTCGAGGGCACTCGCGCCATGCAAATAAATATCACGAAACTGCACTTCGTCAGTGCCTTCGCCTTCTTCTTCATCTGCACAAGCAAATATTCACGTTCACAATCACAACATCACAAAGTGACAATGACACCACGGAGCGAGAGGAGGCGGTGCTCCTCATCGCAAATGGCTATGTACCTTAGCCAACTTTTTCTCGAGGACCTCGGGCTTGTCGGCAAGCGTCTCCTTTGCAATGGCCGTTTGCACACTGACGAATTCGTCGAAGAAGTCGGGTCCGATAACGACGAAGCGCCACGGCTCGGTTTTGCCATGACAGGGCGCCCAGTTGGCCGCATCCAGTAGCGTCTCCACGGCCTCGCGTGACACTCGCGTCTCGTCAGTTATGTCGTCGAAATCCTGCCGTCAGCACACACAATATCAAAAGAGTTACCCTCCGCATTTGGCAATGCGGCTTCCGTGCGGAAGCACCAAGGAAATAAAGCACAGTCCACAGTGTACAAAACAGACACAGCTTGCTCACCTTTGGAAAAATTGACCGCCGCGTTTTAATGAGCTGCAATGTTGTTTCGTTGTCGAAGGAGCCGAAACCGGCGGTTCCGGCGCTGTTGGAGGACTTTGAACCGGTTTTCGTCCCGCCGGAGCTGGCAGGGGTGGGTTGAGCGCGCTCCGTGGCTTTCTTTTGGTCGTCCCCATCACTGCGTAGGTAATAATGAGTCGCAAAAAACGTCACGATCGCGCCAATGATAACAGCACCGATTGCATCTAGCAGTGCAATGGTGGTGTCAGTCAAGCCTTCCATCGTTCTTGTTGTGGAACGCAAGGCCAGACAACGCACGCAACAGGTCACGGTAGGTATGAAAACAATCCTCGCAAAAACGAGTCTGCGGTGACACTGTACAACTTCTTTTCAATATTGTTTTGTGCTTCGTCACAGTCACTGAGCGGACTTCCCCAATGCACTTCCTTGCATCCGAAGCCGTGCCGACGCACCGCGTCACACACAGCGCTGCTGCATGCGTCCCTCGCAAAGCTTGGCGACGTGTACCACACGCACACGCAATGACCTACCCGCGTCACCTCTTTGGCGAGTTCGCGCCGGCCAGCCGTTCAGATGTCAAACGTGAACGACCGGGGCAGTGTAAGGGTAAAATTCAAAGCTTTCAAACAACACGTCGGTGCATCGCCCATCCAACGCCGTCGCCACCCCACCCCACCTCGGCGCCGCTCGCAATCCGCGACGACTCTCTTCGGCAATGTCGTCGCGGTTGCGTTAAGTACGTCTGTACGTCTTTCGTCGCCGTCGCCGTCGCCGTCGCCGTCGCCGTCGCCGAAGTTCGAAGTTCGAAGTTCGAAGTTTGAAGCTTCGACGAAAGAACGAACGAAGCTTCGAAGAACGAACGAACGAACGAACGAACGAAGCTTCGAAGAAAGAACGAACGAACGAACGAAGCTTCGAAGAACGAACGAACGAACGAAAGAACGAACGAACGAACGAACGAACGAACGAACGAACGAACGAACGAACGAACGAACG
>ENA-OWNT01004024-OWNT01004024.1-seawater-metagenome-genome-assembly--contig:-NODE-4024-length-13264-cov-4.293471_pt1 | contig 13264 bp, 10 predicted proteins | sample MGYA00238136_ERZ651165 | MGnify/ENA primary metagenome ERZ651165 (study PRJEB26861, sample SAMN08777766) | seawater metagenome | isolation source: coastal seawater | place: USA: Florida | collected... | reverse complement strand
CCCGCCCCGACGCCTGCCCCGCCGCCCGCGCCCAGCCCCACCCCCTCGCCGCCCATGCACCCCGGGCCCATCGCCACCGTGCCCACGCCGATGCCCGGGCCCGTGGGCCCGCCGGTCGCCACCGTGCCCACCCCCGTGCCGGCTACCCCGCCGCCCGCCACCGACCGCGTCCCCGTGTGCTTCCGGCGCAGCAAGGCCATGACCGGCGCCACCAGCAGCCTCAAGGTGTCCAGCGGGGACCGCGCCCTCGTGTCGCTGATGCTCGGGGCGCAGGAGTGCACCGAGGTCGATGCCGGGGCCCACGAGCTCGTCGTCACCATGTCGTCCGGTCTCGCACCCACCCGCAAGACCATCGACGTGCGGCTGGGGGCGGGGGAGCCTGCCTGGTTCCTCATCGGCATGGGCAGCGGCCTCGCCGCGACGCCGAAGATCACCCAGGTGACGCAGGCTCAGTACGACAGCAAGAAGTTCAAGCTGCTGAAGTAGCGCTCGAACCGGCCTCTTCGTGTCCATCCCCGGCGACCGCTCGCCGGGCGGGTGGCGCGTCCATCCGCGGCGGATGTCCTACCCCTGCCCAGAACACGTGAGTCACGGCTCCTGGGCAGCCCCCGGCGCGCTCGCCCCGGGAGCCGAGCGCCCCACATCGCCCGGCCTGCACAAGACCTGCACGACCTCCCGGCAATCCCTCCGCAGCCCGTGCAGCCCTCGCCCGCGACCCGCTCCCTAGGTTGTCTCCATCACGCCGCAGGAGGCACCCATGGACATCGCCCTCGAGCCCATACCCGCCGCGCCAGCCCCAGCGGCGGACGCGTCCACCCCGGACCTGCCCCCGTCGCTGCCCTCTCTCCGCGAGGTCACCACGGGCTTGGCGGGCCTCCTCGCCCTGGGTGCCGCCGGCGCGGTGGGCGCCCACGGCCTGACGCTGCACGCGTTCCCGGGCGCCCTGTGGACCAGCGCGGGTGCCCTGGTGCTGACGGGCCCGGCCCTCCTGGTGGTCCACCAGTTCCTCGGCCTGCAGGCCGCACCAGACCGGGTCATCGGCTCCCTGGCCCACGCCCTGGCCAAGGGCGGCATCTTCGCCCTGGGCCTGGTGCCCTTCCAGCTGTTCTTCAGCGTCACTACGACCCGCGGCCCGGGCTTCCTCGCCTTGCTGCTCTGTGGCATCGCCGGCAGCGGGCTCCTGGCCGCCACCCGCGGCCTCGTCGACGCCGAGCTCCACGCCGGCGCCACCCCGATGCAGCGCCTCCACGTCCGCGGACTCGCCGCGGGCTGGGCGCTGCTCACCCTTCTCGTCGGCCTGCGTCTGGGCTGGGAGGTGATGGCATGATCCTCATCCACCGAGCCGCCGAGCTCCTCCGCGCCCCAGGCGCCATGGTCGACCGGATCGAGGCCGACGCGAGCTTCGCCGAGGAAGCCCCACGACTGCTGGCCCTGCTGGCCCTGGGGGCCCTCACCTTCGGCGCCGTGGTCGGGGGATACCGTGGAGGACTCCAGGTGCCCTTCGCGGCGGTCAAGCTGCCGCTGCTGTTCCTGGTGCCCATGATGCTCGTGCTCCCGGCCCTCCGCGGCCTGTGGAGCCTGTGCGAGGTCGACGTGAGCTACCAGCGCCTGGTGACCGCCGGGCTGGTGGGTGGCGCCCGCACCGCGCTCCTGGCCGCCGCCGCCGGCCCCGTCCTGTGGCTGCTGTTCGGCGTGATGGACTACCACCTGGCCGTGCTCAGCTTCGTCGGCGTCCTGGGCCTGTGCGGCCTGCCGGGTCTCCTGGTGGTGGCCCGTGCGGTGCCGGCCGGCGGGCGCTCCCGCTGGGTCGCCCTGGGCGGCTCCCTGGTTCTCCTCGGCCTGGCCTCCATGCAGACGGGCTGGCTGCTCCGTCCGTTCCTGGTGCGCCCCCAGTCCACCGACGTGGTGCTCCTCCGCCCCGTCGAGGAAGACGTGTTCTCCGCCGTGGAGACCACGGCCTGGTCGGCGCTGGGTGTGTACGACAGCGAGTCCGACTTCGGCCGACCGGTGTACCGAGGCACCCGATGAGCGGGCTGCTGGCCGTCGTCACTGCCCAGGCCCTCACCGGCGGACTCGGCGTGGCCTACCTGGCCGGAGGCGTCGTGGTGGCGGGACTGCTGGAGCAAGCCGGGCGACCGCGAGGCACGGTCCTCGGCGCCCTGGTCGCCTGGCCCTTGCTGCTTCCCCTGCTGGGGGAGGCCCCCTCGCCCACCGCTCCCGCCCTGCCCCCCGGGCCCCTGCGCGGCCGCATCGACCAGGTCCTCGGCGCCCTCCAGGACACCCTCGGCGACCCCGCCGCCAGCGAGGTCCCCTGGGAGGCCGACCTGGCCGGACTACGCCGGGCCCTGGAGGACGCCGACAGCCGCCTCGCCCTGGCCGACCGACTCCTGGCCGACGGCACCGACGGCGCAGAAGAGGCCGCCGCACAGCTGCGCGCTGCCCGAGCCCGCCGAGCCGACGCAGTACGCGCCGTGCTCGCGGAGGTCCAGGCCCTTCGACTGCAGGTCGGGATGGCCGCCCTCGCCGGAGACGACGACGCCCTTTCCTCCCGGCTTCAGGAGCTGTCGACCCGGGCCGCGACCCTCAGCGAGGTGGCCTGATTCAGCGTCTCGCCGCCCCCTGCGCCATGATGCCCCCTCTTTGGAGGTACCGTGGTCCGTTGGCTTTCCCTGCTCCTGCTCGTCGGCTGCGCCAAGCGTACGCCGCCCGTCGCCGCCCCCGAGGAGGCCCCTCCCGAGGCCACCCTCGCCGACGTGCCCGCCCCCGAGAACCCCAGCGACGCGCCCGCCGAGCTCCCCCTGGTCGAGCGGCCCCTGCTGCTGTGGCGCGTGACCAAGGACGACAAGGTCTCCCACCTGATGGGCACCTGTCACCTCCCCCTCCCCCTCACCGACTTCATCCCCGACCCCACCATCATCGACCAGGCCCGCGTCACGATGGTGGAGGTCGACATGGCGACGGTGCATCCCGTGGACGCCCTGCGCCTGATCTGGTCCGAGGGCTCGGTGTACGAGCGGATGGGCCGGGAGCGGTTCGCGGAGCTGAGCCGCACGGTCGGCCCCACCCTGCCCGCGCCGCTGCTAGACCGGATGAAGGACTGGGCCATCGTCGGTGCCGCAGCCATTCAGTCGGTGCAGCCCCTCAGCCAGCCCTTCGACGGCACCCACCCTCCGCTGGATCAGGCGGTCTCCCAGCGGGCCAAGGAGGCCGGCGTGCCGGTGCGCACGGTGGAGACCTTGCAGGAGCAGGGGGACATGATGGAGGCCCTCGACCTCGACATCACGGAGGAGACCACCGCCGAAGACGAAGAGGCCGCCGCGAAGGTCGTCGACGACATGGCCCGACTCTGTCTTCGGGGGGACCTCTCCGGCGCCGCGAGCTTCACCGTCGAGGCCTCCCCGATGAACGCCCAGATCTTCGAGGCCCGCAACCTGGCCTGGTACCCGACCGTAGCCGAGGAGGTCGCCCAGGGCGGCGCCTTCATCGCGGTCGGGGCGGGCCATATGGCGGGCGAGACCGGCCTGGTCCAGCAGCTGAAGGCCGACGGCTACGAGGTGGAGCGCCTCAGCGGCGAGGTCCGCGAGCATCCCCTGCCCGACAACGCGGCGGTCCCGGACCCGCCGGAGGGGCTGGTGTCCGAGGCCGACATGGAGAACCTGCTGAACGGCACCGCCAAGGTGCTCTGCGCCGACGACCAGCTGACGCGGCAGTGCCTGGCCCCCGACGCCGCGGTCTGCGATGCCCAGGTGCGCTCGGGCCTGATGCACTGCGTCGACCAGTCCGTCACCCAGCTCACCGAGATGGCCCGCTTCACCGACCCCATGGCCGCCCAGCAGCTGGTGGGCTGCGCCCTGAGCGCCATGGTGAGCGAGGCCCTGGTGAAGGACAGCCTGCCCGACACGCCCCTCTGCGCGAGCATGCGCCCGCCTGCGCCGTGATCCTCGCCACCGACGTGGGGTACCGCGACGACGGCACGGCCCTGGCGGCCGCGGTCGGCTTCGCGCAGTGGGCCGACGAAGCCCCCGCCTATGAGCGGACCGTGCACGTCGCAGAGGTGGCCGAGTACGAGCCCGGCCAGTTCTACCGCCGAGAGCTTCCCTGCCTGCTGGCCCTCCGCGCGGCCCTGCCGGCGCCCCCCACGCTGTGGGTGGTGGACGGCCATGTGTGGCTGCGAGACGGCCAGCCCGGCCTGGGGGCCTACCTGTTCGAGGCCCTCAGGGGCACCGTGCCGGTGGTCGGGGTGGCCAAGCGCGCCTTCCGGGACGGGGTGGCCATCCCCGTGTGCCGCGGCCAGTCCGCCAACCCGCTGCACATCAGCGCCGCCGGCCTCTCGCCCGAGCGCGCCGCGGAGGCCGTGCAGCAGATGCACGGCCCCTGGCGGATCCCCACCTTGCTCAAGCGAGTGGACGCCCTCAGTCGTTCAGCTCGTGGGCCCCAGCGTCCCACAGGAACTCCGGACGAAGCGGGCCGCTGAGGGGCCGTCGCAGCTCGTACCAGTCCCGGTAGACCTGGGTCACGTCGACGCCAGCGTCCACCATGGCTGCCCCCGCCCCCGCCCGAAAGTCCCGGGCGGCGGTGTCCAGGAAGCCCGGATCGGCGTCCCGGTTGTCCCGCACGTCGAGGCAGCCGGTGCAGCCCTCGAAGTCCCCGGCCAGCACGAAGTGGTCCAGCGCCCCCACCCCCTGGCGCACGGCCCAGCTGGTGTTCGCCCCGAAGGTGGCCGACTCGATGAGGTTGCCCCGCGCCACCAGCGCCGCGTAGGAGCCCGTGTTCACCTCGGAGTAGAAGCGCGGCACGCCCGCCTCGGCCCACAGCGCGTTGTTGAGCACCACCACCTCGCGGTCCGTCATGTCCCCCTCGACGTGGATGGCGTCGGGGCTCCCCGCTCCCGGGAAGGCCCAGCCGATGAGGAAGCTGTTGTTCAGGACCGCCACGTCGGCGAGGCCTCGCACCTGAACCACCGGCTGCAGGCCCCCGGCCCCGTGGGTGCTCACGAACTCATTGTTCGCCACCACCAGCGCATCTCCGTAGGAGTAGACCGCCGAGCCCACCGCCCCCGCCGGCTCCTGCTCGAAGCGGGAGCGCAGCACCACCAGGTCGTCGGTAGCGTTGTTCACCATCGTCATCGAGGTGCGGGCCAGGAAGAACGAGTCCCGCACCCAGGCATCTCCCTGGAGGTGCAGCCCGATCCCGACGTTGTCGAAGTCCGTGGTCACGTGGTCGAAGAAGCTCTCCTCGGAGAAGGAGAAGAGAGCGATGGTACCGCCGGTGGTGGGGGCGCCCACCAGCTCTACATGCTCCACCACGAGCCGGTCGACGCCGAATCGGAAGCCGTAGCCCTCGATGCCGTCGAGGTCGATCACCGTGGGGGTGGCGTGGGTGCGGGACCAGGAGTCCTGGTCATAGCCGCCGTACAGCCCCAGCCGAACCGGGTGCAGGTTGGCGTGCTCGTCGACGCCCAGCCCATCCACCGGGATCACCCCCCCGGCGATGAAGATCGGGCCGGCGTCGACCGCGGTCACCGCCGGGAAGAGGGTGCAGAAGGGCTCGTCGGCCGAGCCGGGCCCTTCGTCATCACAGGCCGGGTGGTCGATGGCGACGAAGCGGGCATCGCTGGGCGGGTCCTGGGCACTGAGGTCCCCATCGACGCAGTCGTTGTCGATGCCGTCGTCAGCCAGCTCGGGCTCGCCTGGATGCCGCAGGGGGTCGCCGTCGTCGCAGTCGGGGCCCGCCACGGTGGCGTAGGCATCGCAGCCCACGAAGGACAGGTCCTTGTCGTCGTCCACACAGGACCCGCAGGAGGCGAACACATTGGGGTCCCCGTCGTCGCAGTCGGTGTCGATGGTCACGTAGGCATCGCAGGTGACGTAGGCGCCATCGCCGTCCGCGTCGGTGCACGCCGCGCAGAGGGCGTGATTGTTGGGGTCCCCATCGTCGCAGTCGGTGCCCGCTACCGCTCCCACGGGGGGCTGGCTGTCGCCGTAGCCATCGTCGTCCGCATCTCGCATGCAGGCCGCGCCCTCGGCGGCGGCTGCCCCAGGGAAGGTGTCGACGTCGTCGTCGTTGCAGTCGGGGCCCTGGAGCTGGGTGTAGCTGTCGCAGCCCGCGAACCACCCGTCGCCGTCCACGTCCGCGCAGGTCGCGCACTGGGCGAAGTTGTCCACGTCCCCGTCGTCACAGTCCGGCCCGACGCGGGTGGTGTAGGCATCGCAGCCGGCGAAGGACCCGTCCTGGTCCTGGTCTACGCAGGTCGAACAGCTGACGAAGTTGTCCACGTCGCTGTCGTCGCAGTCCGAGCCCCCGTACGGCAGGTAGCCAATGGGCAGCTGACCGTCGGTGCACAAGGTCTCGCCCACCATGTCCACGGCCACGCCGTCCCCGTCGGCATCGACGAAGCCCGTCAGGGTGAGGGCGACCGCTGCGTCCGCGTCGTCGCAGTCGTCCCCCGCCAGGTCGCTGTACCCCGTGGGCAGCGCGTCCCCGGCACAGACGGTGACAGCCTTACCGTCGGCGGCCACCCCGTCCTCGTCGGCATCGATGTAGCCGCTGTACAGGGTATGAACCCCGTCGTCGCCGTCGTCACAGTCTGGCCCGAGGGTGCAGGCCTGGCCGAAGCCATCACCGTCCAGGTCGACGCAGGGGTCGGCGGTGCCCGTGTCCGTGGTCCCAGTGTCCGTGGGGACGGTGCCGGTGCCGGTGTCGGTGCCGGTGCGGGCGGTGCCGGTGTCCACCGTGGGGTCGGTCGAGGTGTCCGTCCCCGGCGCGGTGCTGTCCACCGTCACCTCCGTGGGCTCATCCTCGGTGGGGGACGACGGCTCCTTCGGGTCGGTGGCGCCACTGCAGCCAGCCCCGATGAGGGCCAGCGCCAGAACGGTCAGCTGAGGGGTGCGAATCATGGGGGTCCTCCTGCAACTCCGGTGAGTCGAGACCAGGGGTCTCCCTCATCGAGTAGAGGAGGCACGGGGCCCGCGGATCAGGCGTTACAGTCCGATACACAGGCCAGCAGCGGATCGTAGGCCTATTCCTCGCCGGCCTCTGCCGTAGGCCCGGGGAGCGCCGGCGGGGCCGGGGCCGCCACCTTCTCCTTCACCGTGATGCCGCTGAACAGCAGCTCCCCCAGGCCCAACCCACCGATGGGCTCGGCGCGCTCACCGTTCATGGAGAGCATGACCCCGTGCAGGCTCGTGCCGGCCCCCAGCAGGGGCGGCAGCAACAAGATCGGGAACAGGAGGCTCCCGAGGCCGCAGGTGACCGCGCTGATGAAGCTGATCACCGCGGTGAGGAACATCACGAGGACGAAGTGCACCAGCCACACCGCCGTGGCGTGGCGACCGTGGTAGAGCGCGAAGTCGTCGTCGCGCATCAGCAGCGGGAGCAGGCCCGTGGGCAAGCCGAAGAAGAAGCCCGCATAGGCCACGACGGCAAACATCTTCCCCTGGTCGGTCGGCTCGTCCACGCACACCTCCGGGCGCACCCTACCCGGCCCGGGCCGCCCAGCCCACGCCAACGCCCCTGTGACCACCACCGACGGATGGGCAGGCTATGGCCACTCCCTGGAGGTCGATCATGGTGGTGGAGTCGTTGTTGGCGGAGTGGACGGGGCCCTTCGGTGGGGTGCCGCCCCTCGACCGGATCCCCCTCGACGAGCTCGAGCCCGCCATGCACGAGGCCATGGCCCAGGAGGTCGCGGAGTTCGCGGCCATCCGTGAGCAGGCCGAGCCCCCCACCTTCGCCAACACCATCGAAGCGCTGGAGCGCTGTGGGTCGGCCCTGCGCCGCGTGTCCTCGCTCTACCACCTGGTGTCGGGCAACTACAGCACACCTGCCTTCCGGGAGATCCAGCGTCGGGTCGCCCCCGTGCTGGCCTCCCACCGCGCCCACATGCGGCAAGACCCAGCCATCTACGCGCGGATCCTGGCGGTCTCCGAGCAGCCGCTCACCGAGGTGCAGCGCCGCCTGGTCGATGGCTACCTGCGCACCTACCGCCACGCGGGGGCGCACCTCGCTCCCGACACCCGCGCCCGCGTCGCGGCCATCGTGGAGCGGCTGAGCGTGCTGTACACCACCTTCTCCGACCACGTCCTGGCCGACGAGGAGGGCATCGTGCACTTCCTCGACGAAGACCAGCTCGACGGCCTCTCCGGGGCCTTCCGCTCCGCCGCCAAGGCCGCCGCCGCCGAGCTGGGCCAGCCCGACCGGTGGGCCATCCTGAACACCCGGTCCTCCGTGGAGCCCTTCCTCTACAGCGCCCACAGCCGCCCCCTGCGAGAGCAGGTGTGGCGCACCTTCTACGCCCGGGCCGACAACGGCGACGACAACGACAACAACGAGCTCATCGCCGAGATCCTGTCCCTGCGGGCCGAGCGCGCCGCCCTCCTCGGCTACGAGCACCACGCCGCCAAGGTCCTCGACGGTCGCATGTGCGCCACGGCCGACGACGCCTTCGCCCTGATGAAGCAGGTGTGGGACGCCGCGGTCGCCAAGTTCCGACAGGAGCTCGCTGCCATGGCCGAGCTGGCCGACCACGCCCTCGAGCCGTGGGACGTCCGCTACTACGCCGAGCAGGTGCGCAAGCAGCGCTACGACTTCGACCCTGCCGAGCTCCTCCCCTACTTCCAGCTCCATCAGCTGGTCGACGCCATGTTCTGGACCGCCACGGAGCGCTTCGGGTGGGTCTTCGAGCCGGCCGACATCCCCCTGCCCCACCCCGACGTCCGCGCCTGGGCCGTCCGTGATGCCGAGGGCCACGACATCGGCGTGTTCTACCTCGACCCCTTCGCCCGCAAGGGCAAGCGCAGCGGCGCGTGGATGAGCGCCATGCGCAGCCAGGCCAACCTCGACCACCCCGTGCTGCCGGTGGTCACCAACAACTGCAACTTCGCCCGAGCCGGCGACGGCCCCACCCTCCTCACCGTCGACGAAGCCCGCACCCTGTTCCACGAGTTCGGCCACGGCCTACACGGCCTCGCCTCGAGCGTCACCTGGCCCAGCCAGGCGGGCACGGCCGTGCCCCGCGACTTCGTGGAGTTCCCCAGCCAGCTCAACGAGCACTGGCTCACCACCGCCGAGGTCCTCGGGCGCTTCGCCCTCCATGTCGACACCGGCGAGCCGCCCCCCCAGGCCCTGCTCGACCGCATGAAGGCCGCCAACGACTGCGACGCGGGCTTCCGCACCCTCGAGTTCTTGGCCAGCGCCGTGATGGACATGGAGATGCATGTCCGCACCGAGCCCATCGACCCCCGCAGCTCCGAGCGCGAGGTGCTCGGTCGCTGGGGCCTGCCGTCCCAGGTGGTGATGCGGCACCGCACCCCCCACTTCGCTCATCTGTTCAGCGGCGAGGCCTACAGCGCCGGCTACTACAGCTACCTGTGGGCCGACGCCCTCGTGGCCGACGCGGCCGAGCAGTTCGCCGAGGTGGGCTTCTACGACGCTTCCCTGTGCGAGCAGCTCATGACGGGCATCCTCTCCCGGGGCGACACCATCGACCCCGGCCAGATGTTCCGCGACCTCCGCGGCCGCGACCCGGTGGTCGAGCCTCTCCTCCGCGACCGCGGTCTCGCCTGAGGGTCTGCGCGGCGGCGCCCGTCCCTGCCCCTGCCCAGAACCTGTGAGTCACGGCTCCTGGGCAGCCCCTGGCCGACGCGCGGCGTCATCCCCGTCGCGGCAGCATCCGCAGCCGGCTATGCCGTCGCAGACCAGGAGGTAGCGATGGCGACGGTGGCCGTGCTCGGTATGGGGCTCCTCGGGCGAGGCTTCGCCCACCACCTCCTCGGCGAGGGCCACCAGGTGCGGGTGTGGAACCGCACCGCCAGCAAGTGCGCCGAGCTCGGCGAGGCCGGCGCCCGCGTCGCAGCGACCCCCGCCGACGCCGTGCGAGGGGCCGACCGCGTGCACCTCGTGCTCCACAGCGACGCGGCGGTCGACGCCGTGGTGGCTCGGCTGCGCCCCGCCCTGGGGCCCGATGTCCCCCTCGTCGACCACTCCACCAACCTCCCCGCCGGCGTGGCCCAGCGCTTCGCCACCTTGCGCGCCGAGGGGGTCCGCTACCTGCACGCGCCGGTCTTCATGGGGCCCAAGAACAGCCGCGAGGGCACCGGCCTGATGCTCCTCGCCGGCCCCCAGGCCGACCACGACGCCCTCCTGCCCGCCCTCGACGCCATGACCGGCCGCGTGTTGTACCTGGGCGAGCCCCCCGACAAGGCCGCCAAGATCAAGATCACCGGCAACGGCATGCTGATGATGCTCATCGCCGCCATGGGCGACCTCTTCGCCCTCGGCAACGCCAGCGGCCTCGACCCCAGCGAGGTGATCGGCCTGTTCGAGCAGTTCGGGCCCACCCCGGCCGGCATGGGCAAGCGCGCCCTCGCCTCCGCCGACGCCGAGGTCGGCTTCGAGATGACCATGGCCCGCAAGGACGTCGACCTCATGATCGAGACGGCCGGCGGCCGCGAGCGCCTGCGCCTCCTCCCCGCCATCGCCGATGCCATGGATGCAGCGATCGAGCAGGGCCGTGGCGGCCACGACTTCACCAGCCTGGCCCACCCCGACCACCTGCCGTAGTTGCCGGTCTGGCGCTCACCCCGTACAATCTCCGTCCCTACCCCCCCGGTCCCCGTCTCTGTTCTCTCGCGCGCCCGCGCATCGTGCACCCGCACACCCCGGAGACCCCATGTCCAAGTCCCTGGCTCTGGCCTGCGCTCTCGCAGCGTCGGTGACGCTCCCGTCCCTCGCGGCTGCCGCCGAGGAGTGCGACGGCACCTCCACCTCCGCGGAGCTGCAAGCCTCGCTCGACGCCGCCCAGTCCGCCTTCGGTCGGGTGGATGTCGACGCCTTCCAAGGCGCGATGGAGGACGTGCACGCCAAGGTGCCCTGCCTCGGCGAGGTGCTCAGTCCCGCCCTCGCCGCCCAGCTGCACCGCATGGAGGGCCTGCTGGCCTTCGTCGATCAGGCCAACGACCGCGCCGTGATCGCCTTCGCGGCCGCTCGCAGCATCGAGCCGGCGTACACCTTCCCGTCCACGGTGGTGCCCGCGGGCAACCCCGTGCTCGAGCAGTATCAGCAGCGCGAGGCCTCCTGTCCGGCCGAGCCCATCCCCCCCGCCGCCGACGGCGAGGTCCGCCTCGATGCCCGCCCCACCGGCGTGCGCCCCACGGAGTTTCCCGCGGTCCTCCAGGTCGTCGACTCCGGTGAGGCCATGGTCACCCGCTACCTCTGGCCCGACGACGCCCTCCCCTACGAGCCCGGCAAGGAGCCCGTGGGCGCCAGCAAGGGCCTGAAGCTCGGGCTGCTGGCGGGCGGCGGCACCGTCGCCGCCATCGGGCTGGGGACCTTGGTCGCCGGTCTCGCCACGAGCCCCTCGGCCGACGACTCCCTCGACGACGCCTTCGCCAAGTCCACCCGCAACGACACCTTCGCCGGGGTCGGCGGCGCCCTCCTCGCGGCCGGTGGCGCTGGGGTCGGCATCTCCTTCGTCCTGCCCACGAGGAAGTAGCCATGCACCGCGTGTCCCTCCTGGTCCTGCTCGCTGCCTGCGTCTCCACCAAGGAGGCCGACGTCCTCCAGGAGATCCTCGACGCCAGCTTCACGGTCACTGCCCCCGAGGGCCTGACCACCTGTGCCGACGCACCGGTGGTGGTCTCCGGCACCATCGATGCGCGCTACGCCGGCCAGGAGCTGGGGAGCCGCGTCACGGTCGACGGCGAGACCTCCGAGCGTCCCCTGGCCATCGATGCCCAGGGCCGCTGGTCGGTCGACATCTCCGAAGAGGCCGTGTGCGAGCTCGGCGACGACGACTGCCTCATCGAGGTCACGGTCTACGTCGAGACCTCCGACGTCGTGAACGACGAGGTCCTCGCCACCAGCGGCCAGACCACGGTCACCATCACCCAGGGTGCCGAGCTCTTCTACGCCGACGCCGATGACGACGGCTTCGGCGACGACGTGGCCGAGCGGCTCTGCGCCGGCGCCGACGGCCCCCCCGCCGGGTACGTGCGCAACGCCACCGACTGCGACGACACCGACCCCCTCGTCCATCCCAGCGCCACCGAGATCTGCAACGGCGTCGACGACAACTGCGACGACGCGGTCGACGAGGGCCTCGACTTCACCGATTGGTACCCCGACGCCGACGCCGACACCTACGGCGACGACTCCGCTGCGGCCGTGGCCACCTGCTCCGGCGAGCCCCCCGCCCCCACGGGCTGGGTCACCGACGCCACCGACTGCAACGACAACGCCGACACCACCCACCCGGGCGCCGCCGAGATCTGCGATGGCGGCGAGGACAACGACTGCGACGGCCTCGCCGACGACCTCGACCCCGAGGGCCCCGACAGCCAGCTCACCTACTACCTCGACCAAGACGACGACGGCTTCTACGACGAGAACGGCCTGTCCTCCTGCGCAGAGCCCGTGGGCGTCGACTTCGTGACGTACGACCCCGGCGGCCTCGGCGACTGCGACGACCGGCCCGGCCCCGGCGACGACGTGAACCCCGCCGCGACCGAGGTCTGCGGCGACGGCATCGACAACAACTGCAACGGCGCCCAAGACGACGACGAACCCGGCGGCCTGTTGATGACCCAGGTGTTCGCCACCGACGGCGACGGCGACGGCTACATCCCGTACACGTACAAGCTCATCGAGGCGTGCGACGCCCCGCCCTACACCACCCTGTTCGACAAAGCCTTCCTCGGCGACTGCGACGACGCCGACCCGGCAGCCAACCCCGCCGACGCCGACTACGACGGCAACAGCACCTGCGACCCCTCGCCCGACTGCGACGACAGCGACCCCTACCGCCACGCCCACGACGTCGACGGCGACGGCGTCTCCCTGTGCGACCCCGACCCCGACTGCAACGATGAGCTGAGCAACATCGGCCCCACCTCGCCCGAGGTCCTGGGCGACGGCATCGACAACGACTGCGACGGCTTCGTGGACTCGGCCGATCCCGACAACCTCGATCTGTCCGAGCTGCCGTTCTGGTACCCCGACGGCGACGGCGACGGCTGGGGACTGGACGATGGCTCGGGCGTGCAGCAGTGCGAGCAACCCTCGCCCGACCGCGTGGTGGTGGCGGGCGACTGCGACGACGCCGATGCGGACGTCCACCCGGACACGCCCTGGTACCAGGACCACGACGGCGACGGCTTCGGACACGACTCCACCGCCGAGGTGTCGGGCTGTGCGCCCCCGCCCGTGGACGGCGCGTACGTGTGGGTGCGTGCGTCCGGCGACTGCACGGACTTCAACCCGGACCTGA
>ENA-OWNT01004022-OWNT01004022.1-seawater-metagenome-genome-assembly--contig:-NODE-4022-length-13266-cov-3.391387_pt1 | contig 13266 bp, 12 predicted proteins | sample MGYA00238136_ERZ651165 | MGnify/ENA primary metagenome ERZ651165 (study PRJEB26861, sample SAMN08777766) | seawater metagenome | isolation source: coastal seawater | place: USA: Florida | collected... | reverse complement strand
CGGCGAATTCGGCCAGCTTGAGCGTCGAGTTCTCGTAGCGGCGGATGTCGTAGATGACGACGGTGTCGGATTCCTCGAGGTCCAGCAGCGCATGGGGCCAAGCGTTCGAGGTGGCGCGGATGTGGTGCACGCCTTTGCGGATCACCTGTAGGTGCAGGTACAGGTACTCGGACAGCGCATGGGTGATGCGCCCGCCCGCGATGTAGACCGGGTGGCTCTCGTCGGCGAGCATGGCAGTGACCGCGTCGAACTCGCCCGGGTCGACCCCGGCAAGGGTCTGGCGGATGTTGCCGATCACCGCATCGGTAAAGCGGTTCAGGATATGGCCGTGCGGCGCGGTCTCGGACCAGCTGTCGCGCTTGGCGATGGGGTTCGAGATTTGCGCCTCCAGTTCCTCGCGCAGCGCGGCCTGGAATTCGGGGAAGCCGGAATAGCCCAGCTTCTGCACCATCCTCGCGAGGGTGGGGCTCGACACCCCGGCCTTCTCGGCGAGGCGGGTGATCGAGCCGAGGCCGGACATGGGGTAGTTTTCGAGGATCACACCGGTGACCTGGCGTTCGGCCCGCGTCAGCGAGTCCTGCACCCGTTTCAGTCGCTCCTGTACCGTGTCGTCCACTGTCCGGGTCCGTCTCCGCCTTGCCAGTTTTGTAACCTTATTTTCATTCCAATCAGAAAAGAAGAGAAACTTTCAGAAATCAGGTTGACAGGTCACGGGGCGGTGACGAAACCTGAGCCTGTTGGGGGAAATATGACCGGCCACCAGAAGATGTTCACTGCTGCAACCTTCGAGGGGCCGGAAGGACCGGCCCCGGTTCTGCTGTTGTGCGAGCATGCCTCGCGCGAAATTCCGAAACAATACAAAGGGCTTGGCCTGTCGCCCGAGGTGGCCCGCAGCCACGTGGCATGGGATCCGGGCGCACTGGAACTGACGCGGCTGCTGTCGCGGGCACTGTCGGTTCCGCTGGTCGCCGGGAATGTGTCGCGCCTGCTTTATGACTGCAACCGCCCGCCCGAGGCGCCCGACGCGGTGCCCGCGGTCAGCGAGATCTACGAAATTCCCGGCAACTTCGACCTCTCGGCACAGGAACGGGCCGAGCGGGAAGAGCTGATCTACCGCCCGTTCTGCAAGGCCGTGGACGAGGCCATCGCGCGCGTCAATCCCGTGGCAATCGTCACCGTGCACAGCTTTACGCCGGTCTATTTCGGGCGGCACCGCCGGGTCGAGATCGGCGTGCTCCACGACAGCGACAGCCGGCTTGCCGATGCCATGCTGGCGCGGCTCGAACGGACCGAAGAGGCGGTGGAACGCAACCAGCCCTATGGCCCCGACGACGGGGTGACGCATTCGCTGCTCAAGCACGCGCAGTCGCGCGGTCTGCTCAACGTGATGCTGGAGGTCCGCAACGACCTTCTGGCCGATCCCGAGGGGATCGAGCGGGTGGGGATGCTGCTGGGCGGCGCGCTGGCGCTGTCGCTGGCCGACACCGGGGCACTGGCGCAGGGGGGCAGGGGATGACCGGGGCACTGCGCGGCTACATCCGCATCATCGACGGGTTCAACTACCGGGTCGGTCGGATCATGATGTACGGCATCTTCGTCATGATGGCGATCCTGCTGTACTCCTCCGCCTCCAAGATCATGGGCACGCCCTCGCTCTGGACGCTCGAGATGGCCCAGTTCGCGATGGTCGCCTACTACATGATCGGCGGACCCTATTCGATCCAGATGGGCTCGAACGTGCGGATGGACCTGCTCTATGCCGAGTGGAGCACCCGGACCAAGGCCTGGGTCGATGCCATCACGGTGCTGGCGCTGATCTTCTACCTCGGCGTTCTGCTCTACGGCGGGCTTGCGTCCTTTGCCTATTCGCTGGGCCATTTCGGCGGCAGCCCCATCGCCTTCTTCAGCGAACTGTTCCACGCCTTCTTCACCGGCGGGACCGAGGCCGCGGGCGAGGTGCTGGGCTTTATCGAGCGTACCGCCAGCCCTTGGCGCCCGGTCGTCTGGCCGGTGAAATTCCTCATGTGTATCGGGGTCTTCCTCATGCTTCTTCAGGCGATTGCCGAGTTCTTCCGTGACATTCTTCGCCTGACCGGAGACGCCGCCTGATGTCCTACGAGATGATCGCCATCCTGATGTTCTCGTCGATGATGCTGATGCTGCTGACCGGGCAGCGCGTCTTCGGCGCCATCGGCTTTGTCGCGGTGGTGGCCTCGCTTCTGCTGTGGGGCGACCGGGGCGGCTACGACCTTGCCTTCTCCTCGGCCATGAAGCTGATGAAGTGGTATCCGCTACTGACGCTGCCGATGTTCATCTTCATGGGCTACGTGCTCTCGGAATCGAAGATCGCCGACGATCTCTACCGCATGTTCCACGTCTGGATGGGCGGGCTGCACGGCGGTCTCGCCATCGGCACCATCGGCCTGATGGTCCTGATCTCGGCCATGAACGGCCTGTCGGTCGCCGGTATGGCCATCGGGGCCACCATCGCGCTGCCCGAACTGCTGAAACGCGGATATGACAAGCGGATGGTCAGCGGGGTGATCCAGGCGGGTTCGTCGCTTGGCATCCTCGTGCCGCCCTCGGTGGTGCTGGTGCTCTACGCCATGATCGCGCGCCAGCCGGTCGGCCAGCTCTGGCTCGCCGGAGTGATCCCGGGGCTGATGATGGCGGCGCTCTTCGTCATCTACATCGCCATCCGCTGCCGGTTGCAGCCGAACCTCGGACCCGTGCTGAACGCCGAGGAGCGCAACGTTCCGATGGGCGAGAAGATCCGCCTTCTGGGGGCGGGGCTGCTGCCGCTCTTCATCTTCTTCGTGATGATGGTGCCCTTCGTCAAAGGCTGGACCAGCCTTGTCGAAAGCTCGGCCATCGGTGCCATCGCCGCCTTCCTTGCCGCCGTGGTCAAGGGACGGATGAACCGCACCGTGTTCGAGACCTGCGTGAAGAACACGCTCGGTATCTCCTGCATGTTCATGTGGATCATCCTCGCGGCGCTGTGTTTCGGCGCGGTGTTCGACGGGCTGGGCGCGGTCAAGGCCATCGAGTCGCTGTTCACCGAAAAGCTCGGCCTCAGCCCCTGGGCCATCCTGATCCTGATGCAGGTCTCGTTCCTGCTGCTCGGCACCTTCCTCGATGATACCGCCATGCTGGTGATCGTCGCGCCGCTCTACGTGCCGCTGGTGGGCGAGCTCGGCTTCGACCTGATCTGGTACGGCGTGCTCTACACCATCACCTGCAAGATAGCCTACATGACGCCGCCGTTCGGCTACAACCTGTTCCTGATGCGCGCGATGGCCCCGCCCGAGATCACCATGCGCGACATCTACGGCTCGATCACGCCCTTTGTCATGGTGATGGTACTGGCGCTGGTCATCGTGATGCTGGTGCCCGAGATCGCGCTCTGGCTGCCCGATTACTTCTACAACAAATAACCAGACCCCCGGCAAAGGGGGCATGACCAACTGGACCCGACAACAAGGAGAGAGACGGATGACCACAAGACGTAAGTTCCTGACGACTGCCGCCCTGGGCGGTGCCGGGACGCTGGCCGCCCCGGCCATCGTCAAGGCCCAGACCCCGATCAAATGGCGCTTCCAGACCTACGCCGGCGCGGCGCTGGGCGAGCATGTGACCAAGCCCGCCATCGACTACATCAACAACGCCGCCAACGGCGAGATGGAGATCGAGCTGTTCTACGCCGACCAGATCGTTCCCACGGGCGAACTGTTCCGCGCGCTGCAGACCGGCACCATCGACGCGGTCCACTCGGACGACGACTCGATGGCGGCGCCGACCGAGGTGACGGTCTTCGGCGGCTACTTCCCGCTGGCCACCAAGCACTCGCTCGACGTTCCGGTGCTGTTCAACCAGTACGGCCTCGCCGACATCTGGCGCGACGCCTACAAGAAGGTCGGCGTGACCTGGCTCTCGGCCGCCGGGCAGGACCCCTGCAACTTCAACACCAAGAAGAAGATCACCTCGCTGGCCGATCTCGACGGCCTGCGCCTCTACACCTTCCCGACCGCGGGCCGGTTCCTCGCGCAGTTCGGCGTGGTGCCGATGTCGATCCCCTATGAAGACGCCGAAGTCGCGGTTCAGACCGGCGAACTCGACGGCATGGCGTGGTCGGGCATCACCGAGGACTACACCGTCGGCTGGGCCAACGTGACCGACTACTTCCTGACCAACAACATCTCGGGTGCATGGATCGGGTCGTTCTACGTGAACGAGCAGAAGTGGGCCGATCTGCCGGAGCACCTCAAGTCCGTCGTGATGGCCGGGATCGAGGCCAGCCACACCTATCGCAACCAGTGGTACTGGGGCGGTGAGGCAAAACTGCGCGCCACCGGGGACAAGCTTGAACTTACCTCGATTCCCGCAGAAGAGTGGAAGCAGGTCGAAGACGCGGCCAAGGTATTCTGGGACGAGATCGCTGAGACGAACGAGACCTCGGCCAAGCTCGTGAAGATCTTCCGCGAGTATAACAGCGTGATCGAGAAAGCCGGTCCGCCGTACACCTTCGGATAAAGGAACCGGCCCCTTTGCGGGGGCCGGCATGGATGGAATTGGGGCGGCCTCCCTCGGGGCCGCCCCGCTGACGGTAGAGAGGAAGGCAAATGCCCGGAAACCTGACGTACGAGGAATTGGCCGCCGCGGTTGCGGAAGAACGGATCGACACTGTGCTGGCCTGCACCGTGGACATGCAGGGCCGCCTGATGGGCAAACGGTTTCACGCCGCGCATTTCATCGACAGCGCCTACAAGGAAACGCATTGCTGCAACTACCTGCTGGCGACCGACCTCGAGATGTATACCGTCGAGGGCTATGAATCGACCAGCTGGGAGCGCGGCTACGGCGACTACACCCTGCGCCCCGACCTCTCGACGCTGCGCGTCTGCGCCTGGCTCGAAGGCACCGCGATGGTGCTCTGCGACATGCTCGACCACCACGGCCACGCGCCGGTGGAGCATTCCCCGCGCGAGATGCTGAAGAAGCAGATCGCCCGGCTGAACGAGATGGGCTATGCGCCGATCACCGCGACCGAGCTCGAGTTCTTCATCTTCGAGAAGAGCTATGCCCAGCTGCATGACGAGCACTACCGCGAGTTGAAGCCGCTGCTGCACTACAACATCGACTATTCGATCCTGCAGACCGGCAAGGACGAGCACGTGATGCGCGCCCTGCGCAATGGCCTCTACAAGTCCGGCATCCCGGTCGAAAGCTCCAAGGGCGAGGCCGAAACCGGGCAGGAAGAGCTGAACATCCGCTATGGCGCGGCGCTCGAGACCGCCGATTTCCACACCATCGCCAAGCACGCGGCCAAGGAAGTGGGCGAGCAGCAGGGCCACGCCGTGAGCTTCCTGCCGAAATGGAAGATCGACAAGGTCGGCTCCGCCGCGCACGTCCATATCTCGCTGCGCGACAAGGACGACAAGCCCGCCTTCTTCGACAAGGACGCCGAGCTCGGCATGTCCGAACTGGCACGCCATTTCCTCGGCGGCTTGCTGAAGTACGCGGGCGAGGTGACCTATTTCTTCGCGCCCTACGTGAACAGCTACAAGCGCTTCCAGAAGGGCAGCTTTGCCCCAACGCGCCGGGTCTGGTCGGTCGACAACCGCACCGCCGCCTTCCGCATCTGCGGAGACAGCACGCAGGCCGTGCGCATCGAATGCCGGGTGCCGGGTTCCGACGTGAACCCCTACCTCGCCATGGCGGCGATGATCGCCGCGGGCATCAAGGGTATCGAGGAAAAGCTCGACCCCGGCTCGCCGTCGACCGGGGACGCCTACGAGGGCGACCGGAAGGAAATTCCGACATCGCTGATCGCCGCCACCGTGGCGCTGGCCGGGTCGGACATGCTGAAGGACGCCTTCGGCGAGGCGGTGATCCGCCACTACACCCATGCCGCGACGTGGGAGCAGGAATGCTTCGACAACGCGGTGACAGACTGGGAGATCGCCCGCGGGTTCGAGCGGGCCTGAGGACTAAACGATATGACACAAGTGCTGAAATGCATTTCCCCCATTGACGGTTCGGTCTTTGCCGAGCGCCCCGTGTTGTCGCCCGAGGCCGCGGCGGATGCCGTCGCACGCGCGACCAAGGCCCAGAAGGCCTGGGCCGCGCGCCCGCTGGCCGAGCGGATCGAGCTGGTTATAAAGGGCGTCGCCCGCGTGGGCGAGATGAACGACGAGGTGGTGCCGGAACTGGCCCGGATGATGGGCCGCCCGGTCCGTTACGGCGGCGAGTTCCGAGGCTTCAACGAGCGCGCCTCCTACATGGCCGAGATCGCGGCGCAGGGCCTTGCGCCCATCGAGATCGAGGACGGCGCCACCTTCCGCCGCCTGATCAAGCGCGAACCGCATGGCGTCGTGCTGATCATCGCGCCGTGGAACTACCCCTACATGACGGCGATCAACGGCGTCGCCCCGGCGCTGATCGCGGGCAATACCGTGGTGCTGAAACACGCCACCCAGACCCTGCTGGTGGGCGAGCGCATGGCGCGCGCCTTCCACGAGGTCGGCGTGCCCGAGGATGTGTTCCAGAACCTCTTCCTCGACCATGACACCACAGCGAAACTGATCGCGGCCAAGTCCTTCGGTTTCGTGAACTTTACCGGCTCCGTCAGCGGCGGCCAGACCATCGAGCGCGCGGCGGCGGGCACCTTCACCGGCGTCGGGCTGGAACTCGGCGGCAAGGATCCGGGCTACGTGATGGAGGACGCCGACGTTGCAGCGGCCGCCGACACGCTGATCGACGGGGCCATGTTCAACTCCGGCCAGTGCTGCTGCGGGATCGAGCGGATCTATGTCCACGAGAGCCTGTTCGACGACTTCCTCGCCAAGGCGGTGGAGATCGTGAAGGGTTACAGGCTCGGCAACCCGCTGGAGCAGGAGACCTCGATCGGGCCGATGGCCAACGTCCGCTTTGCCGAACTGGTCCGCGCCCAGACCGCCGAGGCCATCGCGGCAGGGGCCACGCCCCATATCGAGACTTTCGCCGGGGATGACGGCGGCGCCTACCTGACGCCGCAGATCCTGACCAATGTCGATCACTCCATGCGCGTCATGCGCGAGGAAAGCTTCGGTCCCGTGGTCGGCATCATGCCGGTCAAATCCGACGAAGAGGCGCTGGCGTTGATGAACGACAGCGACTTCGGCCTGACCGCCTCGCTCTGGACGCAGGACGTGGAGCGCGCCGAGCTGCTCGGCGGCCAGATCGAGACCGGCACCGTCTTCATGAACCGCGCCGACTATCTCGACCCGGCGCTCTGCTGGACAGGCTGCAAGCAGACGGGCAAGGGCGGTTCGCTCAGCCTGATCGGCTATCACAACCTGACCCGGCCCAAATCCTACCATCTGAAAAAGGTGACGAAATGACCCTCACCGGTAACTGGTCCTACCCGACCGCGATCAAGTTCGGCGCCGGCCGCATCAAGGAACTGGCCGAGGCCTGCAAGAGTGCGGGCATCTCCCGGCCGCTCCTGGTGACTGACAAGGGCCTCGCGAGCCTGCCGATCACCACCCAGGCGCTCGACATCCTCGACGCTGCGGGCCTCGGTCGCGCGCTCTTCTCCGAGGTCGATCCGAACCCGAACGAGAAGAACCTCGCCGCCGGTCTCGAGGTCTACCGCGCAGGCGGCCATGACGGCGTGATCGCCTTCGGCGGCGGTTCCGGCCTCGACCTCGGCAAGATGGTCGCCTTCATGTCGGGCCAGACCCGGCCCGTCTGGGACTTCGAGGATATCGGCGACTGGTGGACTAGGGCCGATCCGGCAGGGATCGCGCCGATCATCGCGGTCCCGACCACTGCGGGCACCGGATCGGAAGTGGGGCGCGCCAGCGTCATCACCAACTCCGAAACCCACGTGAAGAAGATCATCTTCCACCCCAAGGTGCTGCCGACCGTGGTGATCTGCGACCCCGAGCTGACCGTGGGCATGCCCAAGATGATCACCGCTGGCACCGGCATGGACGCCTTCGCCCACTGCCTCGAGGCCTATTGCTCGCCCTTCTTCCACCCGATGAGCCAGGGCATCGCGCTCGAAGGCATGCGACTGGTGAACGAATACCTGCCGCGCGCCTATGCCGATGGCACCGACATCGAGGCCCGTGGCCAGATGATGGCGGCGGCGGCGATGGGGGCGGTGGCCTTCCAGAAGGGCCTCGGCGCCATCCACGCGCTGAGCCACCCCATCGGGGCGGTCTACAACACCCACCACGGCACCACCAATGCAGTGGTGATGCCCGCCGTGCTCGCCTTCAACCGTGTCGCGGTCGAGGACCGGCTGGACCGTGCGGCGGCCTATCTCGGGATCGAGGGCGGCTACGAGGGCTTCTGCGCCCGGGTGCTGGAGCTGCGCAAGATGCTGGGCATCCCCGATCGCCTGTCCGAGATGGGCGTCGGCACCGACCGTATCGACGAGCTGACCGAAATGGCGCTCGAGGACCCGAGTGTCGGCGGCAACCCGGTCGAGATGAACCTGCAGAACACCAAGGCGCTCTTCATCGAGACGATCTGAGAACAGGGGCGGGGGCGCTGGCCCCCTCACTCCACGGCGACCCAAATCAACTCTTGCAGTTCTTTGGGTCCCAAATATCCCGGGGAGCGCGAGGGGCTGGCCCCTCGCTCCCGCACTCTCCGCCGCCAGCGTCCTACTTCATCTCGATCTCGACAAAGGACAGCGGCCCGTCGCCCGCGTTTTTCACGTCGTGCTTCACGCCCTTGGGGCGCAGGTAGCTGTCGCCGGGCTTCACCGGCTTCTCCGTCACCACGCCTTCGGCCTCGTAGGCCATGATCGAGTCGGTCAGGATCACCACGCAATAGTCCATGCCGTGCTCGTGCCAGCCGGTCGTCGCGCCGGGGGCAAAGTCCCAGCGGGTGACCTTGGTGCGCGCATCCTCGGCCAGAACGGTGGGCACGGCGGCGATGGTGGATTCGAACGGCATGGGAGCTCCTTCCTGCAACTGACCGGGCCGAGCTTAGCCTCTCTGCCCGGCCTGTCACGCCCCCGTGCCGGCATCCCGCCCTGCAGCGGGCGCATGGCCGTTGGCCGTCCGGGCTAGAGCTTGCGCAGGTAGGCCCAGGACACGTAGCCCCGGAAGCCCCGCGCGCCGTCGAGCGAGACCTCGCACCAGCGGGTGCTGCCGGTCTGCTGGCACTGGTGAATCCGCAGCCGGGTGCCGTTCGGCAGGCCCAGCACCACCTTGTAGCCGGTGCCGGGGCCCGCGCGCATCTTGAGCATGTCGTCGCCGTCCACGCCCGACACCTCGTATTGTCCCATCGGGGCCGCCACGGCCGGGCCGGGCAGGGGCATCGCCAGCAGCAGCACCGCCGCCAGACCGCCCATCATCACGCTGCGCATCATTCTCTCCTGTCGTTTGCCTCGCCCGAGTTCTAGGGCCTCGCGGCACCGAAAGGAACAGTGAGCTGCGGTCCCGGCAACTCCCCCCGAAAGCGGGGACTTGTCATTCACCGGCTGCGCCCCCACTCTCTGCCGCAAGAGGGAGGACCGCATGTTTCTTGTTCATCACCTGAACAACTCGCGCTCACAGCGCATTCTCTGGCTGCTGGAGGAACTGGAGGTCAGCTACGACCTGCGCCGCTACGAACGCGATGCGGTCACCAACCTGGCGCCGTCCGAGCTTGCCTCGGTGCATCCGCTCGGCAAGGCGCCGGTGCTCGAACACGACGGCCGCAAAATCGCCGAGAGCGGGGCCATCGTCGAATACATCTGCCACCGCTATGGGCGTCACCTGCTGCCCCGCGTGAACAGCGACGAGGCGATCACCCATCTCGAGCTGATGCATTTTGCCGAGGGGTCGGCCATGCTGCCGATCCTGCTGCAGCTCTACACCTCGCGGCTGGGCGAGGCGGGCAAGCCGCTGCATCCCCGCATCGAACAGCAGCTCGACAGCCATTTCCACTTCATGGACAAGATGTTGCGCCCCTCGGGGCACTTCGTGCTCGACGAGCTTTCTGCCGTCGACGTGATGATGAGCTTCCCGGCCGAGATCGCGGTGCGCCAGGGCTGGGGCAAGCGCCTGCCGCGCCTTGCGCAGTTCGTCGAGGAGATCCACGCGCGCCCCGCCTGGAAACGGGCGATGGAACGCGGCGGCGCCTACAGCTTCGCCTGACCCCTTCGGCGCGGCGGGGGGCCCGGCGCGCCGACTTGCGGAACTCCGCTCCGCAGAGCGGAAGAGACCTTGTGTTCCGCGCCGGGGCGCCTAATCTCCGGCCCGGAGGAAGAGGAGGAGGAACCGTTCCCATGGTCGAGATCAATCCGCCGATGCCCGAGGTGGCGCCGCAGGAGACCATTGTCGAGATGATCCGCGCCCGGGCGCAGGAGCATCCGGAGAAGGAGGCACTGGTCTGCGGCGATACCCGGCTGACCTGGGGCGCCTTCGATACGCGGGTGAACCGCGTGGCCAATGCGCTGATCGCGCGCGGGATCGGACGGGGCGATAACGTGGCCGTCCTGTCGCCGAATTCCATTCCCTACGCCGAGCTGTTCATCGGGATCACCCGCGCCGGGGCCTGCATCACGCCGCTCTCGACCATGGCCTCGCCCGAGGCGCTGGAGAAGATGATGGCCGACTGCGGGGCCCGCGCGCTGTTCCTGGCCGAACAGTACCGCGACCTTGCCGCACCCTTCGTCGACCGGCTTGGCTGTCTCAAGGTGGCGATCGACTTTGCCGCGCCGGGCTTCGAGGACTACGAGACCATGCTGGCCGGGGCCGAGACGACCGACCCGATGGTCGAGATCGACATGTCGGACCCGGTGAACCTGATCTATTCTTCGGGCACCACCGGCACTCCCAAGGGTATCCTGCACAATCACTGGATGCGGGCGGCCCAGATGGACCGGGTGGAGGCCAACGGCTATGCCGACGAGGCGCGGACGCTGCTTTCGACGCCGCTCTATTCCAACACCACCATCGTCGCCTTCCTGCCGACGCTGGTGGGCGGCTCCACCGTCGTGCTGATGCCCAAGTTCGACGCCCGCGAGTATCTCAAGCTGGCCGAGCGCGAGAAGATCACCCACACCATGCTGGTGCCGGTGCAGTACAAGCGCATCATGGATGTGCCCGAGTTCGACAGCTTCGACCTGTCCCTGATGCGGATGAAGTGCTCGACCTCCGCACCACTGCGCGCCGACGTGAAGGCCGACGTGCTGGCGCGCTTTCCGGGCAAGCTGGTCGAGTACTACGGCCTGACGGAGGGCGGCGGGGTCACCGTGCTGATCGCCGACGAGACCCCGCACAAGCTGCACACCGTGGGCCAGCCCGCGCCGAACTGCGAAATCCGTCTGATCGACGAGGCCGGCAAGGAAGTGGCCAAGGGGCAGGTGGGCGAGATCTGCGGGCGCTCGCCGACCATGATGGCGGGCTACTTCGGGCGCGAGGACCTGACCTCCGACTACATCTGGCGCGACGCGGCCGGCAATGCCTACTTCCGCTCCGGCGACATGGGATCCTTCGACGAGGACGGGTTCCTCGTGCTCTCCGACCGCAAGAAGGACATGATCATTTCCGGCGGTCTGAACATCTATGCCAACGACCTCGAACTGGTGCTGCTGGCCGATCCGGATGTGGTGGACGCGGCGGCCATCGGTGTGCCGTCCGACGCCTGGGGCGAGACCCCGCTGGGCCTCGTCGTGGTGCGCGCGGGGACGAGCCGCTCGGCCGACGAGATCCGCGATGCGGCGAACGCCAAGCTGGGCAAGAGCCAGCGCCTGTCGGGCGTCGAGATCCGGGACGAGCTGCCGCGCAGTTCCATCGGCAAAATCCTCAAGCGCGAGTTGCGGGCGCCCTATTGGGAGAAACAGCCCGCATGACCATCAGCGGCCCCATCGGCGTGCTGGGCGGCGGGCTCATCGGCATGAGCTGGGCCAGCCTGTTCCTCGCGCGCGGGGCCGAGGTCATCGTGGTGGACCCACGTCCCGAGGCGGTCGAGGACCTCGACCGCTTCGTCGCGGCAGCATGGCCCAATCTCGCCGCGCTGGAGCTTACCCTCTCCGCTACCCCGGCGCGGGCGACCGTCACCACCGACATTTCGGCGCTCTCCGGCGCAGTCTACGTGCAGGAGAACGGTCCGGACAGGATCGGGATCAAGCAGGATCTGGTGGCCCGGCTCGAAGAGGTCATCGCGCCCGAGGTGATCATCGCCTCCAGCACCTCCTCGCTCAAGGCCAGCGACATTCAGGCCCATGCCCGCCACCCCGAGCGCATTCTGGTGGCGCACCAAATGAACCCGCCGCACATGGTGCCGATGGTCGAGCTGGTGGCCGGTGACAGGACCGCGCCCGAGACCGTGGACCGGGCCGAGGCCTTCTATCTCGAGATGAAGCGGGTGCCGATCCGGGTGAAGAAGGAGGTCGCGGGGCATCTCGCCAACCGCCTGACCTCGGCGCTCTACCGCGAGGCGGTGCACATGGTCGCCGAGGGCATCGCCGATGTGGCCGACATCGACAAGGCCATCGCCTATGGCCCGGGCATGCGCTGGGCGCTGATGGGGCCGCACCTGACCTATCACCTCGGCGGCGGGGCCGGTGGCTATCGCCACTACCTCGATCACCTCGGCCCGACGCAGGAAGCGCGCTGGCGCGAGCTGGGCGAGACGCCTCTCTCGGAGGCGCTGAAAGACAGGCTGGTGGCCGGGGTCGAGGCGGAATTGGCGGGGCAGGACGAGGCGACCTTGACGCAGCGGCGAGATGCTGCCCTTGTGGCGCTCGCCGGACTCAAAGCAAGGTTCGGCCTCTGAAATACACTCTCCGGGAAAGGAAACACTACCATGAACGGCGCCGAAAGCCTTGTGCGCAGTCTTATCGCGAGCGGGGTCGACACCTGCTTTACCAATCCCGGAACGTCGGAAATGCACTTCGTCGCGGCGCTGGATCACGTGCCCGGAATGCGTTCGGTGCTCTGCCTGTTCGAAGGCGTGGCGACCGGGGCGGCTGACGGCTACTGGCGCATGGCGCGCAAGCCGTCCTGCACCCTGCTGCACCTCGGGCCCGGCCTCGCCAACGGGCTGGCGAACCTGCACAACGCCAAGAAGGCGGCCTCGGGCATCGTGAACATCGTCGGCGAACATGCCGAGACCCATCGCGAGCTGGATGCGCCCCTGATGTCCGATATCCCGGGCCTTGCCCGGCCCATGTCGGCCTGGGTGCATACCTCGGAGAGCGCGGCGGATGTCGGTGAGGCCGGTGCCCTTTCGGTACAGGCGGCCAGCACCGGCGCAGGCAAGGTGGCAACGCTGATCCTG
>ENA-OWNT01004019-OWNT01004019.1-seawater-metagenome-genome-assembly--contig:-NODE-4019-length-13278-cov-3.893796_pt1 | contig 13278 bp, 9 predicted proteins | sample MGYA00238136_ERZ651165 | MGnify/ENA primary metagenome ERZ651165 (study PRJEB26861, sample SAMN08777766) | seawater metagenome | isolation source: coastal seawater | place: USA: Florida | collected... | reverse complement strand
CCGCTGCCGCCGCCGTCGTCGTCGTTGTCCGTCATCGTCGTTGTCGTCGTCGTCGTCGGAGCGTTGGAGGTCATCGTCGTCGTCGTCGTCGTCGTCGTCGTCGTCGTTCGATCGATCGTTCGTTCGTTCGATTGCTCACTGTGACTGTGAGTGACTGTGAGTGGCCTCCGCAGTCACTCCCAGTGATCACCGACGTCCACTGCTCACTCACTGCTCCCTGTCAGTCAGTCCCACTGTCACTCATGTGGGCGTGACAGTGGGAATCAGTCGCTTCGCGTTGTTGGCGCGGCTGGGTGGCGCTGCGCTGTTGTTCGTTCGTTCGTTCGTTCATTCGTTCGTTGTTCGTTCGTTCGTTCGTTCGTTGGTTTGCTTCGAAATTCGAAACTCTGTTTTCATCGTTCGTTCGTTCGTTCGTTCGTTCGTTCGTTCGTTCGTTCGTTCGTTTGTTTGTTCGTTCGGTCGTTCGTTCGTTCGTTCGTTCGTTCACTGTTTTCACCGTTTCACTGTTTCACTGTTTCACTGTTCACCGTTCGATGACTGACTGACTGACGACGACGTTGTGGCACTGTTGTGGAGTGGTGTAGGGATGACGAAGACGATCAGTGACTGTGTACGTGTCTGTGTGGAGGCGTGGATGCGACGATGATCGACGCCATGAATTTGAAGACAGCGAAGAGGTTCTTTGCGGTGGGTTCATTTTGAGAGGTGGTGTTGGGGCGATGGAACCAGTTATGGCACACTTTTGTAGGATGTTAGTGGGTTCTAGTGGGTTCTAAGTCACGCGTCGACCTCGTGAAATACGAAAACAAGAACTCTGGTGGTGGTGTGCTTTGGAGTGAAGTGGCGTGGCGGCTATTGGCGTGGCGTCACAGTGGAAAGATTCTCTCTTGACAAGCAAAACAATTATTTTTGGATCGAATTCTGTGCCAGCGACGCTCTTCGTCGTTCGCATCTCGAGCTCGGACACCGATACATCGCCGTATTGGCATCGAGGCTCATGGCTGACAACGCCAGTGCGCGCGAGCGCGCTTTGTTAGAGTGGGTGAACTCCGTCGAGGGGTTGTCGGATGAGTGTAAAGCCTTCGAGGACCTGCACGATGGGGTCTTAATGAGCGAAATTCTCGGGATGTCCGTGCCGTCTGACATTGCGATGGAGGACATTGAAGACTTGCCTCAGGTTGATGAAGAGAAGATCAAAAACATTGAGACCGTGATCAACGGTCTTGTGTCTTTCTATTCAGATACGTTCAACACCCAGGACACTTTCGAGCACATCGACGCAAAGGAAGTGGCGACTCGCGGCGAGGGAATGCGCGAGGGAATCCATGCGCTGCTTGAGCTGATTTTAGGCTGCGTCATCAACTGCAGCGACAAAGTCGTGTACATCGAAGGGCTGCAGCAGCTCGACCCAGCCACCCAAACCGAAATCATGCACGTGATCCAGTCAGTTATGGGTAAGTACTCCGAAGGCATTTCTGTTGGCGATTTGGACGAATCGTCTATCGCGCACACCGACGCTGCCACGCCCATGACCGGCCGCCAAGCCCGCAGCAGGAGCAGCAGCCTGTCCAACTTCAAGTCGCCGGCGTACGGCGGCCCCAGCCACCAGGAGTTTAAAGAATTGCAGGATCGTATGTTTGAACTCGAGGAGAAACTGCAGGCGAAGACTGGCGAAGCCGAGTCGCTGGCGTCTGAAGTGCAGGAGCTGCAACAGGAAATGCAAGCTGCAGCGCAACGCGAGAAAACGAAGGACATCGAGAAAATGAAGTTGCTTAAAACGGCCATTTCTCAACGAGAGGTCGAAATCAGTGGCGGAATGCGTGATTTAGAGGGACGATGCGCACAACTCGAGCAGGCCAATGCTCTGCTGCAGCGGCAGCTGCAACAAAAAGAACTCAACTACAAAGAAAAGATGCAAAGTCAAAGTGACGAGGTGGCAGTCTTGCGCTCTCAAGCGAGGCGCATGGATAAACTCGAGGCCAAACTCAAACGCAAAGACGCAGAACTGAAGTCTTTTGCACAACTGCGCGAGCACCTAGAGCAAGTGGAGAAACAGAATTTGGAATTGGAGGAGCAGAATGCGACCCTGGTTGCCGAAACTTCGAAGATTATAGCCATGAAAAAGCAGCTTCAGGCGTACCGTGACAAATTGACGGTGGGTGTCTGCTGACCATGCACGTGTGTCTGCCGAGCATCACAACCTGCTGTTTTGACACTGCCATTGAGCGTTGTTGTCTGTATGTGTGTGGGGGATTGGATGGTTTCTGCAGGCTGTCGAAATCGCGGCGGCGGACTACAAGTTGAAATCCGCGTCTAAACTTGCAGACGCCGAGGACAAAATTCATGAACTCGAACAAAACCTGCAGCACCTCGAAAACGCTCAGTCCGCGGGGCACGACGCTGGAACCGAGCCACCGAGCCCTGCCGTCAGCAGTGCTTGGTCCATGAGTCAACAGTCCGAGTTGCACTCCTTGCGGCAGCAAATTGTGAGGCTCAAAAACGAAAACGCGCAACTCAAAAGTCAGTCGGACGAATCGGTGGACACCCTTGAGGTCGACAACAAGCAACACCTTGTGGATCACCTCGAGAAGCAGCAAGCAGATTTGCTCAAGGAAAACCGGCAATTGAAGCGCCGCGTCGCGACATTAGAGCAAGGCGCCGGCGCGCCATCGACGCCTCAGCCTGACCGTTCAGAGGCCAGGGCGCAGCTTAAGGAGGCGATCGGCACGTACAAAGCGCAGTTGAGCGCGAAGCAGAAGGACCTCGAAAAGTTGACAACAGAGAAGATGAAAATGGAGGCGTATTTCCAGAATGTGATGAACAACATGACAAAGCAGAAAGGCAAATTCAAGGTGGCGATGCAATCCCTTCGGGAACAAGTGCAGACGCAGCAGGCCACGATCTCCGGGCTGCAGCTCGCGCATAAACGAGAACAACAACTGTTCCAATCCGCATTCTACAACATGGGAAGGGAGTTGGCCCCAGGATTGTTGCAGGAAGCAGCGGCAAACCGGCTTCGAACGCCAGGCAGGTCTTCCAGTGCTCAGGGTACCCCCACCTCTGGTGCCGGCACGTCGTGGCTCGGCCGAAAGCGCATGGAGCTGAAGCGGTGATGGCATTGGGAGGAACACGGGACAGCAAGGCACTTGCGTACGTGTTGCAGTACAAGTTTGCGCGCGGGCGTAGGCTAGATGTAGATTTTACTATTTACTATTTACTTTCTGCTCGGTTAGTGTACATCGCAAATTGTTGTCGAGAAAAACACTTGAATCCGACAGTGCACCTTAAGCTTATACCACAGGGGTGCTCTCACTCTCGATCGATTCCAAATTCCTGGATTAGCACCTCAACGTCGTAATCCATCAAAATCTGAGAGATAGTACCAACTTTCTGTCGTACATCTCGGCCCTTGAACTTGTGATAGTCAATGAACAAGTCAGTCACGGCACCATACAAATTGTGCAAGGCAGTGGGCTGCTCTTTGAACTCCTTCTGAATGCGGTCGCGGTTCGCGAGGATGTCAGCGTACTCTGGGTCCAAGAAGCTGGTGTCGTCCTCCTGCACGTCCAGTTCCGAGAGACCCTTGATCAGCTCCACTTTGCGCGTTAATGTGGATTGATACACCAACTTCGGGTCAATCCTGCGCAACATGGCGATGACCGAGTTGTCGCTGACGTCGAAGCTCGTCGACACACGGACGTTGCGGCTTGTGGCGAAAGTTGTGACAGCCTCTTTAATAATCGCCACAGTCGAGATGTTGTCAGATTGGAACACGGCCTTTTGTTCTTTGTACTCGCACGAAACGGCACTTCCCAGGAACACGTTTTCGAACATGATTTTGTGGGAGTCGCAGTTCTTTGGAAGGTGCGATGTGTAGTTGGGGAACAACATCGTCATCCACTCGTGCATTTGCCGAATGGTGAATTTGCCGCTGAAGACCAACGAATTGAGCGGGCGCCGGTCGAAATCGTCTATCTCGCTGACTTTCTTGTGCAGCGACAGCGGCTTCACATCGAACTTGACGATCTGGGCACTTCGCGGCTCCAGGTCCGCAATCACGAAAGCTTGCAGAGTTCCAAATTGTCCCTCGACAGTACGAACCGCCATTTCGATTCTCTTCATGGGCTCCGCACATCGGTACGAAGCCAAGAGTTTATTCTTCGAGTTGACGGGGTCCGCTTTGTCAATGGGACACTTCGTCATGATGGCTTCGTTGCTCTCCAAGTCAACCACATCCACGTGTACCGAGGACTGCAGCAGCACCATAGACAGCGCGCAAGGGACCTCCACGGTGATTTTGTAGGTGCCGTCTTCAGGATTGAAAATGAAGGAGGAGCTCGTTTTGAAGGGTTTCTGCAGGGTGGGTCGCGAGGCTGTGCCGTAGACCCCGACGAGGGCTTGTCCTACACGTTGTTGGTCCTCGGAATTAGGGAGGTCGACTGCTGGTGCGTCGCTGCTGTGATTGGACGAGGCGATCTCTGATGCGGTCTCCTTGGCCATATCAATCTTCGAGCGCAGCTCCTTGAGCTGATTCTCGAGCGCTGCAGCTTTCTCGTCACTGGCAACCTTTCCTTTCGTGCGGCCTTTCTTGTCGCCGGCCTCAAGCGAGGTATAGAGCGCTTCCGTCGTCAAACTGACGACGCGCCCCGAGAAGGAGCAGAGCAACAGCTCCTGAAAGCCGTGGGACGACACAACACCGGCGCCGAGCGACCGGCAGCTTTCCGATGTCGCAGTTTCGAACTGCTTCGAAGGCTCGGAGCCCATGTCAAAACCGTAAATTTGCACAACGCCGTCGTCTCGACCAACAATGACGTCGTGGACGTCATCCATGGTCATGTCGAAACTGGTGACGCAGTTGACCTGCGCCTGCCGCGTAGCGGTTTTGATTTTCCAGCCCGGCCGCAGCGTGTACTCGCTGCTCGGCGACGGCTGGACTAGCATCTGGCCCACGATTCCGTTCGACGTTCCAAATATCACGGACTTGTCGGCGGCAGAGCCACTGCGCTTCCCTGTGTATTCATCGACGCCGTACCGGGCCACGCATTGGACCGGACCTGGCGTTGACGCATCTATAATAGCCTCCGAGTCACGGATGACGCGGATGGACGAGTCTTGAAAGCCGACGATGGAGTCGTACTTCTCGTCCCCATCCTTCGTGAACACGTGCTCGATTGCGAGGGCGTTGATGGCGTCTGGCCCAACGAAAAAGTCGCAGTCCTTCGCGTCCTCGAACAAGCTGAAAACGTCGTTCTGCACGCAATAGATGTAGCGGCCCTCTACCTGCATGGCCACCAGGGCGTCAGTGAGCTGGGTGTTGAACTTGAAGAAGCGTTTCCCAACTTTGCTGTAACCCTCTACTACGTTGCCGCGGCATATGAAGACGCGGTCCTTCTTGCCAAGCGCCCCGCCCAGAGCAACGGCGTCCACCTCATGCTTGCCGGCATCGACCGAGAACACCTGGTCGACGTCGCCGCGTTTGATACGGAAGCATTGGACTTGCCCGCTGTCCTCGCCGACCACAAACTTTTGTTTTGGGTTCTTGCCCTTGGGGAGGAGCACCATCGTGTTGCGGTGGGAGACGGTGCCTAGCTGGCAAATGTCGACTCGCGCCAAGTTGAGGTCCATGGTTGAGCGCGGTGCTGTGCTGCCGAAGCAGGCCCCGAGAACTAAGTCACTGCCAGAATCGTTGTAAGCGTCCTCAAGCTGCGCAGGCGCCCGTCTCTCAGCCGGCCATTGGGACGGACCAGTACTGGCGAGTGCCGCTTTGTGAGGCGGCGTTGGCGGCGGCAGCAGCACGCGAGTCTTCCGCTTGGAAAGAAACTCACGACAAAGGCAGCGGAGGTTGAGTAAGGCTTCGACAATTTGTATGTTGGCGTGTGCATCTCCACATATATACGAGTGACCGAATGCACGAGCCAACCGACACCGTCACAACTCACAACAACTCACAACAACTCGCAACAACTCACAACCAACCAACCAACCAACTAACTAACCAACCAACACCACCACCCTCACAACACCCTCACAGCAACTCACAACCAACCAACCAACAAAACAACCGACTTCCACGACCACCAACACCAGCAACAAACAGCAACAAACAACAGCAACAAACAGCAACAACCAACAACAAACCAACAACACACAACAACACACAACAACAACAACACACAACAACGACGGCAACGACGACGGCAACGACGACGGCAACGACGACGGCGGCGACGACAAACAACAACAAACAACGAACAACAACGACGATTCATTGCTTTGATAACTTTACACAACAACGACGACGAACAACAAACAACAACAACGACGACGAACAACGACGACGACGAACGACGAACGACGAACAACAAACAACGACGACGAACAACGACGAACAACCAACCGCTAACGTCCACAGTCAGTCAGTCAATGACCCAGTCCCACAGTCCCACAGTCACTCACTCCCAGTCAGTCAGTCAGTCACTCACTCACTCAGTTGTTCAAACAATTCACAGTCATTCACTCACTCACTCACAGTCAGTCACTCACTCACAGTCACCCACTGCGAGGCAGCGACTCTGACTGTCCGTTCGTTCGTTCGTTCGTTCGTCCGTCCGTTCGTTCGTTCGTTGCTCCCTCACTGTCAGTCAGTCACTGTCAGTCAGTCACTGTCAGCCAGTCACCGTCATTCATTCATTGTTCGAACGAAGTTCGTTCATTCGTTCCTTTGTTCATTCGTTCGTTCCTTTCTTCGTTCCTTTCTTTGTTGTTCGTTCCTTTCTTTGTTCGTTCGTTCGTTTTCTTTGTTTGTTGTTTGTTCGTTCGTTCGTTGGTTCCGACGACTGATTGACTGATTGATGAGTGACGGCGATGGAGTGATTGATTGGTGATTGGGTTGTGTGTGTGTGATGGAGTGAGTGACGCGGCTGTTGTTGTTGTTCGTTCGTCTGTCTTGTTGTTGTCGTTGTGAGTTGAGTTGATTGAGTTGCGTTGCGTGGAGTTTGTTTGGAGTTTGTGAGTTTGTTTGTTTTCAGGTCGGTGTTTCGTACTCTAGTACCGTGTAGAAGTCCACTGGACTGGACTGACCTGGACTTTACTACAATTCGAACGGTGAACGAAGGTTTGAAGGTTTCGAACTTTCAACTGCGAACGCAAGCAAGCGTCCATCAGAGTTCGTTCGTTGTGGTCGTTGTTGCTTTGTTGCTTTGTTGCTCGTCGCTCGTTTGCTTATGGTTGTTGTTTGCTCGAGGCGTTTTGTCTGTGTGGCTGCTTCGCTTGTGTTGCTCTGCTTCGCTCTGTGGCGTCCGTCTGTGTTGTCGTTGCGTCTGGTTTTACTTTGTAAGTGTTGTTGAGCCGCCGCCGCCGCCGCTGCCGTCTTGGTGGCGTTGGCATTTGACCTCATCATCGGGAGTCTGGAAGACCATCTGCACCAATTTGCTGCTCCAGCTTGCGTCGGCACGGCCGTCTTTGTCGTTGTCTCTACGGAGGAATGACGCATTGTCTTATACACACAGAAGTCGACTTGGCGAGGCTGCTCGCACATGATGACACAGCTGCTGCTCGATGACGACGAAGGTGACGTAGCCCACGCATCCAGCATGCTGCTGTCACCGACTCACAAAACCATTTTCCTGCACGCGTACTTTTGTTTTTGCAGGCAAGAGGCGGCATAAAAAAACAAGAGAGAAAGAAAGAAGCGGCGAGAGACGAAAAGCGGGCTTTGCGAGCACCGCGTTGTTGTCTTTTCGTCAACGCTCCGCACGACGCAGCCCGCCCGGTCCAGCCAACAGGGCGGGGATTCACGCCACCTTCAGACCCGGGTCAAAGCGCCAGTTCCTTGCGACTCTTTCCAGCAGTATTAAACGATGAGCCTTAAAGTCCATTCCAATGAGGAAGCCAACCAGCTGATCAAGACGCTCCTCAACGGCAAGGATGCTGGACAGGTGCGCTGTCCGTGGACTGCCAACCGCATTGCCCTCTCCTTGTGCCACACTCAATCGCTGTGGCCTCCGCATCACTCTGCCCACAACGCACCTCACACCTCACTACGCGCTGCAACGTGTGTCGATTTTGTTCATCTGCATTTTTTGTAATAGTTTCAGCATTTTGATTGGAGGGATGCGCATACGGCCGTGAAAGACATCATGTCCATTCTTGCACTCGATGTTTGTGTGCTGAAGACGGACGTGCAGGACATGTGCGTACCACAGTTTGGTGTTGCTGCCTTGTTCTGAATGCGCGCGGCTGCTTTCAACGCTGGTACTAACACATGTCGACGATGATGTGGCGGCAATGATGTAGGCTCGTTGAATCTGTGCTAAAAAAAGTGGCGTTTGATAACGAAGGCGCTGATGACGACCAGTTTGCCCACGTGCACATCAACTTGAAGAATGTTTGCTGCGACTTGCTTAAAAGCAGGCAATTCCTTCGCAAAGTGCAAGCCAAGCACGTCGGGACTATTTGCGTCACACTCGGTTCTCAACTCCGACCGGGCGGCCACAAACGGCAATCACTCAGGCAAGTGGTCGTTGGTCACATTTGGCATCAACAGCGCCGTTGTTCACTTTGCTGCCGTACTTTGTTGCTCCTCTGGTGCAGCACATTTCAAGTGACCCTCGACACTATTCTGGCCAACCTGCCAAGCCAGTTGCCGACGGGGACGCAACAAGGACGGGGTGCTCTGTCAAGTGGAGAGGTTGTCGTAACTGCGCTAATAGGCGCCGCGTGCTGTGCTCACGCGGAGGAGTCACGGACTGATATTGAGCAGATCGACAGCTGCCGCACAAGCCATCAACTCGATTTGATTGAATTTGCTCGCGGTGGTTCTCGTGCAGCATTCGACATATTGAACCACTTGCTGGTGGCACATCCACTCTTCCTGCAGGGGGCAGGACACCAACTACTGAATGTGGTTCTAGAGGCAATTTCTGCCAGGAGTCCGTCCAACAATGTCATACAGAGTGTCGCGCGCATCCAAAAAGTTTTGAACGCAGCCCAGTACGCGCAGTTAGTCACAACAATCGTCTCTTTAGCGGATCGGGCCGGTCACACTTCCGGCGCGTCTGGTCCTGATCCCAGCGCTGACGTGGGAAGCAGTATCAACACAGCTGTTGAAGTTGTTCTTGCCTTGTGTCGGGAGCCCGACCCCAAACTCACCCCTCATGTGGCCGAAATTGTGCGCAGCATGAAGGCTGTCTGCACTGGTGGTATGCGCCGTGCAGAGTGCACCGCCAGCGACCAATATCGGGACGCCCAGCTGCATTTGAGCGCGCGGGCATTCAAAGCGATTGAGGCCGTGACAGCAGTCGGGATGCTAGCAGTGACTCGGCAGCTCACGGAGGACTTGACAGAATTCGCGCTTGAGAACATGGGCTTCCGTTACGAATTGGCTGCAGACGCCCAGGAACACACCGGGTCGAGTGACTCTGACTCTGACTCCAGCTCTGATTCTGATTCTGACTCAGAATCAGACAGCGATGACGGCTGGGGTGACTCTGATTCTGATGTTGACGGCGGATTTGAGCAAGCAACTAATTCTGAGTCATCCTCCAGCGAATATTTTGACGACCGGAGTACCAGCATTAGGGAAGCGTCCGCTTACCTGTTGGCTTCATTAATCTCGCGGCAAGGCAATCACTTGTCGTATTTTGCTGGCCGCGTGCTCAGCGACATGGACCAAGTTGGTGATGCACTCCGTTATCGCTCAGCTCGCGTGCAGTCCGCTGCACTATCTGTGATATTCTCACTGTGGCGTCTGGTATCGCGTGCGCCATCAATCTCGTCGGCGACACACGCGCCAACTTCCATTTCACGACCGAATCTTCAACGTCAAACGTCTGGTCGACCACTCTTGAATCATTTCGCACCAATTGTGGAAGTCGTGGCTAGAACTATTTTGCCAGAGAATCGACGCACCATGCTGTCGCTGTACGCGTTAATGTCTCCCGTCTTCGCTGCGCGAGGTAACTCTGCGCCAGATCAGCATCATGCCGCGTCGTGCTTGATCGTCCTTCAGCAAATCGAGCGCAGCATCTCGTATCGCCGACCTTACGACAACTCCATCGACCTTGGGAGTGAGAAGGCAACTGCAATTAGATTGCTGTCATCATTGGTGCGCATCGCGCCTGCTCTCACCACGGAGGTGTTGAAATCTGCATCATCACTTGAAAACTCCATCATTTCATCTCTGTTGCTGGCAGCGCGTGGCGATGTCGATCAAGTGCATGAGGCTGCGGTTGCATGTATCTCCCTGTTTCCGATATTTTTGGATCACACTGCGGTGGCAGCTTCTGTACACGCGCTTGCGTCGCCTCCTGGAAAAAACGCGGCATTACAAAGCAAATTACAAGGGCTTGGGCAGTGCTTCCAATTGTGCTGTGCACACGAATGTGCTCCTTTTCGTTCAGCTGACGAGAGTACAACAATTGATTTAGTATTCGACTTTGTGGCTGCACATGCGATATCCAAGCAACGGCACCTGTCAAGTACTGCCTTAGCTTGCACTAGAGACCTATTGACAGCATGCCTGAAGTTCAACTCAGATCTCAGCGACGATGCGCGTAGTAAAATTCTCCGAAGGCTCGCCGGCATCCACACAATGCTGCTTGAATTTGTGCGCGAAGTAGGAGGAAACTCTGCTGCCGCCGCCGCCACCAGCCTCGCTCTAGACGGCCTGCGCGTGGCACACCGACTGTTGACTTCCGGGTCGGATTTGGGAAGTGCGGCACCTGCAGATCTTCAACTACCAGACGTTGCGACGATGCGCGTCTGCGTGCAAGTGGGCGACCCTGCCGTCACAATAGCCGTTCTGCAGCTGCTCGAACGGGCTCTCAGCTGTGCTCCTGGTCATGCTATTAGCGAAGCAGAAGAAATCTTTGGCGACATCGTCGCCAGTGAGCTTGCTGTAACCAACAACCTGACGACGCTGCTGAAGCGGGCGATCGCCTGCATCGGCGAACTGCAGCCTGGCGGAACTGAGTTCTTGTGTTCAGTTGCTGATTTTCTCTTGCAGCGGTCGCCAGACGAACGCAGTAGCGGTCTTGCCAGCCGTCCGGCACAGAGTGGAGCCGCACCACTTTCCGATCACATGCCGACGCCTACTTCAGCTCCGACATCGCTTGGAGCAGTGCACGTCCTTCATGCACACGTACTCGGCACGTTGCTAGCCACTGCCGAAGCCAAAAGTAGAATTGATGGTGTTTTCAGCCGTTTCTGCGATGTGGGTACTGGAGTCGTCGCGCGGGCATCAGCTGCCTGTTGTCTTGGTATCGTTGGTCGCGATGCGCCGGCGCTCGTTGAGCAAACTGTCAAGTCATATTTGGTCAATTTTTTGGTGGCTGAAAGAAGTGTGGAGGGTTCGACAGCGTGGCCAGTATCGCACCCAATTGTGGTGGATAACGTGGCGGTTGCCGTTGGCCGAATTTTCTCAAACAACATTGACGCGTTGAAGCAGCTCTTAGACGGCTACTCGTCCAGCGCCACGAGTTTGTCGCTTGAGCGCGATGCGGCGCTGATCACCGTGTTTACTGAGTTGTTGGCGAGCGCCAAGTCAGCTGAAGTGCAGACACACGCAACGTACTTGTCCGACAGATTGCAAGCTCTTGTGAACGTCAAGAAGGACGGAAATTTGCGAAAGGTAGCTCAAGCTCTGGGGAGGATGGTCACCGTCATCCCCGAATCCATGCGAGCATTATTGTGCGTGAGCGAAGACGCCGTGGCAGAGCTCCCCCTCGGCCAGATACGTGAATTGTCACCCGAGAGTTGTGGTGCAGCTGTTGTGCGAATGGGGTCCTACCGCTACGCCGTGGCCATGGCTCGCGATCGGTTCACGGAGCTTTCTGACGACGCAAGTCGCAAAGACCACGGAATATTTGCGGAGTGCTGCCACCAAGCGTTCGCATCGCTGCTGTGTACTTGCCCAGGACAGCCACTGCTAAACTTGAAACTGTATAGTTTTGCCGTTGAAGCGCTCACCGTGGCGCTGAGTGCCAGTGTTGCACAGTTCGCAGCCACAGTGTTGCCGTGTCTGAGAGAACCCATCTCGGTCCAAAGCTCCGAGGACAACGTGTCTTTCAAGCTGTGGCCCGTGTTGCGGCAACTTGTGGTGCCCAATTACACATGGAAGAGCACTGTGGTCATTGGCAAAATGAAAAAGAAAAAGGACTTGGGAGCGCCGCTGCGAATTGCCGTTTGGAACTTTTTAGCTGCACTGTTTTCACAATTTCCTCATTTGCTCACGACAGCGCACATTGTGCCGTACACGGCTTGGGGTTTGAAAGACGACCAAATGGAAGTGCGCGTCGCCGCTGGCGACTTCTTGCTCAAAGTGATGGATCTAAATCCCACCGTCGTGGACCACGAGCTTCTCTCTGTGGTTTCGATGGAAGAAAAATCAGAGCGAAAAACGTCAGTGGTGAAGGACAGCCTCCTGCAACGCTTGGTGAAGTCCATCAATCGCAATCGCGCGAAGCCATCGAGCAATGACTTGGAAAAGCAAGTTTGTCGCAGATTTGCAGCTGTGACGTTCAAACTGTCGCAACGAGCAGCATTGAGAGGGAATGAGGAGTTCGCAACGGCAGTGGAATACATCAAAGCGGGACGCAAACCCTCCAAAGGAAACGGCGACCCAGCTTTGTTGAAGGCTTATTGGGAGCGCATGCATTAGCTTGCTGTATGAGACCGCAAAAACTGTGCGACAACGTGCATGGAGCACGGCGGAAGCGCACAAAAAATTGGGACTAGATATCATGGCATGCGCTGACCGATTGGGACAAGTTTGAACACGTGACAGAAATATTTACGTATTTTTTTTTTTATGAAATTGAAATGAAACGAGTACACCGTCAAAACGTTTACGTCGCAAGGCTGCAACTGTCTGCACCAACAGCCAACTTGCCACTCTGCAGCACAATCGCTGCTGCTGCTGCTCTTGTTGGTTTGTCTGTCATCACACAACTCCTTTCAGTGATCCATCTGGTGACTATCATAGCTGCACACGTAGCACCTCACAGGCTCTGGAGCGGCTTCGTTCCGACCATTCCGTGGGGGTCGATGACATACTTGACGGATGCACCGGCATCAAAGTCAGCGTAGCCTTGTGGCGCTTCGTCCAGTGAAATAGTCTTGACGTTGACGGCGTCGGCCACCTGGACTTTGTCGTACAAAATGGCGTTCATCAACTGTCGATGATACGACATGACCGGGCACTGCCCGGTTCCGAACGATTGTGACTTGGACCAACCAAGTCCGAGCCGCACAGAGAGCGACCCAATTTGCGCGGCTTCG
>ENA-OWNT01004017-OWNT01004017.1-seawater-metagenome-genome-assembly--contig:-NODE-4017-length-13280-cov-4.507006_pt1 | contig 13280 bp, 8 predicted proteins | sample MGYA00238136_ERZ651165 | MGnify/ENA primary metagenome ERZ651165 (study PRJEB26861, sample SAMN08777766) | seawater metagenome | isolation source: coastal seawater | place: USA: Florida | collected... | reverse complement strand
TCGTTCGTTCGTTCGTTCGTTCGTTCGTTCGTTCGTTCGTTCGTTCGTTCGTTCGTTCGTTCGTTCGTTGGTTGGTTTGGTCCTTCGTTTGGTCCTTCGTTCGTTGGCGATTTGATCGTCTTTGTGTTGTGTTCGTTTGGAGGCTACGGGAATGTGTTTTGTGGAACAAATCTCGACGAGGCGCGTCGGAGCGTCGGGGATGGTTCAATCGACCGGCGAACACGTGCGACGACATACAATGCACGTGGAACGGGTGCAGAAGGTGTGAATGGAACCGCAAAGGACGCCGGTGATGGTGTTGTGGAAGCGCGGTATCTTGTGCAACACCGCAGAGAGCAAAGTGTTTGCAACCAGAAGACGTGGGTGTTGGACGCAAATGGCCAGTGGCGGCGGTATCGTAGATTGCGCAAAAAAACTTTTGTTTTACTTTTGTTTTGATTGTGGCGTGAAAGCGGTGCTCTGTACTGCCCAACAGCGTTGGTAATTGTTCCCGCCGGAGCCGCGAACGACCTTTCTCGAACAGTCAACTAAGATGGCGGACTACAAGGGCCCCATCCCCAACCTGCCCGGCTTCCAGAAACGCCGCAGTGGCGCCGCTGCAAAGAAGAGCGGACTGCGTGTGGTCAACGGTTATGCTATTGATGTTCAGATTCCGGCCGACACTGGTCTGCGTCGCGAAATGACCAACTACGCTGAGCTGAAAAGAAACTCCCCCGTCGTGCAGCGGGAGCCAGAGATCCGCATCCCAAAGTGGATGAGTGAGGACAAGCAGGTTCTGCGTTTCGAGGGCTACTTCAAAGAAGCCGTCACAGAGAGCAATGACGAGTCGTTCCGTGTGCGCAAAGTCCTTTTCTACTACTACTTGGAAGATGACTCCCTCCAGGTCAGTGAACCAAAGGTAGAGAACAGCGGCATCCCACAGGGCGCCTTCATCAAGCGACACAAAGTCAAGACCGAAGACGGCCAACCTGTCAAGCCTGAGCACCTGCTTCCTGGGCGAAACTTCACGATCTACGGCCGTACTTTCCACATCGTCGACTGCGACGCGCACACTCGCAAGGTGCTCGGCAAGGCTGGCTACAACGTGCGTGCTGCAGAACCGTACCCCGTTGACCCATACAGCAAGGCCCGCTCCGACTTCATGGCACGCGAGACTGGCGCAGACCCCACCGTCTACCGCGGTATGGTGAGCAACCCCACGAAGGACTTCGTGGAGGCACAACTGGGCAACGCCGCCAAGAACAACCGCAAGCTCGGGGAGTTCCTCAAGTACGACAAGAAAGTTCTCCGCTTCGACGCCGTTTGGGATGACCGCCGCGACTACGGCAAGCTGCGACGCTTCAAGGTGCACTTCTACCTGTCGGATAGCAAAATCGACATCTGCGAGAAGTTTGACCCCAATTCAGGATTCGACCCGACTCCGAAGTTGATGGACAAGCAGAAGTTCCTGAAGAAGCAGGGTCGCTCTTTCTTGCCCCCTTCTTCCGGCACTATGTCGGACTTCAAACCGGAGGACTTCATTCAGTGGAACGACTTGCACATTGGCAAAGTGCTCGAGGTCAACGGCCGCAAAATCGAGATTCTCGACGCCGACAAGTTCACCCGCGAGTTCTATCAGTCCCAGGGCCAGCCTCTCGCTGCGCCCATCGTCCGCGAGCGCCCTGTCAAGGTCTACAACCGCGACACGGAGCCCCCGCCGCACACCTTCGGCATTGGCACCGAGGAAGATTCCGCCGCATCCTGGCATTCCCTTCACCCCAAACCGCCGCGCCGCGACTTGGAGAAGCTGCAGAAGTACGACAACAAAAAGCTTAGCTTCGCCGCCAAGCTCAACAGCGATCGTGCTGACGACCGCGACCGCAAGTTCACCATCCAGTACTTCCTGGGAGACGACACCATCTCGGTGTTCGAGCCCCCGATCCGAAACACTGGTGTCATTGGTGGAAAATTCTTGCGTCGCGGTAAGTACCGCAACAAGGAGGGTAAGTACTTCCACTTCGCCGATCTCAAGGTGCACACCGACATCGTGCTCGGCGGGTTTTCTTTCCACATTGAAGACGTTGATGTGGCCACACAAAGCTTTTTGGACACGCAAGGCCTCAGGGGTTTCTCCAGTGTCAACATCAAGTCCATCATCACCAAGCTTGTTCTCAAGTTGCGCCGCAAGTCGCACACCATCCAGAAAGTGTTCCGTGAGCTGGATGAAGACAAGAACAACTACATCACTGTCGACGAAATGACTCGCTTCCTGCACAACTACTTCTCCCACGATGAGCTCAGCGACGACGAGTGCTTGATGGTCATGAAGTTCTTTGATACTGACGGCGAGGGTCGCATTGACTACAACGAGTTCGCAGCAAAGATCATTGGCAAGGACATTGGCGTCAACAACTACAGCACGTCGGCGACGGACGACATGGGCGACACACAGGGTTCCGCTTCTGTTCATATCGACGAGGAGGAACTCAAGAAATACATGGAAATTGCGCGCGGTGCACAGGCAGCAGACCAAGCCAAGTCCCTGACACAGGCGGCCCTTAAAGAGTTCCAGACCAAGACTGAGGCGATGTCAAATGACGCCATTTTGTCCGAGTTCCGGTTGTACGACCAGATGTTCGACAACACAATCACTTTGGAAGATTTCAAGACAATCCTCGTTCACACCATCTCGCTTGACCAGCACAAGGCCGACGCCGTGATTGGCGAAGTAGTACGACGCCTTGGGGTGCAGGGTGATATTCTTACCTTCGCTCAGTACCGTAGGGCGTTCAAGCTCCAGTAAAGGCCACCCCTTTCGACCGAGTTAGTTAGCAACATTAGTAGATGGACAAAGTGAATTTACGCTTGTAGTATTATTGACTGCGTATCGACTGCGCTTGAAGCAGTCTTCTTTATTTTCATATAATTTAAGGGCTTCAACCCACAACTAGTGCACTACATGGTGCTCAATGGCTTGCAGCGAACGCGTGCTTGGTCGATCTGTGCGAGCATTTTATGTTCGACTTGATGGCGAGCACCGCTCCTCGACTCCGCTCCCGATGTTCGCCATAGGAATCTGTATCCCGGTGAATTGTGTGAAGTTTTCAAGTTTTCCACCTCAGCCTGTCCATCCCAATAGGTAAAGCTGCACTACAAATCATTGTTACACTTCGTGGCACCACGAAGGCACGACATAGAACAGCTGAAGTTTCATCTGTCACCCTGACATCATCCCGAAGCAGGCAGGCAAACAGCTGCAACGGCCAGACCTCGGTTGTTGGTCATCATTATCCATAGTCGGCGGATGATAACGGAAGAGCCGAAGACCGAAGACCTGTACGAACTTTCTCGTCCACAGCGCGTAAAATCAATTATTACTACTGTACATTTCCATCACTTTTTGTTTTATGTCAACTACAGTGCATAAGGGCTCTAATATATTTAGTAAGATTATGTGTTCTCAGTGTACATTATGTGAAATAGAAATTAAAAGATCGCCAACTAAGTCCCTCGCTGGCAGGTCGTTTCCGCGGCGCTTCCGTTGCGTTGGCGGTTGGTGGTCGTTGGTCGTTGGCTGTTGACAGTTTGTCGCCACCGTGGCCGTCGCCGTCGCCGCCGCCGCCGCCGTCGTCGTCGTTTTTCGTCGTGTCCGTTCCACGCAACGACGACGGCGACGTCGCCCATGGCACATGCTTGTTTGCGCGTTCGCCTTGATCCACTAAATTGAAGGAGTGGAAGCGGAAGCAGTTGCATCGTTTTCGATACTCCTGCGTGTGGTCGCAACTCAGAATGGGAGTTCAAACCACGAAGAGAGGCACGTGCAAGGACAAAGGAGCAACGCTGGTCGTGACCGAGGCAAGACATCAAAGGAGCTCTGTGAAGCAACTAGTTGGGATGCCAACGTAGCAGTCACAGCCATCACAACTGGCAAACTGTGCTGAAGCGTCAATGTGTTTCCAGAGAAGGCGTGCGATGTGCGACAACGAAGCAAGTGCTTCGCGACGTTCCACGAACGTTGCGAGGACCAGGTGGCTTTGTGTCCGGGTCAGGCTGCCTTAGACACGAAAACTGTGGTTCGATGCATTGAAGGTACAGCGCCACATAATAATGAAACTGCTGGCAAGGGCAACGGTATCGTGGAGTAGTTGATATTGTTGTGATTGCGAAACAAAAAATTGAGTTGTTTCTTCTTTTGTCCCACAACTCTGTGTTGAACATTGTTTTGGCACACATTGCCGCTTTGGTCGTTTTGCAATGATGGAACCAGCGACTCCAGAGGTGGGAAGCGAAAGCCCGTCTCCTATAGAACGCCACGTGCAGCCGGAGACCACAACAGCACCGGGGTCTTCTGACATTGCCACAACGTCCAATGCACCAGCAGAGGTGCGACCGCCAGCCACCAACTTGCAGAGATTGGCTGAGTGGTTCAAAGAAAATGTTGCGTACGTAGGCGTGCGATAACTGGAGGCGTATTTATTCCAGATGTTGACCCATGCTATTTTTTTGTTCATAGACATCGATATTTCTTCGAAGATGATGCCGCTTCGAAGCAAATCCTCGAAGCAGTTTTGATGGCTAACGTTGAACCTACGTTTGATGTCCCGGACGAAGACATCGTGATACCTACGCTGAATGCGGACACTCCTGACGACGAACGCATTCACGTTATATGTGAAGCTCTGTTCTTGCGCAATGCGGGTGACCAATCAACTACGATCCCCAGAAACATCGAGGCAGTTTGCGAAATCGCGAAGAATGAATGTAGGCGAGAGCGTCACCGTCATATCAACAGAGCCCTCAGACAACAATTAAGGGATGCATTGGCCGCTGCCAATGAACGCCAAGTACGTTTCACCAGTCCTGATAGCGACTGACCTCGTTGCACCTCGACCCTGTTCATCTGTGCCAGCGGTGTCGTGACAGGCTGAAACTATTCGCAATGGAATCGAGGGTCTGGCTGCAACAGCATTTCAACAACTACGCGACTTTGGACACCGGTACCGCGATGTCATTGGAGCACGGCCGTTCCTGCGCGGTCTGCGACAGTTACTCACTCGCCAGGTAAGATTCTCTTTTACTTCTCTCATTTCGTCGCTTCCATTGACCAGTCATCACTCTTGGTGTTTCCATTTGGCAGTTGACAGAAGCCAATCTTGTTTGCTGGCGTTTACACGAGGCGTCGCTCACGGAAGTCAGCGATGGATTCATCGAGGATGCTGTCGTGCTCTTGGTAAATACAATGCAACTCGGGTCCAATTTTGACGCGGAGACCACGGAAGCCATGTACATGTGGACGCTGCCCGCGTGGACCAATGATAGAATGTTAAGACAACTGATAGGATGCCTGCCCCGTGGTGATGGAAGACCTGGCGCCGGGGACATCGTTGTTACCGGAATCGCAAGGTTTGACAGTAGCCGCTGTCCACGTCAGTTTTGTGCACTCGCCTCTGTTGTAGTGGTCACGTGGTTGTTTGGTTGTGTAGACAACATCCACCGGAAGTAGCGCGCGGATTTCGTGCATATGTTGCCCGATTTTGCAATATTTTATGATGTTGGAGAAAGTTCGCAGAGAAAACCTGCTCCTTGCAATCGAATCCAGGTACTAACAGCACAATCGCCGCTGCCACACAACTCAGCGCAACCGATGCGTTGTGCGCTGCAGCCGCGTAACACTCTTCATTTCTATTTATCGTTTTAGATCGTTTTAGAGACTAGGTTACCCCACCTTTCTTTTCACGCGGGGGCAGCTGCTGTTGAATACGACGCAGGTTAGAAACGTCTCCAGATACCGTGCCGCAGCGACAGCAGCAACGAAAGCAGCAACGAAAGAAGCAGCAGCAGCAACAACGACAACAACACACGGCAATAGCAAGCCACGCCACACCACGCCATGCCGACAGCCTCTTCCATCCACCTCCATCCACAATGACTTTTCTTATCACGGGTGCACATGACATCGATGACAACTTCAGCACTCCCTATCTAAGCTCTACCTAGGGTAATCTATCATACGTGCGACAACATCGCGATGACTCCATTCGCCGTGACAGCGAACTGTCCAAACGTTTCCCAGTTATTCCCACAATTCCGGCACACAAAACACCCACTAACTCAGCCAATAAACTCGCTGTCACGCTTTTCGAAAATGAGGACACTCAAAACACGTCAAAATCGCTGTCACCAGCAGCGTGTTGCGTGTTTCTCGCGCCGCCGCTGTTGTTGTGGTCGTTGTCGTCGTAGTCGTCGTCGTCGCGGTGACGTCGCAAACACTGCACAGCACAAGCGGTTGCGGCACGGTGGCAACCAACGAAGGCGCGCCAGTGGTAATAGAGACTTCCGACAGTGCCTACTCATGTGTTGAGAGGCCTGCTTCACGCTACAAAGCCTGGTGACAGCAGCTGCACTGCGTTTGCTGCCATGCATTGTGCGAAGTAGCCGTACTGCGCCAATGCGAAGTCCATCGACACCGAGGTTTGCACCGTCGAAAGGATAGTTTCCGTCGCTTGTTGCATTTCATGAAACGTGTACACTTTTTTCACTTTTTCTAGTTGATGCAGCTGATTAAAGAAATCGGTGCGTGAGCGGATACGCGTAGAACACTTCAGCATGGAGGCGAAGGAGAGGATTTCCAACTCCAATATCGAGAGCACGAATGCAGCTTCAACATGTGCTGATGATGGTACCACTCACAACGCACATCCAGCACAACCCCGCCGCCGAAAACCGAGGCGCCGAAAGGGAAGCTTGCCGCCAGCGTTTGCTGGTGTAGTGTCTCAGCTTAGCAATGTTTGCCGAGCAAAGCTGGAGGCACCCGCGGTAGAGAACAGTTCGTCCTGGCAACGCGAACTATCACGCAGTATGTCGACGTTTAGTGAAGGGAAATATCAGTATATTATCGAACGCCCGAAATTCCGCAGCCCTGAAGAATGCTCTCCTTCGCCTTCTCAAGAAACGAACAGCAACGCTCAAGGCCAAACGATCGACATTGTCGAATCTTTCGAGGAGCTGGGGTTTAAGGTTGGGTTAGCCACGATTGAATTTTGGCAATGAACACCGAGTGCTGTAGCACTGCCGCAGCATCGCCTTCATTATCGTGTGGTTCGACGTGACAGGTTTGGGATGCTTGTATCTGCATGTCAAAGTTCTTCGAGCGCCACCCCGAGCTTGTTGTTGGAAAGAGAGTGCTGGAGTGCGGGGTTTGTTCTGTTTCGCTTTGGATGCTGTCTTAGCCACCGTAATGTCGCTTTCACAGTGCTGAGCAAACGTTCACGCGTGCTGCAGGCCGGAACTGGGCTTCTCGGGATTGTCATACAGCACTTGGGGGCAGACGCTGTTCTGTGCACCGAATATTTTCGATGTGTCGAGTGGTTACAGAAAAACGTCAGTGTGAATATGTCCATGCCGGGCATGGTGTTGTGCGTGACGTACTGACGCGTTCGTCCCTGTCCGCTGCAACAGATTGACCTTAACAAATGTCGCCACCCTGATGCTGGGTCACTTTCAGCATGCATGTTGGATTGGAACCTGGAGTTACCGCAAGAAGTGCAAGACTTTGCACCTGATTTAATTCTTGTACGTGCCGATGTTACGATGTGGATACAGCGTTCTTTGGTTGTCGTTCACCGAGGAACGCTGATGAATGAAGGCTGTCGACATCACGCTGTCATGCCGTGATGTACCCAACATCATCGGTCTGCTCAGAAAATTAAGTGCTGCTGCACCAAAAGCCAAAATCTTGATCAGCTGCAACACCCAGAGAGAGGTAAATGAGTTATTCGTCTTGAATGCTCAGGTGTCTGGGTCCAATTCACGCCTCCCAACCTCGCATGGGTGCTCACTGTCGTGGTGTAGGCGACGCAGATGTTCCTGGACAATGTTGGGGCATACTTTGGGGTGGATATGGTATTTAGTGACCGGCACTGCTTGCTGTTACGTCTGTGCCGCTGTATTCATCGTTTTTTGTGTCGTAGTTGGATCCCTCGAACCTTCACCCTGACTTCATCTCCGAACGGATATTCTTGCTATGGCTGCACCCCCCTGCAGCGGCACCGGGTGCAACTATTCAAAGTGCGAGCGAAGAGGACAACGAGGTCCTGAGCACTACAATCGCAAGCAACTGACTCGAGTGCATGTTTCGTCATTTGGCTCAGAGCGCGCATGCTTAAGTGTAATGACAGTCAGTTTTATGGTCGTGTTGCAGTCGGGCGAACATCAATGAAATGTCAACAACAAATGTTTATCGATTACCGCCTCTCCACAGTAACGCAGTGGTATCAAATCGCAATTGAAATGCAGCAAACGAGTGGTGCAGGAGTTCATAAATAGGATGTGGTGGTACAGTTGTGTTTCAAACCGTGCCCTTCGGGATTTTCTTGAACCTCGCTAACGTTCGAAGAAGTTTCTCCTGCTTTTCTTTGTAATTTTTCCTCTTTGTCACCTCGAACATACCATGGATATTATGTGAGGTTTTCCCTTTTTTGTGGTGTCGGTGCCTCTTGCCCGACTTTCCACGCAGCTGCGGCAGGTGTAACCCACGGCGATTCTTGCTTCCACGGTTGCTCACAGGCGATAAGTCCTGTTCATCGTCAACTTGCGCCGCTTGACGCAGAAACGACGATGCTCCCAAGGTCGTCGAGCGAAAGTGCTCCCGCATCGCTTCGTCGTACCGTTTCGGCGGTCTTCTAGCGTTCCGTGGAATGTCTTCGCGGTTAAGTCGGAGCGTGGTAGTAAACGAGCTCTTCATTTCCCGCTCCCTGCTCGCAATACGCCGTTCCATTGCTGTTCTGAAGTCGTTGTTCGGACCAAAATCTTCGAAACGCTTGCGGTAAATGCCTGTCATGAACTTTGGATCAGATAACCGTTCGTGTATTGGTTTGTAGCCTCGGAACTGTTCATTCAAGTACTGCAGGCGTTTCGCCTGCATTTTGGAAGTCACATGATCCGACACGGCCTGCCTAAATTCGTGCATGTTTGAGGATCAGGGCTGTGGCGTCCGATCGAACCGCCTTGTGGTCTTAAACAACCCGCACAACAGCGTCTCAACCGGACCCTCAAGCCGCAGTGCGGCGGCGTTCCCGCGCGACGTGGGCAAATCACCCAATGCGCCGTGGTCTGCCTCGAAAGTACTCGTACTTTTCTGTCAACTTTCTCTGGAGTTCTTCGTCTTGGTCCCAGAATAGACCACGTAAGTGACCGCACGTCATTGCCCCGAAGCACGAGGCGAGAAGACACTCTGCAGTTGGCTTTTATTCATCTGGAGCTGTGCCCAAGAATTGAGTTTGAGAGTAGGAGGTTGGTCAAGTAGGTTGGCGCGTATAGTTCGAACTAGAGTACTTGTCGTGTTGTGTGTGGTCTTCAGTAGGTGTTCCCACGCTGTTGGTCGCTAGTCGTCGATGTTGGTTGTTGGGTTGGTCATTGGTTTTCGGAGTTGGTCGCGTGGGCGTATCAAAGTACTCCCCATCCAAGCCAAGTTCACTGTGGCATACAAGGTATTGACGTCGACGTGCGTCCTACCAACACCGCCACCAACACCGACGCAACAACGCAGCAACAGCACAACACCGACAACGCTAACAACACAGACAGACAAGACGATCAAGAAAGACGACGAAGCAACGACCGAACGAAGCAACGACGAAGTAAGAAGTAAGTGACCAAGAGCACGGACTGAACTGGGTTCGCCGCGGCTGTAACGCCACACTCCCACTCCCACACTCCCACACACGCTCTTCGCTCTCGGCACCCACTCCCACTCCCACTCAAACTCAACTGCATTTAATCCCGAAATGTACAATACCACAGTACGTATCATATGTACTAGTACCGCGAATATCTCTATTTCCTATTTCGCATGGACAGCACGGCAGTTAAAGCTCAAAAGTCCGGTGAACATAATACCAATAGTACACGCGTAATGTACTCAGTACGTAAACCAACAGGATAGATATGGTATACAACTCATTGTGACATTGTGGGTCGTGGGTCGTGGGGCTGGCTGGGTGCCTGCTGGGTGGGTAGTCACTGACCGTGGGCGTTTTTTATGACAGGCGGTGCAGGGGTGTGGGTGTGTGGTGTGTGGCCCACACTTCCACAGTTCGTTTTGTTCTTTAGTTTAGCGGCGTTGGGCGTTGGGCGTTGGGCCGCACGCCGCACGGCCGGCCGCACGGACCGCACGGGCATGGTGTCTTCCGTCTTTGAGTCTTTCTTTTTTTTTTGGCGGCCACGCGGGCATCTTACCCAGGGTACTAAGAGTACTCAGTACCATAGCTACCCGGGTAGCTGAGCAGAGAATCAGAAAAAATCATTGTTGGTGGATAGTTCGGTTGCAGCTTGCAGCTTGTTCTCAATGGGATGTCGAACGACCACTGGTGAGCCAGCTGGTGCCGTAACCAGCCGCCGTGTATGTCCGACTGGTGTCGCGGTGTCGTGGTGTCGCCACCGCACCGCCGTTGTTCGTTGTTCGTTTTTGTCGTGGTCGTCGATGCTTTTCGTCGTCGGGAATCGTTCTGTTCGTTATTGTTGTCTATCGTCGAAGCTGCCTTATGTTCCATCCCGTATCCTTCGCCATCTGCGAGTTCATCACTGCTTGCGGCGTTTGGGTCTTTCTCTTTGAGTGGTGCGAATGTCTTCCTTGAACTGGTCGTAAGGTACTACGCAAGTCCGAGTTGTCGTTCGTTCAAATGCGGTTTGGCATAAATGTGGTCTGCCATCGGCATCGTCTTAGTGTCTGGTTGGCTGAGACTCGTGTCTGGTTGGCTGGTCGTGCGCTTGCATGCGCATGCGCATGCGCATGCGTTGGGTGGTTCTGTTGCGTCTTTGGGTGTCCGTGACGTGCTTTGCCGTCTCAATGGTTGAGAACAGTAAACAGAAGTGCAGACGATAGATCCTTCTGCACATTTCCTCCCATTGTCGTGATCATCCTCCGAAGGTAGAATTTTTTTCCCTTTCCATGAGGCAGCCCACAACGCCAGAAGCAATTCAGTTCGAATGAAGACGTCGAAGACAACCCGGTAAATTGAGTTCCTGATTCGCCAGCGACGAACTTGTGCCTACGATATGGGGTTATTCGCGGTCGCTTTGTGTTGGGCCGTGTTGGGAGTTGTAGACGGGCAGGAATGTTGGTCATGTGATTCGAACACTGGCACACTCACGCTTTACCACAGCGTCATTGTAGGAGGGTATTCAAATTCCATTCCATCGTCCAACAATGGCGGTATGAATGCCATCAGCGGTGGACAATCCAACACCATATCGAGCAGCATTGCGGCAAGCATTAGTGGCGGCCTCGCCAACAGCATCGACCTTGGCAGTTACGCGGCAATTGTGGGTGGTGCGACGAATAGTGCCTTTGCAAAGCAAGCAACCATCGTGGGAGGATCACAGAGTACCATCTTCTCCACAGCGATCAGCTCGGCCACAGTGGGCGGCGACAACCATGCCGTGTACGGAAAATCCGCTGCCGTCATCGCGGGCTCCGGGCTGAATGCCTCAGGTTTGGGTTCGTCGGCTGTTGGGGGAATTCAAGGTCATGCCGGTGCGGCTTGGAGTTCCGTTGTGGGTGGCAGCGGCAACAGAGCTGATGCACCCTGGTCCACAATCCTCGGAGGTTTCCACAACGTGGGACTAGCACGTCACACCATTGTTGCCGGCGGCAAAATGAATACTGCTGTCGGGAACGCCTCCGCACTTGTCGGGGGAGAGCACAACCTGGCTATCGGCACGCATTCAGCGCTCGTCGGCGGCAGCAACTCATCTGCTTTAGGCAACGCATCTGTTGTGATCGGCGGCCAATTTAACAGTGCATTAGGAAATTGGTCGACAATTGCAGGAGGTGTGTATAATCGAGTACTGGTGGACCACGGCTTCTTGGGTGGCGGTGTGAACAACTTGGTGGACGGTCTCCATGGCTCGATTTGCGGAGGCTCGGACAACATTGTGGAGGGAGCTTCCAGTGTTGTGTCAGGGGGCGCGTCGAACAGCGCTCTCAGTGCGGAAGCGACGATTGCTGGCGGCAGCAGAAACACAGTCGACGGCACCGGTGGAGTAATTGGGGGTGGAGGTTGGAACTTGGCAGGAATCAGTGCGGTGGTTGGTGGAGGGCAGCTCAACAAAGGATTTGGACGTTACAGCACTGTCGCCGGAGGTCTCGAGAGTACTTCATCTGGGTTCGCAGCGACGGTGTGTGGTGGCGAAGACAACACTGCCAGTGCCAGGTTCGCGTCTCTTGGCGGAGGCTACGATGGGGCTTCGTCAGGAGTTGCAGCCGTGGTGGGTGGCGGCTGGGGCAACTTCGCAACTGCCCACACTGCCACTGTTGGTGGAGGCTACAATGGAATATCGTCGGGGTATGCAGCCACAGTCTGCGGCGGTTGGGACAATAAAGCAGCAGCGTACTACGCCACGGTTGGTGGCGGCTACAAAGGAACATCGTCGGCAACAGCAGCCACAGTGGGCGGTGGCTGGAACAATGCAGCCAGTACCTATTGTGCAACGGTTGGTGGAGGCTATGATGGGACGTCGTCGGGATATGCGGCCACGGTGGGTGGTGGTTCGAGCAACGTAGCAAGCAATCAATTCTCAACCGTCAGTGGAGGCTTTTCGGGGAAGTCGTCTGGGTCGGCAAGCACGGTCGCTTGCGGCTTCCGCAATTCAGCGAGTTCAGAGTACGCCTCAGTTGGAGGTGGGTTCAAAAACATCGCCAACAATTCCTACGCAACTGTCGGCGGAGGCTTTTCCATCGTGTCATCTGGATTTGCCGCCACCGTTGGCGGGGGATACGAAGGAACAGCGTCCGGAATTTCGGCAACCGTCGGTGGCGGTGGCACAAATGCAGCAACTGCGCCTTACACCACTGTTGGCGGAGGAAGAGGAGGGACATCGTCGGGAAATGCGGCGACGGTGGGTGGTGGTTCAGGCAACGTGGCCAACAGTAAGTACTCATGCGTCTGTGGAGGAAAAGATGGGACATCGTCGGGATTCGCAGGTGTGGTGGGCGGTGGCGCAAGCAATGCAGCAACGTCCAAGTACGCCACTGTTGATGGAGGCTTGAATGGAGTGGCGTCGGGATATGCAGCCAGCGTGGGCGGTGGCTCATACAATACTGCGACTGCGCCGTACGCCTCTATCGGTGGAGGCAGTGCTGGGACGTCATCGGGATATGCAGCCACGATAGGTGGTGGTTGGGGCAATGTAGCGACTTCGCAGTCTGCCACAGTGAGCGGTGGGCAGTACAATGAGGCCAGTGGGATCAATGCAGTTGTAGGTGGCGGTGAAGGTAACGTTGCTTCTGGGGCCTTCGCTGT
>ENA-OWNT01004016-OWNT01004016.1-seawater-metagenome-genome-assembly--contig:-NODE-4016-length-13284-cov-3.101083_pt1 | contig 13284 bp, 10 predicted proteins | sample MGYA00238136_ERZ651165 | MGnify/ENA primary metagenome ERZ651165 (study PRJEB26861, sample SAMN08777766) | seawater metagenome | isolation source: coastal seawater | place: USA: Florida | collected... | reverse complement strand
AACAGGCACGCAAGGATGCTTTTGACCTTTACGCCAGTAAACGGGATGGTATGAATGCAATTAGAAGATCGACCAGGGAAGGCAGAACTGAAAGGGCTTCATTTGCCCACCCCAATGCCACTGGCGCTCATGCTTTTCATGATGCTATTATGAATGTTATTACCAGAAACAGGCTCATCAGGTAAATAAAAGTGCATTACATGAGTAAGGGCATTGGGCATAAATACCCGGTGCCCGCTCATTTTATTGTGGCATGGTATACACTTTTGAGTAATTGCACATTTATGTAAACCTGCAATGGTGAATCAGTGACTTAGTGTATTAGTGAGTTAGCTTGTGTTGTCCGATAAGTATTAGTTCATTTTACAGGTTAGAAGGGGTTCTGAAAAGGCAATCAAGCCGGCCATTGAGGAGGCTTCTGATAAGAAAGGGCATCAGGATAAAATTGAAGAAATCAGGCTGGCTCCGGACAATCGTTTTATATAGGGGATAGTGAGCCACATGTTTATCAAAGCTGATTTGACCAATGAATTACAGAAAGACATTGAAGCCAAATCCGGAGTGGACTGTTTCATTGGGTCTTTGGGAAAAGATGGAAACATGCCTATTAGAGTCTCAGAATATGAAGTAAAATCAATATTTGGGCGGGAGACTCCTGTAGAATTGACCTAAAATCAGGCAGAGCCTGAGTGATTATACCATCAGTCTGTATGAACTACTTACTATTGGTGGTACCATTTCTAGGACACCATAAAGCGTTTTACGTCAACCGCAGTGCCTGAAACCCATAGTTTCATGATGTATATGCCGGGCGACATTCTTATGCCGCGGTTGTTGTTTGGGCTGAGTACTTGAGTATGCTCACCACGGGCATAAGCCATACCTGATATCAGGCTCAGTGTTTCACGGCCATTCACATCAAACACCTTTATATCAACTGTTCCCTCTCTTTGCATGGTCCACTGCACCTGGGCTGAATCATGCACCGGATTGGGATATATTGAACGCAAACCGGTTTTCAAATCAACCAGGCCGTTGCCAACCGATACCACTCCGGGATCAATATCAAGCACAACGTCAACCACACCGTGTTCTGCATCCTGGTTGTCAGTGGTAATGGGAATTATGCGCTCCTCAGCCTTATCAGCGGAAGCCCATGGATCAGCCGGTATGGAAGTATCGCCTTCAAAATATATCTGTGTAGTGAGCACCAAAGTCTTATCAAAATCAGGAGCTGATACCTTGTAGTGCAAATGGCGGGGCCGGTATTGGCTGCCATTCAGGTATTTGCCAGGCAGTATGGTTTCAAATGCATATTTGCCTGAAGAGTCAGTTTTCACAATACCGCGATAGTCTTCATCTTCATAGGCCCCTGCGTCATTGGCATGCCACACATCTACCACAGCATTGGCTATGGGAGTCTTGCAATCGTTGGCGTAAACCGTTCCGGTAATGAAGAGCCTGGCTCCTTTTGCTCCGGCAGAGGCCAGCTTGCTTGTTTCAGGCGAGCCTGCTATGTAGTAAGGGCCTTCAATATCGTCAGTAGTTACACAATCAGCCAGTGATTTTTTAGATGTCAGGAGGGCAAAACCTGAGAGTATTCCTGTTTTTAGTGCGGTTCTTCTATCTACTTTCATCATTTACCAATTTAAGATTTCAACCAGAGCATAACCACTTTTGCGTGCGATGCTGCAAAACAAAGATGAGTGAAAACAAGGACTTTGATTCAAATGCTATGGTGCTCCAAATATTCTACACAGCCGTTTTGTGGCCGTGGTATATCCTTACAGAATAATGGTACTTTAAGGATTGTTGAGAGGCTCGCCTTTTCTGAATGCGCCGGGTGAAGTGCCCAGGTGCTTCTTAATAAACTTTCCAAAATGGGCCGGATCTTCAAAACCCAGCCTGAACCCAATTTCGCGAACATTCAACTCGCTGAACTGAAGCAGCCTTTTGGCTTCAAGCACTATGCGCTGGTTAATGTGTTCCTGGGTTCCCTTACCGGTATGCGTTTTAAGCACATCACCTAAAAAACGGTCAGTACATTTTAGCGCTGAGGCATATTCCCTTACCTGATGCAGTTCAAAGAAACGCGTTTCCAAAACCGCAAAAAACTCCATCACCAAATCAGGCAGTTTTGACTTTTCCACCAGTCCTTCTATGCTTTTGAGAAGAAACTCCTGAAGGTAAATTCTTATCAATTCAGCCCTGAAGGACCGCTTACTCCCTATCTCGTCTTTCATCCTGAGCACACAATCCATGAGGGCTTCAAAGAGGTCATTGGTGGGCTCCATTATTGGATAATGTGTCCGGTTGTGCAGGAGTGGATGCCTGTAAAGCAGCCTGGAGCTTGCATTGAAGTCATTGAAGAAATCACGTGAAAAAACAACAATGTAACCATGAGACCCTGGCGCCCTTTTGAGCATGTGAACCTGTCCGGGTGAAACGAAGTGGACACTCCGGTTGGTTAGCCTAAATTCATTGAAGTCAATTAAATGGCTTCCTCCACCCTTTTCAAAAATGAATAACTCGAAATAATTGTGTCTGTGAGGAACACTAAAATCATAATAAGTACGCTTCTCAAGGGTGTGAAGCTCAAAGGGAATGCTGTCTTCATCATCACGTGTAAAATGATGAAAGGGAATTGGGTTTTCTATTGCCATCACTTAATGCATCAACTAAAATTGCTTTGGCTTAAAAGTGGTTGTATGGCCAATTCTTAAGAATTGCAAAGGCCTCCCCCTTTATCGCAAAGTTTGCCCAAGGGTCTCCACGTAATCATGAAACAGAACTTCCCGCATTTACTTCATCAATGCCCGCCATCATGAACCCCGAAAATGCCTGTGGAAATGATAATGAGCCAATACCTGATAAAGAATGGTTTTACTTCCTGAATAAGCGGAGCCCAGCGAACGGTGATTGAGCCTCCGCCTGTGGGACAGGGAGTCGAAATCACTCTCATAATTGCTTTTCTCTATCCACCGGAACCGCCCGGGGCATTCGAATGCTGTTTAATATGTACCAGTAAAACTCAATGCAAGCCCCAAATTGGCTCCAGCATCAATTTGTTTGCCTAATACATAGCCCTTGGTTTTGTAGCCTGCCACAGTAGAAATACTGATGAAGTGGTTCAACTTAAACTCGGCCTTCAACTCTGTGGCAATACCTTCACCAAAGAGGTCCTGGGCCCAAAGATCAACTCTGCCACCCAGATGTACTTTTTGTGTAGCCACAATATTGTTCCAGGCCAGGCCCAAACCACTGTTGTTAAAGGGGCGGCCATATCTCAGGGTCAATCCAAATTGTTGCCCATTTAAGTGCAGGTAATTATTCATATACAACTCATATCCCAGGGGTGATGTATTGAAGTGCGTTCCATAGGTCCAGCCTGTTGTGTGATCGCCAATTAAAAAGATGGGCTGGCGAAACTTCTGAGAATTGCCAAATGTGGCTCCCACCTCGCGATAAAACTGAGGGTCGAGCAAATTGAAAAAGCTTGCCAGCAGTGCCGCCTGATTATAAAAATCAGCCAAATCAGGGTTTACACTTCCATCTGGCAGAAACACTTCTCCATTTGAATACTTCTCAAAAACCGGAAGGGTATAGTGTACAGGGTCGCCCGCCGTATTGATCCATACCTCTGGATTATTGGGGTCAATAGGCACCACCACTGAAGCATAAAGCGGATACATAAGCCTGTTGGCAAACGCCAGGGCCAGGTCTTCATTAGGCAGCCCATTATGCCCCATAAACTCAGCCTGCAAATTGGCTATGTTGAGGTAGTTTACCTCAAAGCCGCCGGTTACTGAAAGAGCTTCATCAGTTAAAGAAATATCCTGAGGCAGGGTCATGGTAGTATAGGGAAAAGGCAAACCCACATTGTGAATATTGAACTTGCCCCCTACCTGAGCCGCACGTAGCGAATGACCAAACTCATGCGACCAAAGCATGGTGAGATAAGTAATGGCAAACGAGTAAACACCGTATGAAACATTGCCCAGCTTCTCCCCTATGTGGGGCTTTATCCCCTTTCTAAAGCCATCATGCAAAAGCCGGTGGGCACTGATCGCATTCAATGATGAGTTGCGTAGGTCATATTGATTAAACGCTGAAAAAGTGTATTGACGGTTTAGCGTACTGTCTTGCGCAGCCGCTGAACGTGGTGCCAGCAAAAGGCCCAGGCTAAAGAGAAATTGAATTAAAACTGCCAGTGTTGCTACTCTCATTATATAATACGCTTGGTTTCCAATCTATAAACAACTCATCACTATGGCAGCGGTCTCAACAAGGTTATACAGCTCCCATTTTTGACAAGACAAATTTGAGAAGCTGAAAGATGAAAAACGTGCTCTGGGGACGCTTAACAAAGTTACAGGGACGAAATGCAAGCTCCTATTTCAGGAATGGATGAGATGCTGCACTTTTGGGATGTATGACCGCGAAACAGGTACAAAGGCCGCCCTATGATGAAGGTATAAACGCAGGCCCTGAGCATTGCCTTCAACGTTCTCTATCCAGTTGGTATTCACAATAAAGGCTCTATGGCACCTCACCAGGTTAGGCGTATCCTGTAGCAGACTCTCCAATTGCTTTATGGGCATTCTCACCAAATCAGTATTGCCATTATTCATCACCAACTTTATATAATTTCTATCTGACTCAGCATATAAGAGGTCATTTAGGCTCACTGATTTTCCATTCAAATCCATCTCTGGCAGCCTGCCTTGTGCCGGGCGGTCTTTAAGCCCTGGATTAAGTTGAGCCGCCAGTTCAAAGTTCTTTTTGAAAAGTCGCTTCTGCTCTGAGATTACGTGGATGCTTACCGGAATGCTTCCCACAAAAATGGTGCTCAGTACTGAGCGTAAAAAACCTGTAATTGATAATGCCGCGCTCTGTTCAGCAATCAAATAAGTGAGGAAGAAAACCGAAATAGAAATAGTGAAGAAATGTATTACATATAAGCCTATTTCGTGTTTCGCTTTCCAGTTCTGTTCCCTTTGGTTAGAAATGGCAACCCGAAAAATGAAAGTATTTAATAGCGCCACACCAAAGGTGGCCAGTCCAAAATACAGCGATACCAAGAGTCGACGTAGCAACGGGGCATCATTGGTTAGGTAATCACTTCTGAAAAGCAACACAAATGCAAAGACGAAAAGACTGATAAAGGCTATGGTTTTTACCGAGCCTTTATAATCACCCGAATAGGGATATGGCTTGTTCAGGGTATTGAGCCATAATTTTAGGTTTAGCCTATGCAACTCAGCTTCACTTTAAAGTTGCAAATTAAAAAGTGAAGGCCAGCTATGGCCAGGAGTTTGGATTAATAGCTGGCAATTACTCTTTTGATAGCTACGAGAGACTGGAGAAAGTGCTCTTGCCTAAGTTTGTGATTACTCAATCAGGTCTCTATGAAGCTCCGTGTTACTATGTTGATTCCAATAATGTTAGCTATCGTTTTGTCTTCAAGCTCATGTGGCAATAATGATGACAATCCGGCTCCCGGCGAAGAACGGCTATACTTTAACGGTAAGATTTATACTGTTGATGAAGAACATCCCTGGGCAGAGGCCATGCTGGTGAAAGATGGCATCATTACAGCTATAGGAAGTGACGAAAGTGTGCAGGACCTGGCTTCTGATGAGGCTGTATCGATTAATCTGCGTGGCAGCATGGTGATGCCCGGCATTCATGATGTGCATATGCACCCCCTGGAAGCCGCTTCCAGCAATTTTCAATTCACCCTGAACACTACTGAAAATGACCCTGAAGACTATGCTTCAGATATTGAAAAGGCCCTAAGGCAAAACCCTGACGTAGAATGGCTGCTGGGCTGGGGGTTTGAAATCTTTACCCTGCTCGAAGCAAATCGTTCACCTATTGAAATACTTGATGATATATCAAAAGACAAAGCCATTGCGGTAATGGAACAAAGCTCTCATGCCATGTGGGTAAACTCAAAGGCTCTTGAGCTGGCCGGAATTGATAACACTAGCCCTGACCCTACAGGTGGTGTAATTATGAAAGATGATGAAGGACAACCCAATGGCGTTTTGATTGACAACGCAGGTAACATGGTAGTAGATCTCGCCATTGCCTCTATGGGCGATAGCGAGCAAAATGACTATGAAGGCCTGGTCAATTATGCCCTGCCTGAGCTGGCCAAAAATGGCATTACTTCGGTGTGTGATGCACGGACCTATTGGAAACGCAATCATCATAAAACCTGGCTCAGGGTGGCCAATGAGGGTAAACTTACCGCCCGTGTAAACCTTGGGCTCTGGATCTATCCTGCTGAAGAAGACGCCAGCCAAATTGAAACACTGAAATCACTCTATTTATTTGATGAAGAAAGCCTGCTCAAGATCAATCAGATCAAATTGTATGCAGATGGCATAGTGGTCAACACTACTTCAGCCATGCACAATGATTTTAAGATTGACCTGTTTGGCTATGCCACCAATAATGGACTCAACTATATAAGCCCTGAGCGAATGGCAAGCTATATTGCTGTATTAGAGCCAATGGGCTTTGATTTTCACATTCATGCCATTGGCAACCGCGGTGTTACCGAGGCACTCAATGCCATAGAACAAAGTGGCAGCAGCGCCGGTCGCCACCGGCTTACCCATGTGGAATATGTGATTCCAGCAGATTATGCTCGTTTTGCCCAGCTCAATGTAACCGCTGATGCCCAGGTGGCAGGTGATTTTAGCCAGCCCGAGCACTGGCATGAAAACGACGAACTGGTAGATGCAGCCCTCAATGACAACATTATTCCGATTAAAAGCCTTTTCGAAGCTGATGCCAGGGTAACCCTGAGCAGTGATTGGGACGTGAGCGACCTCAACCCCTTTGTTGGCCTGCAAAACGCTGTAAGCCGCAACCCTCAGGAAATCTCACTTGAAGAAGCTGTGAAAGCCTATACCATTAATGCGGCTTATGTAATGCGTCAGGAAGACAAGGCAGGCAGCCTTGAAGTAGGCAAGGAAGCTGATTTCGTTGTGCTCAACCAAAACATCTTTGATGTTGCGACAGACCGAATCAGCAAAACCAAAGTGCAGGAGACTTATCTTCAGGGCAATCGGGTTTATCCATAGTAGCTGATAAAGCACCTGTTTTCATAGCTTTGTTAGGCACTGAAAATGCCTCAAAATGCAGGGAGTAAGCATTGGAATTATTGGCATGGGCTGGGTAGGCTCAAGTGTAGCCATATCCATTCTTCACAATGGTTTGTGCAGGCAATTACTGTTGAATGATTGCCAGCCTGGAATTGCCGAAGGCGAAGCAATGGACTTGAACCACGGCTCCCCATTTCTACCTCCGGTTGACGTAAAGGCGGCTACGGTAGAAGAAATGAAATCATGCGATATTGTGGTGATCACGGCTGGCAGAGGAGGTAAACCGGGCGAAACGAGATTGCAGCTTTTAAATGAGAATGTGACTATTGCCCGTGAGCTTAGCACAAAATTGAGAGGCTTTAAGGGCATATTGGTAATTGTGGCCAATCCGGTAGATGTGTTGACTTACTTCTATCAAAAATTCAGTGGATTGCCAAAGGAAAGGGTGATAGGCACAGGGACGCTTCTTGACACGGCCCGTTTGCGCGACATTATTGGCGACACACTCAGTGTAAGCCCAAAAAGCATTCACGCACAGGTGTTAGGTGAGCATGGTGACTCTGAAATGGTTCTCTGGTCAGGTGCCAATATAAGCGGGGTTCCATTGAAAGAATGGTCACAATGGAGCGAGCAGCTTGAAAACAGCATTGCTGAAAAAGTGCGCAAGGCGGCCTATGAAATTATAGTGCGTAAGGGGGCCACCAACCATGCCATAGGTTTGGTAACCACCAATTTGTTGAAATGGATATTGCGGGATGACCAAAGGCTGGTAACGGTTTCATCAGTTATTGATGATTTAGGGGGTTATCCAGCTACCGCCATGTCATTACCTACACTGCTGGGCCGACAGGGAATTGTAAGGTACTGGCTGCCTCCATTGACTGAAGATGAAAGCAAAGCGCTGAAAAACTCTGCCCGGGTTTTGAGAGATGCTATTGACTCAGTAGACCTGGATTAGGTTAACTCTTCTCATTTCATTTTATCACCCTTTTTGCGCTCATGATAAACATTGCGCAAGTTTTTGAACAATATCATTGGCATCATTGTCTATACATTTGGTATTATTGGCAGCAAATAAATTGAGATGATGGCGAAGTATTTCAGGTTAGGTTTCATCTTACTTGCTTTTGGACTAATCTTAACAGCATGTGGTAAAACAGAAGAACATGAGGCAACTATCAGCGTGAAAGCTTCAGGCAATGGCCCCTTTTTCGCTGGTCCTAACAGCCTGATGGCCAACTACACTGTTGATTTGGCATCTTTAATTGAAGGACAGAGTTTCACCGCTGCCGACATTAAGAAAGTAGGTGTAAAAGCGGTAAACGTGAGCATTCCTACAACTGACAGTATTGGGCTCGACAGTTTTAACAACGTTGGCGTGCAATTGGTAAGTGACAATGCGCCAATGACCAATATTGCCATTTTGAACCCTATTAACACTGAAGGAACCGCCGTTGTGCTTAATTCGAGTGCAGAAGTTGACATTGCTGATTTCTTTAAGCAGGAATCATTTACCATATTGGTTGACTGGGATTTTAAGGAAGACTCCTGGCGAGCCAACCTGAATTCAAATGTTGAACTACAACTCAATTTCAAAATCAAAAAATAGCAAGATGAATAAATCACTTTTTGGAATCTTAATCATTGCGATAAGCGCATTTACTTTTTCAAGCTTTACTGACGATGCAGAGGCCGACAGGCTTATTGGAATTTGGGAACCCAGCCATGGAAAGGCCAAAATCAAGATTGAGAAAATAGGAAGTAAGTACTACGGCAAAATTGTGTGGCTGCGAGAACCTACTGACCCTGAAACCGGAGCGCCCAAAGTAGATAAGAACAATCCTGATGAGAGCATGCGCTCAACCCCTTTGCGAGGCTACCGAATCCTGAAGGATTTTGAATATACTGATAAAGACGAATGGTCAGAAGGCACTATTTACGATCCTGAAAATGGCAGCACTTATAACTGCATTATCAAGATGAGTGATGAAAACACACTTGATATCAGAGGTTATATCGGTATTCAGACACTGGGAAGAACGGATGTTTGGAAGCGTTTGAAGATGCCATCAAAAAAGAAAAAGAAGTAGGCATTACTTCTCTCTTAAAGGTTTGATTATATGAAGTATATCTTAAGAATAGTTTCGCTCGCCCTGTTGTTTCCTTTGGCTTTTAATGCCAACGCTCAGGAAGATACCACCACTACTGAAGAAGAAGACTGGAGTATCTATGACGACATGGACTTTGCCGATGAGGGTGCCAAGCGCTTTGCCAATGCCAAGATTAGTGGTCTGAGTCCGGCGCGTCTTATTACTATAGGTTATGACTATCAGGCGGCTTATGACCTTGAGGCAGCAGGAGTGATTAATGGCAATGAGAGTTACCCGGCAGAGAACGCAACCATCAATGCCACCAGCGGCATTAGAGTGGGCGCCAACATCCCTGTGTTGTCAAGAAACGATATCCTGATTCAGGTGGGTGGGCAATACTGGAACCTGAACTATGCCTATGACGACCCTGATGCGCTTAACCATCCCCTGCACAAAACACTATCAGACAACGGCCTGAGAACCTGGGGACTGAATTCAACCATATACAAACCCCTGAACGAGTTCAGTTTTGTGCTGGTGCAGGTGGCGGCTGATATGAACGGAGACTATGCCATCCCTGAATTTCAGAGCATGCGCTACAACCGCTATTCTGTTGCTGCCCTATATGGCAAGCGTCCATCTGACTATAAGCAATGGGCCTTGGGTATATCAAGAACCTACCGTGCCGGTGAACTGAACTATGTACCCATTTTCTATTACAACTACACCTCGCCTACCAGCAAATGGGGCATTGAAGCACTACTCCCCGCCAGGGGCCATGTGCGCTACTCCTTCAACCGCCGCAGCATCTTAATGGCTGGTTTTGAGCTGGAAGGAAACAGCTACCGCATAGGCAACCAGAGCACCATACTTTCTGACCCATTAGACGAACTGGAAATACGCCGTAGTGAAATAAGAGCCCGCCTGATGTACCAGCGCCAGTTAAGTGGCTTTATCTGGATTGCTGCTGAGGCAGGTTATAGAATTAGCTATGCCTACCATGTTGACGACATTCCTGATGGCAAAGACTTTACCCGCCTGTTTGACATAGTAAGCGATGCGCCGTATACTATGGAGAATACTATAGGTAATCCGGTGTATTTCAATATCAGTGTTAACCTGGTAAGTCCGTAAAGAGGGAGTTTAAAGTTCAAGGCTCAAAGTTTAAAGGGGAGTACTGGGCTTATGCTGGGCTTGTCTCGTTGAGCTTAGGCCAGTTTTTCGGAGTTTCTTGTTTCTAGTTTAAAGTTCAAGGCTCAAAATTCAAAGTTCCCTTATTTAGGAAGCTGAGCGCCCGTGCTGAGCCTGTCGAAGCGGAGTCGAAGCTGGTAGATTTCTAATTGAAAGTTAACTATTTAGAGTTTCTTGTTTCTGGTTTTCAGTTTCTAGTTTCTAGTTTCAGATGTACCGAAGGCTGCCCAAACCATCTAACCGCGTGCGGCCCTGAGTGTCCCATAGGGATGTACCGAAGGGCACGCTTATTTGAAATGCACAATTGTGTAAACCTTGAAAAACTGCGTTATATAAGTAAGCCCAGCTACTACCCTTTCCCATCACTTCCACCCTATTTTAGTCATTTCTTACCAAATCATCGTTTACATGCTGTAAAGAGCATTTTACAAAACGTAAAAATGACAATTTCAAGGCCTTCCGACCCTCGTCGCATGCGGTTCCGACCCTCGTCGCATGCGCATCTCCTTGCCATCCCTTGCGCATGCGACCAAGATTCCATAGGCAACCGACTACCACAACCGGACTTGCGGACTCGGGCTTGTTAAAGTTTGTTGTTTTTGGGGTTGGGTTTAATTTGTTTAATTCTAGTATTCAGGCGTCTCCCCTTTGGTTAGAATAAGGAAGAACTGTGCATCATATTTAATCCAAGAATTTTCTCTAAACCGTATTCTGTAGTTTGATTAAAACCCGAGCAATTTAACCTTGGTATCACGGTCGCCCAGATTAACTGACCATCGTCTTTCAAGGAACTCAAGCATCTTTAGGCCTCGATCTTCAATTTCTTTTGGCCCCCACGTTTCGTTCTCAGAAACTTCAATTTCACTATACGAACCATTGGAATATCCAATGACTTCTCCACCAGCAATTTTTTGATATTTTTTCTTATCCGCAAAACATCTGTTCGAGAGTTTTGAATTCTTCGATCTGCTTAATAATAGCAGATTACCCAAAGAGTTTTTTAACCGAATCCACTTCGGATTATCAATATCAGAAAATGACTCTAACCAACAGTTGTCCTTAGGTGTCTTAGGACATATATGTTCTACTGAGTCCTTTACGGCACTCCAACCGACCCTTGGTTCCTCCTTGCCCATTAGTTCAGTTTCATACTCAAATAGTAAATAATTAAGTCCACTCCAAGCGTAAAATCCAATCTTGGTTGATTCTGAAGTCTTTTGGAATTGCTTGCTTATGTAATTATGAAATAAACTCGATTGCCAATCTTTTTTCGTCCTGTCGTCCAAATCTTTATTGAACCCTTGAGTCAAAAGTTTCTTGTTAAAAATTGCCTTTGCACGTCTGTAAAAAAAATTTTGAACTGTGTTTCCAGACACCCTAGATAAATCATATGTCAAAAAAATTGACCTCTCCATTTTTTTTAGTAGACCAACAAGCTCAACACCCTTGACATCTACAATCCTGAAAGCCAAGATGCATAGTAAGTATGCAGAGTTCTTTTTCAACCTTAAAATCTTGTCCAACCAAAACTTCTCTTCGGACGACAGACTTGCATTCGAATGGTATGGGTTCTTAATGTTAAACCACTCTAGTGCCGCTTTCTTCAATGATCCAACATATTGGTTTATTTCTGACATTTTTAACTTATTCGATGTAACCCTTTGAGCTGTGAAATGGCGATCTAGCAAATGATTTCTAAATTTTTTGTGGTCATCCGGATCGTAACCAAAGTACATGAAGTAGTGGTTTTTTAAAAAATCATCATCACTCAATACATTGTCCTTATTCTTTCCCAGAAAAGTGTACACATCTCCCCAGGATTCATTTATCTTGACTCTAAGATTTTTTCTCTCTTCCTCGAACCTATTAAATGAAGGTCCATCTGGCTCATCGCTTTTGAAAAGAGTGGTCAAATAAAGCAGCCTGTTTTTCAACAATTCAAGTGTGCTCAGTCTTAAGCCCCGAAAATTTAAAGTTTCAAAAACAACATTTTCATCAGAGATGTCATTTATCTCAAAAATGTAGAACATTAGCTTTGATCGTACCTTTTTATAGATTACAGTCATTTCCTCAATGGACATATTTGAGAGTTGCTCTTTAAAAAAAATCTCAGCACCCTCGAGCTTAAATGTGTAAGACGTCAGTGGCTCATTGTAATCTGGGTAATCTATATCCCTAAAAATTTTCGCCATCATGTACTTATTGCACGGATCATTCTCAAGATACGAGAAGAAATACGATCTATGCCCCCCCATTTCCTTTCTAATAAACTGCGCTTTAATATCACCCTTTAATTCGGTTGCAAGTATTGTATTATCTGGCACTTTGTTCAGAATAGTTTGAATCAATATAATTGAAGTCGCCAGCCTTTGCTGACCATCAACGACATAATAAAACCTGTATCCATCATCTGCCAACCATTTGTCCTTGATCCATTTGCGAACTTCATTTTCCTCAATTCTTTTTAAGGTCAATAACCCACAGTAATGTTTTTTTTCGTCAGTAAGGCGAATAATGTCATTCCAATAATCTTCTAACTCATTTATTGACCAAGAGTATCCCCTCTGATAATCAGGAACTCTAAATATCGATCTATGAAATATGTCAACAAGTGACAGCGGTCGAGAAACATCCATATGTTAAATAATTATAGTTCGACGGTTGCAAAAGCCCATCAAACAAGTGCTAATCAATCACGCTAAGGTATCTTAAAAGCTATGATATACGAGTCTATAAGTTCTAGAAAAGCAAGAAGATGCAGCAATAATCCACGTTGCAAGTATGACAAAACCAGCAGATGCAAACTCAAGACAAACCAAAATAAAATTAATTAGTAAGGATATGTGACTTAATACAATTTGACTTATCAAAAAACCAAAGGAAAA
>ENA-OWNT01004015-OWNT01004015.1-seawater-metagenome-genome-assembly--contig:-NODE-4015-length-13285-cov-5.879694_pt1 | contig 13285 bp, 11 predicted proteins | sample MGYA00238136_ERZ651165 | MGnify/ENA primary metagenome ERZ651165 (study PRJEB26861, sample SAMN08777766) | seawater metagenome | isolation source: coastal seawater | place: USA: Florida | collected... | reverse complement strand
CGGGCGGACTCCGGGAAGGAGCAGCAGGGTACCGCCTTGCCGCGCAAGTTTCCGGCGCGGACAATGGCCGTCCTTCCGAGGGGGAGTCCATGGTTCGTCAGCGCGAGATCGTCCGGCACTACGAGCAGAACGAGGCGTCTGCGCTGCGGTTGGTGGAGCAGTACGACACCCTCGTCGACGAGCTGGCGGACACCCTGGACGGGCTGCGCGCGGCCGCCGACGAAGCCCGCGCGGACCTCGCCGCTGCCTACCTCGTGGTCGTCGACGCAGAGGCGTTGAAGCGGGCGGAGGCCCTCACCGGCTTCCGCGGCTTCTCGCGGCGGGATCCCATCAAGGCCATGGAGCGGGAGGCGCGGGTCCTGCGCCGCACCATCGCCGAGGTGGAGGTGGACGAGCGCTACCGCCGGCGCGCCGTCCTGGTGGGCGTGGGCGGCACCCTGACCGCCGCTGTCGACGAGGCCCGCGACATGCTCGCCCCGTGGGAGGCGGACTGCGCCCGGTTCGAGGACCTGGACGGGTTCCTGGAGCTGCTGGAGCTCGGGTACGACACGCCCAGCTTCTCCCTCGCGTTCTGGCAGCCGAAGTACTGGAGCGTCTGGGCGAAGGGCGACGCCATCTGCGAGGCCCTGGGGATGGAGGACTTCGGCGACGACGTGCTCCCCGCCTACAAGGAGGTGGCCGGGCACCGCGCCATCTGGCGCCAGCAGGTGGCCGAGGCGGAGGCGAAGGTGCACGCCGTGCACGAGCTCGCGCGCACCCGCGACGCGGCCGAGCTGCGCATCCCGCAGCTGCCGGGCCTGTACCTCGAGCACTGCCAACGCCAGCTCGCGAAGTACTTCGCGGAGGCGGACCTGTCGCTGCTGGAGCAGTGGCTGCGCGACGACGCCGACCCGGACCGGGGGATCCTCATGGGGCTGCGGCGCGCGGCAGGAGCGGACGCGAAGGTCAGCTTCGTGCAGGAGCTGCTGGAGGACGGGGTGCGCCCCGCGCTCGACGGCTTCCGCGCCCGCAAGCACAAGTTCATGCGCAAGAGCGCCAAGTACCGCCGCCCCAAGTACAGCAGCTGGTCGTTCGGCGAGGGCGAGATGGACCTCGGCTTCCGCAACAAGCTGCCGAAGTACGAGGCGAAGCCCGACAAGATCCGCAAGCTGGTGGGCCGCATCGCGTCCTACGACGACTACGGCCGCTTCGACCTGATGCACAACGAGCAGGAGGCCTGGTTCGCGGAGATGACCCGCAAGGCCCCGCCGTCGCTCCTCCCGCGTACGCGCCGCTGGTACGACAAGCAGTGGGAGCCGGTGACCGTGAAGCACGACGAGCTCGTGCAGGAGCTGAAGCACGACGCCATCGCGCAGGCGGCCGCGGCGGCTGCGGACGCGGACGAGCTCGGCTACCTCAGCTGATGAGCACGCTCCGCGTCGTCAGCTACGCCATCAACGGACGCGGCCTCGGCCACCTGACCCGGCAGCTCGCGATCCTCCGCCAGATCCGGCAGATCGCGGCGCTGCTCGACCTGCGCCTGGAGGCCTGGGTCATCACGTCGTCGGAGGCGGACACGCTGGCCCGGCGGGAGGGCATCCCCGCGCTGAAGATGCCGAGCAAGGCCATGTTCCGGGACGCCGGCATCGACCCCACGCGCTACCTCGCCGTCGCCCGGGGCTGGGTGCTGAACTGCGTGGCTGGCCTGGGCCCCGATCTGCTGCTCGTGGACACCTTCCCGGCCGGCAGCTTCGGGGAGCTCGTGTCGGTGCTGGAGCTCGCGCAGCGGCGGGTGCTGGTGCAGCGGCGGGTGCGCGACGCGTTCGCGGAGGAGGCCAGCTACGCGGCGCTGCTTCCGCTGTTCCACGACACGATCGTCCCCGACGACCGCGGCACCGGGCCGATCCTGCTGCGGTCCCGGCACGAGATGGTGGACCGGGAGGCCGCGCGGGCTGCGCTCGGGGTGCCCGCGGAGGGCCGCGCCGTCTACGTCTCGGTGGGCGGCGGGGGCGACAAGGCCGCCGGCAGCACGCTCCCGCGGCTGGCGAGGTCGCTGACGGGGCGGGGCTGGCAGGTCGTGGTGGGCGCCGGGCCGCTCTACTTCGGGCCGGAGATCCGCGGCGACGGGATCACCTGGCTGTCGCGCTACGCGCCCGTCGAGCTCTTCGCGGGGCTCGACGCCGCCGTGAGCGCCGCCGGATACAACAGCTTCCACGAGCTCATGCACGCCGGCGTGCCCACGGTGTTCGTGCCGCAGCCGCGCATCGCCGACGACCAGGCGGAGCGGGCGCAGCGGGCCGAGGACGCGGGGGCGGGGCTCGTGGCGCCGACCCTGGACGCGGTGCCGGAGCTGCTGGAGGCCCTGTGGACGCGCCGGGCGGACGCGAGCGCGGCCGCGCAGACCCTGGTCCCCACGAACGGCGCGGTCGCCGCTGCGGTCCAGGCGCTGACGGGGTTGGTCCCGGAGCGCGATCTGGCCACTGCCGCGTCCCTGCTCACCCCCGAGGTGGCCCGACTCATGGCGCCGCTGACCGAGGGAGGCATCGAGAACGGGCGTCGGGCGATGCGGCTGCTTCGCTTGCTGGCGGGCGACGACACCGTGGCCCTGCTGGGGCGCTACATGACGGCGTGCACGGCGGCGGGCGTGCCCGCGGACACGGCGCTGCTCCTGACGGAGTCCCTGGTGCGGAAGTTCCCGGCGGCGCGGGGCGCGGAGCTCGTGGACGGCGCCGCGCGGCTCTTCGCAGCGTGGGGCCGGTTCGATGACTGGATGGGCGCGGTGTCGCTCATGCGGGCGGTGCCGACGCAGCGCCGGCTGACGCTCGACGGCTTCTCGGAGCGGATGGCGTCCTGGCTCGCCAAGGAGGACGACCTGTTCGACGCCGCCCGGGCCTTCACGCGGCTCGAGGGGGCCGGGCGCATGCAGGTGGACGAGGTCCTTTCGATGCTCGCCGCGGGCGCCTGAGTTGTCGAACGCAGGACGTCAGCTGCCGAAGGGCCGGCTGCAGACCCTCTCGCCGGAGGCTGGTCCACTTGCGGATCACGCAAGGCCGCGGCGGCTTGCGACCGACGCACGTGGACGAGCGCCCTCCAACCTCCGGCGCGAGGTCCTGGCCGGGATCGCCGACGGGCGGCCCCGGATCGGCCCCCAGCAGGTGCACATCGACGTCACCAACCGCTGCAACGCGGCCTGCGTGACGTGCTGGGACCACAGCCCGCTGCTGACCGTCGCGCGCTCGATGGCCTGGAAGCGCCAGCGCCTCGCGCTCGATCGGTTCCACCGGCTGATGGAGGACCTGGACGCGCTGGAGTCCGTGGGCGCCGTCGTCCTGAGCGGCATGGGCGAGCCCCTCACCCACCCGGACATCTACACGATGATGGCCGCGGTGAAGGAGCGCGGCTGGCACCTGACCGTGCTGAGCAACCTGCTCGCCGCCGACATCGAGCGCCTCTGCGATGCCGGCGTCGACAACCTGCTCGTGGGCGTGCACGGCACCACGCCGGACGTGTACGCCGCGTTCCACCCGGGCTGGGACGAGCGCGACTTCTTCCGCATGACCCGCGGGCTCCAGGCGCTGCGGCGCGCGGGGGTGCAGACGCGGCACGTTCAAGTCATCAACCGGGACACGGCGCCCCAGGTGCCCGAGATGGTGCGCTTCGGGCAGCGCTACGGGGCCGAGCGGGTCAACTACAAGCTGGCTTCGCTCGCCGACGGCACCGAGTCCTGCGCGCTGACCGAAGAGCAGAGGGCCTGGCTCGTCGCGGAGGGCGTGCCGGCCGCGCGGGCGCTTGCCGAGGAGCTGGACGTCCGCACGAACCTCGACCTCTTCGCGGCCCAGCTCGCGGCCGCGCGCGACGACGTGCTCGTGGCCACGGACATGGACGCCGTCGGCTGCTCCATGGGGTTCGCCTACGCGCGCGTCGCCGTCGACGGGACGATCCTGTACTGCTGCAACACCGCCATCCCCGTGGGGCACCTGGACGACGGGCCCTTCGGCCAGCAGTGGTTCGGCGACCGTTGGCAGGCCATGCGGGGGCGCATCGCGGACGGGGACTGGCAGCCGGGCTGCGAGCGCTGCGGCAAGTACGAGCAGAACGTGAAGTGGGCGGCGCGCTGCCGGGACGCGGGCATCACCCCGCCGGGGGCCCGTTGATGCAGCGGATCCGCACGGTGGAGTGGCAGGTGGCCGGCGCCTGCAACTACGACTGCACCTACTGCATCCAGAGCAAGAAGTACCGCCGGGGCCGCCCCACCGAGCAGCAGTTCGCCAACGCGCTCGACTGCTTCGCGCGGCTGCCCGGGACCTGGGAGATCAAGTGCAGCGGCGGCGAGGCGTTTGCCCATCCGCCCTTCCTCGCGTTGGTCGTGCCGGGGCTGATGGATCGGACGCAGCACCGGATCTCCGTGCTCACCAACTTCAGCGCGTCGCGGTCCGAGCTGATGCGGTTCGTGCACCGGACGCGGGGCCGGCTCGACGTGTTCTCCGCGTCGCTGCACCTGGAGTTCACGACGCTCGATGCGTTCGTCGACAAGGCGGACTGGTTCGTCAGCACGCTCGATCCGGAGGTGCGGTTCGTCGTGAACCAGGTGGTGTTCCCCGGGCGCCTGGAGGAGGCCCGAGGCTGCCGTGACGCGTTCGCGGAGCGGGGGATCCGCTGGTTCCCCCAGCTGTACAAGGTCAAGGGTCGGGCGGTGGACTACCCCGACGAGGCCGCGCTCACCGCGCTGATCGGGGACGCGCCGGGACCACGGCAGGCGAACCTCGCGCCGAGCTACCGCGGCCTGCGCTGCTGGGCCGGCGTCGACTACTTCACGGTCGACAAGGACGGCGACGCGTGGTCGTGCCGCACGGCGAAGCGCCACGGCGAGGGCGACCTGGGGAACGTGTTCGCGGGGCGGCTGACGCTCGGGAGCGACCCGATGGCCTGCGCGTACGACGTGTGTCCGTGCACCGTGCCCGCCAACCGCGGGATGATCGAGGGGGTGGGGGCTCGACCCCCGAGAAGCCCCTAGAAGTACACCCCGAGGTTGAGGAAGCCGCTGAACGGCGCCGTCCCGAACTCGCTGCGGGCGCTGGCGAAGGGGTTGTCCGCGTCTTCGTCCGGGCGCTTGCCGAGGCCCACCTGCACACCGAAGGACAGGTCCGCGTTGGAGGCCACGTTCCACGCGACGCTGGGCAGGAGGAAGAAGCTCGGATCCAGCAGGTTCCCGAGGACGGCCACGTTCAACGTCAGCAGCGGCGTCAGCTCCTGGATCACGGCGACGCTCGCGTACAGGTGGCCGCTCAGCCAGAGCTCGCCGCGCTGGAAGCGCTCGCCGGCGCTGAACAGCAGGTAGTCGTCCTTGCCGTTCACCCCGAAGCGCTGGCCGTAGACCTCGACGCTCACGGTGGTGGTGGGACCCGGTCGGGCGAAGCCTCCGACCACCGCCCGCACGAACGGTCGCGGCCGCAGGCCCGTCACCGTGACGTCGCCGTAGACGCCCACGGGGCCGATGGGCGCCCAGATGGACAGGCCCACCACCGCGTCTCCGTAGATCGAGCCCACCAGCGCCTGCAGGTCCACGGCGCCCACGGTCGCCTGGGCGTGGGCGACGATCGCAGTGCCGTCCAGTGTCCACGCGCCGAGGTAGGCCGCCAGGACCGTGATCTGGCCGCCCATCCCCACGAAGACGTCGGCGCGCAGCGCGTCCACGCCCGGCTTGTAGGAGGTGTCCAGGGTGGCCGGCGTGAACGGAGCCACCAGGTCCATGGGCGTGAACGCCTGCCCCTGGCCGAACGAGATGGGCTGCCGACCGAGGGTGAAGCGGACGGGGCCGATCTCGGCGCGGGCGGACAGCCGGTCCATGCGGAAGCGCAGGCCGAAGGAGGCGCCGTCGACGACCATCGCCGTCATGGGGAACGCCTCGGGCGCGCCGCGTCCTACGCCCGTGTCCAGGCCCGTCGCGCCGCCCACCGTGGCCGTCAGCGTGGGGTGCAGATCGAAGCGCAGCCCGTCGAAGGGGCTGAGCATGAGCTTGACGCGGGAGTCGAAGACCGCGGAGCCCGTGGGGTCGGGCGGCATGAGCCGCGAGTCGTAGGGGATCGTGCCGACGCCGAACGCCTTGACGTGCCCGCTGACCTCCACGCGGTCACCGGCCCGGGCGGGCGCGGCCGCCAACAGGACCAGGAGTCCGACGAGGGCGACGGGTCGCATGCCCTCAGCGTCGCTCGTCGCTCGCGATCCGACCATCCCGGAGGGTGACCACGCGCCGCGCGGCGGCGATGACGTCCGGGTCGTGGGTCGAGAACAGGAAGGTGACGCCCTGCTCCTCGTTGAGGGACCGCATCAGATCGATCAGCGCGGCCTTCGTCTCGCTGTCGAGGTTCGCCGTCGGCTCGTCCGCGAGCACCACCGCCGGGCGTGTGGCGATCGCGCGGGCGACGGCCACCCGCTGCTGCTGTCCGCCGGAGAGCTCGCCGGGCTTGCGGTCCTCCATGCCCTGGAGCCCCACGGCGGCGAGGGTCTCCCGCGCCCGCTGGGCCCGCTCCGCGGCCGGAACTCCCTGCAGCATGAGCACGAACTCGGTGTTCTCCTGGGCCGTCAACACGGGGACGAGGTTGTACGACTGGAAGATGAAGCCGATCCGCTCCCGGCGCAGGTCCGACCGGCGGGTCCGGTCCATCGAGGAGACGTCCAGTCCATCGACGCTCACGGACCCGGCGGTGGGCGTGTCGAGCCCTCCGATGAGGTTCAGGAGGGTCGTCTTCCCTGACCCGGACGGACCCATCAAGGCGGAGAACTCCCCTGCCTCGATGTCCAGATCGACGCCCCGGAGGGCATGAACCTGCAAGGACCCTTGTTCGTAGGTGCGGGCGGCGCCGCGCACGGAGACGATGGTGCTCAAGACGGACTCTCCCATTCAATCAAGCTAGGTGGCCCGCAGCGCCTCGACGGGCTCGAGGCGTCCGGCGCGCACCGCCGGCCACAGGGACGCGAGCACGGCCAGGCTCATGAACCAGGCCGTCCAGATCAGGCTCTTGCCCCACATGAAGTGGGACTTCATCACGGTGTCGATGGCGACGTTGCTGACTGGGGCGGAGCTCTGCATCACCGCGAGATCGACCCCGTACTTCGCCATGGGGATCGTCAGCAGGGTCCCCAGCGCGAAGCCGGCGATGGCCCCAACGACCCCGAGGATCGCGCCTTCCGCGAGCAGCAGCTTGCCAACGTCCACCGGCCGCATCCCGATGGCCAGCATCACCCCCAGCTCCCGCGTTCGTTGGAACAGGCTCATGAGCAGCAGGTTGGTGACGCCGACGCTCACCACGATGGCGAGGATCGCCCAGATCACGGCAGCGAAGCCCTTGTCGAGCTCGGCGGCCTTCACGGCCTCCGCGATGACTTCGCGCCACGTCAGCACCTCGGGGCCGTCGCCGACCGCCGCGCGGACCCGGTCCACGAGGTCCTTCGGGGCCTCGTAGGACGGCAGCTGCAGGGCCACCTGGGTCGCCGGATCGTTCCGCCCGGGCATCAGCCCCTGGACCTTGCTGAGCGGCGCGACGGCGAAGAAGCTGTCGAGCCGGGAGCTCCCGGACGCGAAGATCCCCGCCACCCGGAACGGCAACCCGACGATCTGACCGCCGCTGGAGATCGTCAGCACCACCTTGTCCTTGATGCCCACCTCCAGCTTCCGGGCCAGCTCGCGGCCGATCACGATCTGCTTCTTGTCCTCCAGCCAGGCGCCCTCGACGAGCTTGGCGGGCAGCTCGCTCACCTCCCGTTCGAGCTCCGGCTCCACGGCGTTCACGGCGATCCCGACGGTGTTCGTGCTCGACGCGACCAGCCCCTGCACGAACGCCCGCCGCAGCACCAGGCCGTCCGGCTCGAGCGCGCGCAGCTGATCCGCGATCGCCCCCGAGTCCTCCAGCAGGAGCTCGGCGTCCTGGCTGTCCTGGTAGCCCTTCGGCTGCACGACGACGTGCCCCGCGGCGGCCCGCATCGAGTCGTCCAACAGGCCGATCCAGTTGCCGTCCTGGAAGTTCGTCATCCAGATGGTGGACGTGAGGCCCGCGGCGATGGCGGCGCACGCGATGAGGGACTGGACGGGCCGACGCAGGAGGTTGCGCAGGGCCATGGAGACCAACATGGCTACTCCTGCCGGATGGCGGTGACGGGGTCGAGCCGCGCCGCGCGCACCGCCGGCCACAGTCCGCCGATGACGGCGACGAATCCGAGGGTGAACAGGGGGATCAGGACGTTGTCGGCGGTGAGCTGGGCGTGGACGACCGGGTCGAGCGCCACCCCCGCGATGGTGAAGGACGCACCATCCCCCACGTCCAACCGGAGCCCGCTCGACGCCAGCCACGCCGTGCCCGACAGGCCGAGCGCCAACCCGAGAGCGGCGGACAGCCCGGCGAGCAAGGCCGACTCGGCGAGGATCATCGACACGATCTGGCGCGGGCGGGTGCCGATGGCCGCCAGGACGCCCAGCTCCCGGGTGCGCTCGTACACCGACATGAGCAGCGTGTTGATGATGATGAACGCCGCGATGCCGAGGATGATCACCGCGAAGAACCCCGTGGTGACGCCCGTCAGCCCCAGCATCTCCACGGTCTCGGGCGAGACCTCCCACCACGGCCGCACGGCCAGGTCCGGCGCCGCCGCGGTGATGGCGGGGAGCTCCTGGTCGATGGTGTCCGCGTCGTGGGTGACGACCACGATCTCGTGGATCGCGTCCTCCAGGACGAGCAGCTCCTGCGCGGCCTGCAGGGTGAGGACGGCGCCCTCGTCCAGGCCGATGTTGTCCGTCTTGTAGACGCCGAGCACCGGGTAGACCCGGTCGCCGATGGACCCGTCGAGCGCGTTGGTGACCACGAGCAGCTCCCCGCCCGCGGCGAGGTCGAGGGACTTCGCGAGGCGCTCGCCGATCACGGCGCCCGGCGTGCCGTCGTCCAGCCACGCCCCGCTGACCAACCGCTCGTCCATCCCGGTGAGCGCGGCCTCGCCGACGGGGTCCACCCCCATGAACATGCCCGTGCTGGCCTCTTCCCCCCTCCCGCCGAAGAGCGCGAAGCCCTGGATCCGCCCGGCCACCCGGTCCACCGACGGCAGCGCCTTCAGGTTGGCGAGCACGGTGTCCGCGTCCGCCACCGTGTCGTACGGGGAGGCCGACGTGGGGTAGTCGGGGTGGTGGATCTGCACGTGGCCGATGGAGCGATCCACCACCGCCGCGCGCAGCAGCTCCATGAAGCCGGACGTGAACCCGCCCAGCACGATGCAGAGCGCGAGGGACACGGCCATGGACGACGCCGTCAGCAGCGTGCGGCGGCGGTGGCGCCAGAGGTTGCGCCAGGCGATCGACAGGATCATGGCTACTTCTTCAGGGACTGCAGGGTGAAGACGCTGTCGGCGATGGACACGTCCAGCTCGAGGGACTCGTACCGGAACAGCGTGTACTCGCCGGGCTTGTCCTCGGGGACGACCTTCATGGTCATCGCCACCGGGGTGCCGCCGATGTCCTGGATGTCGTCGAAGGACATGGTGCGGACGAGCTCTCCATCCTCGTCGTAGAAGACCTGGCTCGTGGGCACGCCGTCGGGCCGCACGGTGACCACGACCCGCCCCCAGGGCACCGGCGTGTCCGGCTTCGGCGTGCAGGTGATGGCGATCAGGTCGCCGTCCGCGGCCGGCCCGGGGCTGAACGTGTAGTCCTCGGAGAACCGGGACTCGCGGACGAGGTCGTCGTTGGACAGGTGCGACCCCATCCACGCGCCGGACATCATCGCCGCCGGGACCTTCATGGTGCGGTCGGTGTTCGGCAGGTAGTTCCAGAGGTTGTCGTCCACCTTCAGGGTGGCCACGCCCTGGTCCTTGGCGGGCTGCACGATGCGGATGAGCGACTTCTCGGTCCCCTGGGTCTGCAGCTCCATGGTGACGCTGCGCTCGTAGCGCTTCGTCTTGACCTCCATCGTGACCGTGGCCCGACTCGAGTCGCTGCGCGCGGCGTCGTCCACCTGGGTCAGCAACGCCTTCAGGGCCGCCGGATCCGACGGAGCCTCGCCCGCGAGCGCGGACGCCGGCACCAGCGCCGCGAGGAGGAGGGTGAGGCGGGCGGCGGCGAATCGGTGCGTGGCGGTGGTCATCGGGGGGGCTCCGGGTTGAGCAGGGCGTGGAACTGCATCAGCAGCGCCATGGCCTGCTGGGCGAAGGACTCCCACCCTTCGATGCGCGCCAGGACGTCGGCGCGGTCGCCGTCGGGGAGGGCGTCGGGGAGGTGCTCGGACGCCAGGGCGCGGCTCGCGACCCCCGCGATCTCCGTCCAGACGCGGCCCTCGGGCTCGAAGAAGGAGCGGTGCCACTCGGCGAGCAGGACGGCCGGATCCGTGACGGCCTCCCAGTAGTCCCTGCGATCGCCCTTCTTCCACTGGCGGCGCACCATGTGGGCGCCGGCGAGCTTGCGGATCGCGACGGAGACCGTGCTCTTGGCGGCGCCGACCTGCTCGGAGAGAGCGTCGAGGGTCAGGGGCTCGGCAGACAGGAACAGCACGCCGTACAGCCGCCCCATGAGCGGATTCAGGCCGTACATCCCCGCCGCGCGCGCGCAGCCGGACGCGAACTGCTCGACGGTCTCGTTCCAGGTGGCGGGCTCGCGCATGTCTTGATTCCGAACGTTCGGGATTGTCCGAACGCACGGAACGTACGCCCGCTCGCGGGAGAGATCAAGCGGTTCTTGACGGGGTAGCGCGGGCTCGGTTGGAGAGGGCGCGGACGCGGGAGGAGCGCTCCGCCACGCGGGACGAGCGCTACGCCAGGCGGGAGGAGCGCTCCGCCAGGCGGGAGGAGCGCTACGCCAGGCGGGAGGCGATGTCGTCCTTCCACCGCTGGAACAGCGGCGTGTCGGCCTCGAGGGGCAGCGCGGCCTCCGCACGATCGGTGACGATCGCGAGCTCCTCGGGCGTCCCATCCGCCAGCGCGCGGCAGGGCGCGGCCTGGCGCGCCGTGAGGGAACCGGAGTCGCGGGCCGTCCGCGCGGCGAGCGCGGCCCCCAGGGCGAGCCAGTGGGCGTCGTGCCCGGCCGCGGTCCGAAGGCGCGCCATGGGCGGCTGGGACGAGCAGCCGATCCAGGTGGCGGCCACGCCGACCCCGGTCCACAGCTCTGGACGGACGGGGGACGGGAAGGCGTTGACGACGTCGCGCACCTCCCCGACGTCTCCGCGGGTCGTGTACCAGAGCGAGCGCCCCAGCCCCTGACGCCAGACCGCTTGACCGAAGCCCTCGATCTGCTTCGGCGCCATGGTGCGCAGGACGTGCCGCCGCGGCGCCACCAGGCCGTCCCGGAAGCCGTACCCGTCGACCACCCGCCACCGGACGAGGGGAGGCAGCCCGACCATCTCCGCGTCCGGCGAGGCGCCCAGCCAGCTCAGCGCCCAGCCGAGGCCGAGGGCGAGACCCACGGCGTGCTCGTCGTCCAGCGCCGCGCTGAGCCCCTCCCAGGTGCGGTCGGACCGCGTGGCCCGCTGCATCCAGGCCACGGCCATGGCCACGCCTTCGACGGCGACCGACTGGTCCGACCGGGGAAGGGACTGGACCCAGGCCGCGACGGACGCGTCCGATGCGCTGCTGAATCCGCGGCGCAGGGCCTGCCGGAACACGCCGCCCACCCGATCGATCTCCGCCGGCACCTCGACGTCCACCGGCTCGCGCCCGCGCAGCGCGCGCTGGGGCCGCACGGGGGGCGTGAAGCACCCGGCGAGGCCTCCGGCCAGCGCGATGAGCAGGGATCGGCGGATCGGTTCGATGGCTACTCGGTCTCCGGAGCGGGTGCGGGCTCTGGCGGCAGGATGGCAGGAGCGTCCTTCTTTCCGAAGGGCCACCAGCGAGGAAGTGTCCAGAGGCCGCCGTGGCTGAGCTGGTCCCAGCCCCACCGGAGCCACCGCAGCAGGCGCGCGCTGAGCCACAGGGCCCACAGCAGCATCGCGATCCGCCAGCACCACAGCGGCAGCCAGAACACGCCCGGTCGCGGCAGGGCCGAGTCGCTCTGGTCGACGAACCAGCGGAGCATGCTCCCCCGGCTGCCCGCGCCGCGCACACCCAGGTCGGGATCGGCGATCAGACCCTGGTAGACGGCGCCGTACAGCACGCCGAGAGCCGCGAAGGTCATGCCCACCAGGGCGAGCTGGACCCACAGGTGCAGCCACCAGCGATCGAACGTCCGCTGCCCCCGGAGGGACAGCGCCACGAGCCACAGCACGATCACCACCGTCAGGCCCGGCGGGATCTGCGTCAGGCCCAGCCCCATGAGGAACCAGTCCGCGGTGGTGAGCGGCGTCGGCGCGAGGCGGCCGAGCAGCACGGCCGCGAGGATCAGCACCAGCAGGTACTGCCACACGGTCACCACCGGACCCCACCGCGGCCCCCACGCCCAGAGCACCCAGCGGTGATCGGGCATGGACCACTCGATCTGGACGTTCGACGCGGCGGTCCCCACGTCCACCTGCGGCGCCTTGGCCGTCACTCCGCCCGCGGCCGGCTGGGACCACGTGGCCTGCACCGTGTGCGCGCCCGGCTCGACGGCGAAGACGAGGCGGTCCCCGTCCGGCTGCGCGGGGTGATCCCGCCCGTCGAGCTTGAAGCTGCGCAGGGTCGCACCCGACGGGAGCGTGACGGCGTGCTCGCCGCCCTGGCTGGAGCGCAGGCTCACGCTGAGATCCGCCTCGAGCAGCCGCCGCCCGGACGTCAGCGCGAGGGTCGCCGAATCGAGCGTCGTCGTGACGCCCGGGGCCGCTGCGGGGCGCGCCAGCGTCAAGGTCAGCGTCTCTCCCGGCCAGGGCTGCCACTGGGGCAGCCAGCGCCCCTCGGCGAGGTGCCGGGTGGGCGCCAGGCCGGCCGCGGAGCATGACCAGATCGGCGAGCAGTCGAGCGACCAGACCTCCGTCCAGGGGCGATCGGCGGGTGCGGTGAGGGTCAGGGTGCCGGCCTCCGCCAGCGTGGAGTCCCAGGCCCGCAGGGTCTCTCCCGGCTCGAGCGCGACGACGGCCACGCCGTCCTCCACCGGGATCCCCGGCGTGGTCACCGACTCCCCCGGGAGCAGCGGCACCCGAGCCAGCACGGCGCGGGACCCGCCACCGATCCGGCGGAGCTCGTTGTGGACCAGCCACGGCACGCCGAGGTCGAGCTCGCGGTGGACCCGCAGCCAGGGCGGCAGCTCCGCGTCCTCCTCGGCCGTGCCGGATCCGTCGTCGTCCAGCGGCCGCGAGCGGCTGAGCTGCACGGATCCGGGCGGGGGCGCGTCGGGCCGGAAGCCCGCGATCGTCCACCCGTCGCC
>ENA-OWNT01004014-OWNT01004014.1-seawater-metagenome-genome-assembly--contig:-NODE-4014-length-13288-cov-2.659753_pt1 | contig 13288 bp, 11 predicted proteins | sample MGYA00238136_ERZ651165 | MGnify/ENA primary metagenome ERZ651165 (study PRJEB26861, sample SAMN08777766) | seawater metagenome | isolation source: coastal seawater | place: USA: Florida | collected... | reverse complement strand
AAGACGGCGAGGAAGTACGTGGCTGCGGGAAAGCTGCCATCGGAGATGAAGCAGCCGCGGGGCTACCGGACGCGGCCGGACCCGTTTGAGGAGGACTGGGCGGAGGTGGAGGCGCGTCTGCGTGCGGCCCCCGGATTGGAGGCGAAGACGCTGCTCGATGATCTGATGGTGCGCCACCCTGAGCGCTACAACGAGGGACATCTGCGGACGCTGCAGCGGCGTGTGCGGCGTTGGCGAGCGACCAACGGTCCGGAGTGCGACGTGAAGCTCGCGCAGCAGGAGGTCGGCCGTGACCATGTTGTCGTCGTACAACCAGCTACCCCGGCCATCCGAGAGGGACTCGACGACCGCCGCGAGCGCGGCGGCGTAGTCACGGTTGGTAATCAGCTTGCGGAAGCGGGCCGAGCCGGTGACGTTGGTCCGCTCGCCCACGTTCACGAAGGGAATGTCCTTCGTCAGAACGAAGGGTTCGAGCCCGGAGAGGCGGAGGAGGGGGTCATGCATCGGCGGTTTCCTCGATCCGGCGGGGCGCGTAGCCGGCGACATGCCCGGCAATCGCGCGGATATGCTCGGGGGTGGTGCCGCAGCAGCCGCCCACGACGTTCACGAGACCTTCGCGGGCAAAGACCTCGACCTTGCGGGCGGTATCCTCGGGCTCTTCGTCATACTGGCCGAAGGCGTTGGGGAGGCCCGCGTTGGGATAGGCGCAGACCAGCGTGTCGGCGACACCGGCCAGCTCGCTCAGGTGCGGGCGCATTGCGTCGGCGCCGAGGGCGCAGTTGAGGCCCACGGTGAAGGGGCGGGCGTGGCGCACCGAATGCCAGAAGGCGGTTGGAGTCTGGCCCGAGAGGGTGCGGCCGGAGGCGTCGGTGATGGTGCCCGAGATCATGATCGGCAGGCGCTGCCCGATCTTGGCGAAGCTTTCGAAGGCGGCGAAGATCGCGGCCTTGGCGTTCAGCGTGTCGAAGATGGTCTCGATCAGGATCAGGTCGGCACCGCCCGCGATCAGCCCGTCGATCTGCTGGCCGTAGGCAAGGCGCAGGTCGTCGAAGGTGACGGCGCGATAGCCCGGGTCGTTCACGTCGGGGCTGATCGAGGCGGTGCGGTTGGTCGGCCCGACCGCACCGGCGACCCAGCGCGGCTTGCCGTCCTCTGCGGTGGCCCGGTCCGCTGCGCGCCGGGCAACCTGCGCACCCGCGACGTTGAGGTCATGGACCGCTGCCTCGAGCCCGTAGTCGGCCTGAGCGATGGTTGTGGAGGAGAAGGTGTTGGTCTCGAGAATATCCGCCCCCGCCAGGGCGAACTTCAGCTGGATGTCCTCGACCGCCTGCGGCTGTGTCAGGACCAGAAGGTCGTTGTTGCCCTTCTGCGGGTGGTCCGATTGGTGGTGACGGCAGCCGGGGCCGTGGATGTGCCCGTTCGCGGTGAAATCCTCCTCGGTCATGTTCAGCGTCTGGATCATCGTGCCCATCGCGCCGTCGAGAATGAGGATGCGCTCTCGCGCCGCCTGTTCGAGGGCGGCGAAGGTTTGGGTTGGCGGGAGGGAATAGCTGTTCATGGCGGGACCTGCGTTGTCAGGTCCTGCAGATAGTCGCCCGCCTGTAGGGGGTCAAATTCATATCCCGCGTCAAGATCATGAGCGTGCCTCATGATCTTGACGGTGTGCCGAGGCTAGAGCATCCGCCGCCGTTCCCGCGCGCCACCCCGGCGGCGGGGGCTGGGGAGCGAGAGGTCCATCGGTGCGGGCGGGCCCGACCTCGACTTGCGCAGCAGGTCGCAGAAGGTCGCGACCGCCGGATCGGTGGCGGCAAAGGGTTCCGCCATCCGCAGCGCGCGGTCGGCCTCGTCGGGGAAGCTTGCGCCCGGCCTAAGCCAGGCGAGCCATTGCAGGTAGCCGAGCTTGCCCAGCTCGACGGCGCGTTCCGGGGTGTCGGCCCGGCTTTGCAGGGTGGTGATCGTTCGTTCCAGCAGCATGCGCCCTCCGCGCAGAAGTGGCGGGGCCGGAAACGGGCAACGATGTCGGCGGACTGTATCGGTCCATGTGCTGCCTCCGCTCCGGGCGACCCCGCCCGGTTCCAGGTGACTGCGGCGCGGGAACCGCGCCGGAGATGGCAGGTCTCCTGACTTGCGGGTCGATGCAGTCCCGAACCTTCCCGGGCCGGGGCCCAGTGGCGTTCTACGGGACGGCTCTCCGCCTACAGTTGCGGGGGCAGTCGCGGAATTGGGCCTTGGCCCGCACCGCGTTCCCTTTTCAGCCGGCCCTCTCGGGCCGGCACCATCGTTGGGATGAATGGCACATTGCGCGCGTGCTGTCCACGGCGCGGGCCTAGACCTCGACCTCCACGGCGCCGATCGGATGCGAGCAGCAGGCAAGGATGTAGCCCTCGGCGATGTCATCGTCGGAAATGCCGCCATTGTGAACCATGTGTACCTCTCCCGCGGTCTTGCGGATCTTGCAGGTGCCGCAGAGCCCGAAGGTGCAGCCCGAGGGGATGTTGAGCCCGGAGCTGCGTGCGACGGCAAGCACCGTGTCGGTTTCTGCGCAGGAGGCCGTCACACCGGAGAGGGCGAAGGAGATCTCCGCCGTCGCGTTCTGTTCGGGCACGGTGTCGTCGATGGGCGGCAGTTCCTCGGCGGTCGCGGCCGGGGCCTGGAAGCTCTCCTGGTGATAACGCTCCATGTCGAAGCCCATGCCCTGCAGCGCTTCGCGTACGGCGAGCATGAAGGGTTCGGGGCCGCAGCAGAACACTTCGCGTTCGAGGTAGTCGGGCGCCATGAGGCCCAGCATCAGCTGGTTCAGCTGACCCTGATACCCAGTCCAGGGCGCGAAACGGTCAGGGGTCTCGACGACCCATTTCAGCTCGATCCCCGGCACCCGGCTGGCCATGTGTTCCAGCCGCTCGCGGAAGATGATCTCCGACGGGCGGCGGGCGCAGTTGATGAAGACCACGTCGGGCTCCGAGCCGAGGTCGAACATGTAGGTGGTCATCGCCATCATCGGCGTGATGCCGGAGCCCGCCGAGATGAACAGGTATTTCTCGGCCGGGTGGGACATGTGAGAGAACAGCCCGGCGGGGCCTACCGCGCGGATCTGAACCCCCGGCGCGAGGTTGTCGAGCATCCAGCGGGTACCGATGCTGGTGTCCTGCGCCTTGGCGGTGATCGAGATCGACCGGGGCCGCGAGGGCGAGGAGGAGATGGTGTAGGTGCGGTAGACCGGCCCGCCGGGGGCCGGGATCTCGAGCGTCAGGAACTGGCCGGGCAGGTAGTTGAACAGGGCGTCGGACGGCGCGCGGAAGGTGAAGGTCGCCACGTTGGGCACCTCGGGGATGATCGAGACGCATTCCAGCATCTCGGCATCCTTCCAGATGGCCCGTTCGGCGAAGGGGCTGAGGTCGTTCATCGTGTTACTCCGCCGCCATCCGCAGGGTCGTCAGGCGGTTGCTCATGGTGTTGCAGTACCAGTTCACGAACCCCATCACCCCGGTCTCGTGGATCGGCGAGTAGGGTCCGGGCTCGTAGGCGGGCGAGTTGATGCCGTGCTGGTTGTCCTCGACCACGCGTCGGTCCTCGTCGTTCGTCGCGATCCAGACCTCGGTCAGGCGGTTCAGGTCATAGTCGACCCCCTTGACCGCGTCCTTGTTCACCAGCCACTTGGTGGTGACCTCGGTTGTGGTGGGCGAGAGCGGGGTGACCCGGAAGACGATGGAGTGATCCTGCAGGAAGTGGTTCCACGTGGTCGGGTAGTGGTACTTGAGCAGGGTGCCGGCGGCCTCGTCGCGGACCCGGCCGAGGAACCTGGTCACGCCCGGTTTCAGGTCCATCGTAAAGCTCTGCGCGCCGGGCAGGAGCGGCATCCGGGCCAGCCGGTACTGCATGTCGTCGGACATGCGGAACTGCGAGGGATAGCCCTTGGCCTCCAGCCGGTCGAAGTGCTGTTGCAGGTGCGGGGGCGAGACGCCTTCCTCGATCCCGGTCACGGTGGGATCGTCGGTGAAGGAGCGGCAGAGGCCCGGGTGGTTGCCGCCGCAGTGATAGCATTCGCGGTTGTTTTCCCAGACCAGCTTCCAGTTGCCGTTCTCGACGATGGAGGTCGAGTGGGCGACCTTGGCGTTGGCGAGGTCGTGCACCTCGAGATAGGGGCGGGCGAGGTCGGCGAAGGTGTCGAAATCGGGCGCGGTGTCCGCGAGGCAGATGTAGACGAGGCCGGCCAGTTCGCGGCAGTGGACGGGTTTGAGACCGTGCTTGGACGCGTCGAAATCGGTGCCCATCTCACGCGCCCAGAGCAGGCGGCCATCGAGTTCGTAGGTCCACTGGTGATAGGGGCACACCAGCTTGGGCGAGACGCCCTTGGCCTTGTTGCAGATCACCGATCCGCGGTGGCGGCAGGAGTTGTGGAAGGCGCGGATCACGTTGTCGGCACCGCGCACGATGACGACGCCGTAGGCGCCGACCTGGTGGGTCACGTAGGCGCCGGGCTTTTCCAGCTCGCAGGCGGGAATCGCGAAGAGCCAGTCGCGGTAGAAGATGGTTTCCATGTCGGCGCGATAGATATCGGCGTCGGTGTAGAACGGTTGCTCCAGCGCGTGGCCGGGTTTGCGCCGCGCCAGCAGTTCGGTGATGGTAGTGCTCATGTCCTGGGCTCCTGCCGCATTCGCGGATTGGCTGTGCGGAGGGCGGCAAGCGCGGACAGGGCCGCAGGCAGGGGAGGAGCCGCGAACCGTTCCGGCGCCATGACCGCCACCCGCGGTTCGACGTCTGGCACAAGGCTGGTTTCCGGACTTGACCGTGGCCCTTGCGGGCCGGGGCGCAACGCCTTCCCGGGACTCCTCCTGCCCAGTGGCGAATGTTGCGTCCCGTGACGGTTTCACCGTTGCGGGGGCAGTGCCGGGTTTGCACCGGCTTCCCAATTCTCGGACCTAGGTCCGCACCTCGTGGTTTCTTGATACGCAGGTCGCTGCAGGTGCGATGCACGATTTGCGACCACGGCCTGCCTGAAAAAGACACGGGCGCAGGTTTTCGTCGCGCGGCCCCGGATCGGCCAGTGGGGCAAGGCGTTTCCGGCCTTGCGGCGGCGCGCGATGGCGGAGGATCTGCAGGATGGGTGCACTCCATATATTGACATCGAGGTGGCGCAGAACCCAATATGAGGTTGCTTCGGTGCCCATGGGGTGACTCGTGGGCTAAGAGGGAAGCCGGTGAGGTTCCGGCACTGCCCCCGCAACTGTAAGCGGCGAGTCGCGGTTCGAATCCACTGGCGTTTTGCGCTGGGAAGGCGAACCAGAGGCGTTCGAGCCGCAAAGTCAGGAGACCTGCCGAGGCAAAGCGATGACGACCACGGCGGAGGGCCGGGCGCGCGGTTGGTTGCAGGTTGCGGCCAACGCCCGTGTCCCTTTCGCCCCGAGGCATAAAACTGGCAAGGGACAAGAACATGAGCATCACCGTCTACTCGAAACCGGCCTGCGTGCAGTGCACCGCAACCACCCGCGCCCTCGAAGCGCGCGGCCTGGAGTTCGACCTGGTCGATCTGACCGAGGATGCGGCCGCGCTCGAGATGGTGCAGGGCCTTGGCTATCGGCAGGCTCCCGTCGTCGTTGCCGGTGACGACCACTGGGCGGGCTTTCGGCCCGACATGATCAACCGCCTGTCCTGATCCGATGGGAGGGCTGGTCTATTTCTCCAGCGGGTCGGGAAACACCGCCCGGCTGGTGGACCGGCTCGGCCTTCCCGCCCTGCGGATTCCGGCAAGCGCCGACAGCGAGCCGCCGGTAATGGCCGAACCCTTCGTGCTGATCTGTCCGACCTATTCGGATGGTGAGGGGCGCGGGGCTGTGGCCAAGCCGGTGATCCGGTTCCTGAACGTCGCCGCCAACCGCAGCCTGCTGGCAGGCGTGATCGCCGGCGGCAACCGCAACTTCGGGGCGACCTTCGCCCTTGCCGGCGATGTCATCGCCGCCAAATGCAACGTCCCCGTGCTCTACCGTTTCGAGCTGGCCGGGACCGAAACCGATATCGCCCGAATCCGTGACGGGCTGAAAACCTTCTGGGGAACCCGATGCTTGACGCCAGCCTGACCAACGGTCTCGACTATCACGCGCTGAATGCGATGCTGAACCTCTACGATGCCGAGGGGAACATCCAGTTCGAGGCCGACAAGATGGCGGCGCGCCAGTACTTCCTGCAGCACGTCAACCAGAACACGGTGTTCTTTCACTCGCTGGACGAGAAGCTCGGCTATCTGGTCGACGAGGGCTATTACGACGCGGGTGTGCTGGACCAGTATTCGCGGAATTTCCAGCGCGCGATCTGGGACGCGGCCTATGCCCGCAAGTTCCGGTTCCCGACCTTCCTCGGCGCCTTCAAGTATTACACCTCCTACACGCTCAAGACCCGCGACGGGCAGCGCTACCTCGAGCGTTACGAGGATCGCGTGGTGATGAACGCCCTGACCCTTGCGCGCGGCGACGAGGACCTGGCGATGCGGCTGATGGAAGAGGTCCTGTCGGGCCGGTTCCAGCCCGCCACGCCGACCTTCCTCAACGCCGGCAAGAAGGCGCGGGGCGAGTTCGTCTCGTGCTTCCTGCTGCGGCTGGAAGACAACATGGAGAGCATCGGACGGGGCATCAACTCGGCGCTGCAGCTGTCCAAGCGCGGCGGCGGGGTGGCACTGATGCTGACCAACATCCGCGAGCACGGGGCACCGATCAAGGGGATCGAGAACCAGTCCTCGGGTGTCATCCCGGTGATGAAGCTGCTGGAGGATTCCTTCAGCTATGCCAACCAGCTGGGCGCGCGGCAGGGGGCCGGGGCCGTCTATCTGAACGCCCACCACCCGGATATCTTGCGGTTCCTCGACACCAAGCGCGAGAACGCGGACGAGAAGATCCGGATCAAGACGCTGAGCCTTGGCGTGGTGATCCCCGACGTGACCTTCGAGCTCGCCAAGAAGAACGAGGACATGTACCTGTTCTCGCCGCATGACGTCGAAAAGGTCTATGGCAAGCCGTTCTCGGATATCTCGGTCACCGAGAAGTACGCCGAGATGGTGGGCAATCCGAAGATCCGGAAGAAGAAGATCAACGCGCGTCAGTTCTTCCAGACGATTGCCGAGATCCAGTTCGAGTCGGGCTATCCCTACATCATGTTCGAAGACACGGTGAACCGCGCCAACCCGATCGCGGGCCGGATCGCCATGTCGAACCTGTGCTCGGAAATCCTGCAGGTCAACGAGGCCTCGGAGTTCAACGACGACCTCAGCTATGCGCACATGGGCACCGATATCTCCTGCAACCTCGGTTCGATGAACATCGCCCGCGCGATGGACGGCGGCGACCTTGCCGGGGCGGTCGGGACGGCGGTGCGCGCGCTGAATGCGGTCAGCGAGATGTCGGCGATCGACTCGGTGCCCTCGATCCGCAAGGGCAATGACGAGAGCCACGCCATCGGCCTCGGCCAGATGAACCTGCACGGCTTCCTCGCGCGCGAGCACATTCACTACGGCAGCCCCGAGGGCGTCGAGTTCACCTCCTGCTATTTCGCCGCCGTGCTGTTCCACGCGCTGACGGCCTCCTGCGCGCTGGCGCGCGAGAAGGGGACGCGCTTCAAGGGGTTCGAGGACTCCGCCTATGCCGACGGCAGCTTCTTCGAGAAATACGTGACCCGCAGCTGGCGGCCCGAAGGCGCAGAAGTGAAGGCGCTGTTCAAGAAATTCGGGATCACCCTGCCGTCGAAGAAGGACTGGGCCGCGCTGAAGGACGACGTCATCGCGCACGGGCTCTACAACCGCAACCTCCAGGCCGTGCCGCCGACCGGGTCGATCAGCTACATCAACTACGCGACCTCCTCGATCCACCCGATCACCGCCAAGATCGAGATCCGCAAGGAAGGCAAGATCGGCCGTGTCTATTACCCGGCGCCCTACATGACAGGCGAGAACCTCGAGTACTACCGCGACGCCTACGAAATCGGGCCCGAGGCCATCATCGACACCTATGCCGCCGCCACCGAGCACGTGGACCAGGGCCTGTCGCTGACCCTCTTCTTCCCGGCCGAGGCCTCGACCCGCGACATCAACCGGGCCCAGATCTACGCGTGGAAGAAGGGCATCAAGACGATCTACTACATCCGTCTGCGCCAGGCCGCGCTGGAGGGAACCGAGGTGGAAGGCTGCGTGTCCTGCACGCTTTGAGAAAGACAGAGAGATGAAAGATACGCACCTGACCCGCCCCGTTCCCCGCGCGATCAACTGGAACCGTCTGCAGGACGACAAGGATCTCGAGATCTGGAACCGCCTGACCGCCAACTTCTGGCTGCCCGAGAAGGTGCCGCTGTCGAACGACATCCAGAGCTGGTCGCAGCTGACCGAGGCCGAACAGACCCTGACCATCCGGGTCTTTACCGGTCTGACCCTGCTCGACACCATCCAGAACACTGTGGGCGCCCCGGCGCTGATGCCCGACGCGGCGACCCCGCATGAAGAGGCGGTGCTGACCAACATCGCCTTCATGGAGGCGGTCCACGCGCGCTCCTACTCCTCGGTCTTCTCGACCCTCTGCCGCACCGCAGAGGTGGACGAGGCCTTTCGCTGGTCGGCCGAGAACGAGCATTTGCAGGCCAAGTCGCGGCTGATCCTCGACGAGTACGATTCCGCCTCGAACCCGCTGAAGAAGAAGATTGCCAGCGTATTCCTCGAATCCTTCCTGTTCTACTCCGGCTTCTACCTGCCGATGCACTGGTCAAGCCGCGCCCGTCTGACCAACACCGCCGACCTGATCCGCCTGATCATCCGCGACGAGGCGATTCACGGCTATTACATCGGCTACAAGTTCCAGCGCGCCGTGGAGCGCCTGCCCGAGGCCGAGCGCACCGAACTCAAGGACTTTGCCTTCGCGCTGCTCTTCGACCTCTACGACATCGAGGCGCGCTATACGGAACAACTCTACGACCCGCTCGGCCTGACCGAGGACGTGAAGCACTTCCTGCACTACAACGCCAACAAGGCGCTGCAGAACCTCGGTTTCGAGGCGCTGTTCCCCGACGAGGCCTGCCGCGTGAACCCCGCGATCATGGCCGCGCTCTCGCCCGGATCGGACGAGAACCACGACTTCTTCTCCGGCTCTGGCTCGAGCTATGTCATCGGCAAGACCGTGGCGACCGAGGACGAAGACTGGGATTTCTGAACCCGGACCAGAGACGCGCGGCGGACGGCGCCGCGCGTCTTGGTTGAGGAGGGAGGAATCGGCTGGCGCGAGCGGGTGTGCGGCTGGGGTGAAAGTCGCTGCCTGGGGCTGGGCCTTCGAGGGGGCTGGTTTGCTTGGGAATGGTGCCGGGGGCGGAACCGAATACTGACACAAATGAAATATATTTCAGTAATTTATACAACTAATAACATTTTTGAAACCCCGCTTTACACCCCCGAAACCAAACCGTGAAGATCGGGAATCACATGGCCGAAGCGAGGACACAACAGCTTGCCATCAGGGAGAGGCTACAATGCGCTGCTGCTTGCCCCTAGAGCAGCGATGCTAGTCTACCTATTGAGCTGTGAGACGAAAATTCCAGGCGGAAGCTCTCTATTTCCGAAGATACTGGAACGGGTCGTAACCCCATCTTGCTGAAGGCTGCGAAGCAGGCTCGGCCAGGCCGAGTCGTTCCCGGAGACACTCCTTAGTTCTTCCGCAGTTACCCTTTGACCCAGTGATTGCATTATGAAATTTTTCAATCGAGCCTTGGGGTCACTGTTTGACGCCTTGATCGAAGGCGCAAGGGTCCAGCGTCGGACCGCATCTTGATCGCGGGAATCTTCGACTAGGATGTACTCTTCGGGAGCCATAAGGCTGAACTGAGGGGCGTCGATGGAAGTTTTGCAGTTACTCTCGAGAAGCATGTCTCTTACTGCTAGGCCTGACAGGATTGGCCAACCAAAGTCGGCTCTCAGTTCCCTTATCCGTCTCGGATAGTCGCCTATCCCGGCAACGATCATGAGTTCGTCAGTATGCACGATCCGGCCGACCTGGTGTCGTAGATACCCAAGAATGCGGGCTCTCCCGGAGCTACCCTCCGGGCCTGCTAACAATGTTCCTATTGATGCGCCAAGTTCGCGCATGTGTGAGCTGATTTCAACCAGGCAATTGACCTGCTCCCCTATATCGTCGGATGCTAGGTGATTAGGGGCCTCTTCTAGTAGTTCTATGAGTTTCACCCTAGTACTCTCGGGGTCCTTAGCTGCGCTGCGTCTTGCCATCTGACGTCCCTTATCTTTGAGGCTACAAGTGTAGACTCGCTTTAGCGTTGCGGTGCACATCACTTATGTGTTGATTGATAGCAGGCGTGAAAACAATTGGAAGTTCTCGTGATGGAGCTGCGGTCAACCGAAACCATTGAGCTGCTCCCTCACAGCGGGGGAACGGTTCGAGCAATGTCTCGAATTGGGTATGATTTTGGTGCGGCGGCGGCTGATGTAATCGACAATTCTATAGACGCAAACGCTAGCCTCGTTGAGATCAGGATATTCCGAAGCGATCGGGAGATCACTACAGTTTCTATCTCGGATAACGGAGATGGGATGAACCGGAGTGAATTGCTTCGAGGTATGCAATTTGGAGGAAAGATTGAGCATGAGGTCGGCGATCTTGGCGCTTTCGGTATGGGGCTCAAGACAGCGTCGTTCAGTCAGTGCAAAACGCTAACTGTCATATCGAAGAAAAGTCCCAGTGATTTCATAGCCTGTAGGTGGCGCTACGAGAATATTGGAAACGGATGGGCTTGCGAGATTTTCGAGGACGCGGGCGTCCAGAAAATCTTTGAAAAGTTCAGCCATCGCAATAAGTCAGCGCTAAGCGGAACTGTTGTGCTATGGGAGCGGCTGGATCGCCTTGGTGTCGGCCCAGCGGATGGCGCACTTGATGAGTTTTTGAATACCTTTTTGCCCAGGCTGGAAGTTTATCTTGGGATGGTTTTTCATCGATTTATCTCCTCCGGCGCGTTGGAGATCTGCATTTCGGTAAAGCATGAGAGAAGGTCAATGGCAATTCCGAGAGCGGTTCGTCCTCTTGATCCATTTGGTTATCGTCAAAGCGGAGATCCCCTTTGGCCTCGCTCGCTTCTAGCCAAAATACCTCCGGCAGGAAATATTAGGCTTATGGCACATATCTGGCCATACGGCTCGCAGGATCCAAATTTCTTGATGGGAGGGAAGACAGGGGTTGAGTGGCAAGGGTTCTTTTTTTATAGGAATAATAGACTAATTCAGGCTGGCGGCTGGAATGATGTCTTGAAGTCCACTAGCGATCCGACACTTTCTTTGGCGCGTGTGAGTGTCGATATGCCGCCCGTCGGTGTCGATGTGAATGTTCAAAAAACATCACTTCAGATTTCAGCCGCGCAAGCGCACTCTCTTATTGCCGCGACAGATGGTGAGGAGACCCTGGAGACCTATCTGGAGCAAGCTCGGCAAGTTTATAAGTCTGGGAGATCAGTTAAGCGTGTTAATTCCAATCGTATCGTTCCCGGAAAGGGACTGCCGATGGCGGTTCGAAAATATTCTGCCCAAGTCTTAAACGGTGGGCGATTAGGGGAGGAGGTTGATTTTGTTTGGTTGTCGATGCCGCGGAGGAAGGTGTTTGATATTGATATAATGGGAAAAAGGCTTGTTTTAAATGACCGATATCGAAGGGTGATATTGCGTGATGCGAGAGCTAGCGCGGCGGACGCTCCGATCTTCAAGCTTTTGCTGTTTCTCTTGCTTCAGTCTGACTTTGCAATGCAGAGGAGTTCGAGCAAGCAAGAGGCAAGGTTGAGGGCGTACAATGATATGTTGTTATCGGTGATGGAGCACTTGGACAAATGATTGTTAATGATATTTTGCCGAATTGGAGTGATTTTCAGCTGGAGTATGTACGTCCGGGTATTCCATGTCAGTATGTTGTATTGGCATCTCCTCAAGTAGGGATCTTTGTTGAGCAAGGGCCGCGCCGAATTGGTGTACGGTTTGAGTCTTCACGTGCAGCTAGTTCGATCGAGCGCGGGGGACTGGTCGAGGTCACCGTAGATAGCGTTACGGTGCAAGGCACTCGTTATCTTCAGTTTGCAACCTCCAACGAAAGCCTTTTCCGAAATTTCTATGAACTCGTTTCGGAGGTCGCGAATGACGTAGCTGGCAAGGGTATTGACCCTATCGATGCACTGCGAGATGCAATTAGGCGGTGGAAAGAGCTACTGTCCGGTCCAAGTGTCTTGTCCGAAGAGCGGCAGCGGGGCTTGTATGGTGAGCTTTGGTTTTTGGAGCTGGCGCTTCGACAGCGCGGTGTAGAGGCAATCACGGCTTGGCTCGGGCCGAAGGCTCAAGCGCATGATTTTCGTTTCGGAAGTGTAGAGGTCGAAATAAAAACGACGCATCAAGAGCGTCGAGTACATCGCATAAATGGCGTCGGGCAGTTGGAGCCCACACTGGGAGCGTCGCTTTTTGTTCTGTCGTTGATGTTGTCCGACGCTGGAAGTGGTGGAGAGAGTCTTCCAGAGCGTGTTGCCAGAGTGTCAAACCTCCTGATCGGCGACGCCGCTGCACTACAGAAATTTAACGAAAAGCTTAGTATGGCAGGTTACTCGGATGTAGATGAGGAGCACTATACCAGGCGCTATCGTTTGCGGAATGAGCCGCGTTTGATTTTTGTTGGGGCAGGCACCCCTCGCATTACGCAATCTGCCTTAGCGTTGTTGCCAGATGGCTATGCGTGCGATCGAATTACTGATGTCAACTATGACGTGGACTTCACAGGTTTTGGTGAAACTTGTGATGAATATAGCTTCTCTAGAAACTTTACTGATGAACTATAGGGGTATGACCGGTGACTATGTTTGACATCTTGGATACTGCACTCGCGGGAATGGTTCGCGGACCGCGTCCACTGGAGCGCGCAATCCTGTTTTCCGCGGAGCAACTCGATATAACTCCGGTCACCTCAGGGCAGCTGCTGTTGCGGTTGCAAACTGAAGGCCCGGGTGGAGCCGCGAGGGGCCTGCTTCGGAAACGGCTTGCGCATTGGGACAATGAAATTGCTGATTGGTCAGAGAATGTAGAGCGGAATACTCGGTCGCGTCGCGAATTAATATATGATCGACTTGAGCTTAATACAGCTTGGCGTGAATTTAGTGAGCTGGAGCTTCCGTTCCAGTCAATTCAGCGCCCCACTGTAATCGCAGAGCAGCATGAAAGGTGGTACTACCCGGAGGTTCGCCGGGGGAATGAATACTATTGGGGAAAGTATAGTAACCAATTGGAGCTTCAAGG
>ENA-OWNT01004013-OWNT01004013.1-seawater-metagenome-genome-assembly--contig:-NODE-4013-length-13289-cov-5.286558_pt1 | contig 13289 bp, 8 predicted proteins | sample MGYA00238136_ERZ651165 | MGnify/ENA primary metagenome ERZ651165 (study PRJEB26861, sample SAMN08777766) | seawater metagenome | isolation source: coastal seawater | place: USA: Florida | collected... | reverse complement strand
CGCTTCTGCTTGCATGCGGACGAGCATTCTGGTGTCAGCACCTCCCCGAACAAGGAACTCACGAGCTATGTCGAATGATGTGTTACGGAACCACAAATAGCACACAAAGGTCACCAATTGCAGCATTGGAATACGAGGCAACCGCAGCACCACCAACCTCGGTTGAGGGTGGGCTGGCCAATCTATTGTGCAGCTTTTTGGCGCGAAATGGAGCCTGTTCGAGTAAGGGCACGTTCGTGTCATCCAAGACAAACTTGTCAAATCCAGTCCGTACCACTTCAGCGCATTGTGGTTGACGAGACGCACCAGTTGGACGTTGAAAGTGGAGCAAAATGCAACCAGGTCATCAACATTGCTGAGGTTGCCGGAAATATCTGCCCCAGTAACACCATGCGTTTCCAGTAGCTCGGCGAGCTTCTCATTGCCAGTGCCTACCAAGTCACCATTTGAGGCGTGCTCGAAGGGTAAGTGAGGTCGCAACGCCGCGCACATGTACAACATCGACGTACCACCGCACGACTTCACGAGCTTCACGAGGAGGGGGCCAGTTAAGGACCCGGCAAAAGGTCGAGTTAACTTGTAGTGCAATTTAATGGCAGCAAACGGAAGGAGGTCAATTTTACAGTCCTGCAAGAGAAACTGCGTCAAGATCAAGTGATTGCCCAAGTGTGGAACCAAGTCTTCTCCCGCTATGCCCTCTTCCCGCACTGCTTTTGCAGCATCAACGAACGCGCGTCCGCCAAGTCCCTCAATAAAATTTGCGAGCGCCTCCACCGAAAAGTTCGAACACCAAGCATGCTCTTCCATGGCTTTACCTAAGGGGCATACCTTGCCTCTGGCAGCAAAGGTTGTTCCAGCTGAACAACTGTTTGCGGAGCACCAGCACCTGAAAATGTTCGGTGTTCTAATTTTTGATCAAATTTAGTGTGCTTACCGCAGTGTGTCTCCCACAATCAGCCTTCGCGGCCTCGCCGTTTGCAAACCTGCTACACCCAATGCTCCACCACACGCTACTTCGCGCTACTTTCCACGTAGCTCCACATCACACTGTTGGCTGGACGCCTTCTGCCTCACCGCACCATTTCGCAGTCTCTGCAGCGTTTTTCCATATCCCCGGTCGATTGTTCCGCCCACAAAGCACACTGCCTCCGCGACGTTGTCTTCACGATGACCTGTCGACAATTGACAACTGACAACTGACGGCAAACGACGACGACGACGACGACGACGACAACGACAACAACGACAACAAGTTGACTCAGTGTTTGTTTTGATAACTTAACAACGACGACGACACCGACGACGACGACGACGACGACGACGACGACGACAACGAACAACGACGCCAAGCAACAATCGTCGTTCGATCGAACACAACACAGCAACGAAGACGACAGAGGTCTTCGACATAAAGTCGTTATGTCTTTAGTGCAATCTTAGTCGTTATCTAAGAAACCTCTAAATTTGGCTTGATTATTTTCAAGTCGCCGGTCGCCAATCGTTCGTTCGTTCGTTCGTTCGTTCGTTGGTGTTTCGAACAACTTTTCCCGCCACAACGACACAATCGCAGTCGCATTCGCACCGCAACCGCAACCGCAACCGCAACCGCAACGCAACGCAACGCAACGCGATGAAAGCACGCAGCACAACGACGCAGCGTAAGTGACACCAGACCACGACACGACACAGCATAGCACAGCATGCATTGTGGAAGATCGAAGATCGTTCTTTTCTGCTGATGATGGTGGGGGTGGTGGTGGTGATGATGATGATGACTATGACGACAATGGCCATGACGACCACACCATGCAACGCACAACGCAACGACGCAATGCAACGACGCAACGCACGCAACGCAACTCAACTCAACTCAACACCAGAGCACGCGGCACGACTCGGCATACTAACACAACACAACATACCTTGTGGAAGATTGTTCTTTTCTGCTGCTGATAACGGTGCTGCTGCTGAGGTGTGGGCTCTGAGCCTTGTCCTTGCCTTAGATCCAATTGTTTGCTTGGTTGCTTTTGTGTTTCTGCTTTGATTTTTATCCTCGCGTTATTCGTAGTCTGTGGTGGGTGTGGTGGCTCCGTTGCCTTTATGGTCTCTATTTTTTCTGTTGTCCGTTCCCTTGCTGGATCTGGGATCACTTGACTGAAAGCCAGCACCTAGCTCCAGGTTGAGTCCCCGTCGTCGCGAACCAGATGGAAGAACACCTCCCTGTTGGACATGCTTATGCAACAGTTTCACAAGCCACTCAAGCGCTGAAGCGTGCTTGTGCCCAATGCGGTATCGGTGGGGTTGCCGTCGATATCTCTCGCAGTAGTTGCATCAGACGCGTTTATTTGTGCGCGAACAGCATCGAATACCGGGAGCGGATGTCAAAGAATGGCAAGACGTACAAGACTACATTCCCAAAAATGAAAGACTTTGAAGAACCGACGCGTCTTCCTGGAGAGTCGAACTGGCAGTTCAAGCGTCGACGTCGTGCTGCTATGGATGCAGCCACCATCTGCTCGTTTCGCGCAGTTTTGGTGAAGCAAAAAGGACTGGGGTTCACGTTTACTACTTTGCCTGCGAGCGGGACGAACTACGTCCCACATTCTCAAAGTTGCCCAGGACACGCGAAGAGCACGAGGCCCGCGGCAAAACGTTTATCCAATGGCGCTTCTTGCAATCCCGGCGTGGCAACTGGGTCCACGCAGAACTTGGTAGTTGCGACCCCCAGCGCCGATTCTTCCAACGCGCCGAGCACTACAACACCTTTGCAAACGCGTGGAGATGTGACGAACGAGACGCATGCACATTACGACGTGATTGGTCGAGAATGCAGACTTACTTGGAGGAACTGGACGAACGGAACGATCACATCCATGCAGCGCTGGAGAAAGATGCCAACGGCAGGTTTGCACGATACGCCGTCTGCTTTCGGAGTTCTATCAATGCCCTCAAAAAGTGTGGAGTTCATTGGTACAGTGTTGACGGCTGCGCCACGACACATCCCATCGCGAAGGCAATGCAGTTGCGTGTTCTCGTCGGGCGCACTTCCGAAAACACCAGCATCGTACTTGCATGGAGTTTCGAGAAGTCCAAGTCGCCGGATTCTTACGCTTGGTTGGCACAACAATGCCGCGCAGCAGGATTCCACGAGCTGATGGAGCAGACACAATCGAAGGGCTACACACCAGTTCTATTCACTGACGGATCGAGAGAAGCACTTCAGTTTTCTCGGCTTTTCCCTGGGCTGCATCACGCGCAATGCGCCAAACACTTGGCAAAGTCCATCCAACGTACGCTGCGGGCACTTCGGCGGCGTGGGAAGTCAGTCCCTGCGTGCACAGACGAATCCCTGATCGGGGTGTGTCAAGCTTTGACATGTAAGTCGTTCCACGACAAGCTGGCTGGTTTGAAAACTACAAATGCAGAGGCGGCATCGTGCCTATTGGACCACGCAAAGTCAACCTTTTCAGTGTATCACATGATGGAAGAAGGCGTCACATGCCGTGGCAATTGTATATCAGACGCGATGGAATGCATCAGCGGTGTTTTGAATGACTGGCTGGAACTACATCCGTACATGCTGCTGGACGAGCTCGTCAAGCACACCTGCGAAAGAGCAGAGCATCATCGACGGATGTTCACCAAATTGAGCGAAATCGGTTTGCCCGTGACACAATGGGCGTTTCATCTCGCAACTACATCAATCCAGACTTCTAAACAGATGCATTATATATGCAAGAGTTTGGTTGCGGACTTGTACACTGTGCAAGCGAAGGACGCCGGTTGCACGGTGCGTGGCAAAGTTTGGCGCTCTTTTTGTTTTGCCGCGATGGAGCTACTTGCATGTTTTCGTTTTGATTGCCATTGAAACTGTCATGCCATGTTGTGAGTTCACCCGCCCTGTGCGTTCTTGTAGGCTCCCGACTTAGTTTTCTTTGATCCACTTCAATGTGCACATTGTTCGTTCTGGAGGCAGTATCGATTGCTGTGTCCGCACATGGCTGCGGTCCTCCGACTCCGTAAACCAGATCTGGTGCAACTCCAGAACCGCGAAAAAATGGTTTCAACTTTCTTTGATTCGGTGTATCACGCGGATAAGGTGTCGACAGCATTTAACGGAGCGACCACTTCAATACGGAATGTCGACATCGCACCACCGCGCGCCACATGTGCCATGGCAACGATAATGTCGGCCGCCACAAGAACAAGGAATGTGACAACCGTCAATCGACAGAAGCCAAATTCGATGCTCGCTCCGGCAGGATCCACCTTGGAGAAGTACTTACAACAGCGTCATGCTGGGCGTCCTGCTACGCGTCGTCGCAAACGACGCGCCGCCTTCGAATTTACACAGCGAGGAGCGCCACCAATGAGCGTCGTCGCCACCAGGGACGAAGCTGATGAGCAAGGAGCAAGCGTGATGGACTTGGAGACTCTCTTAGGGCCGATGCCTTTGAGTGTGCTTGATTGACTACACATCTTATTTATTTTTAGTAAAAAGATACAAAAACACTACACCTTGCAACAAAGCAACATGGTTCTGGTTGTCAGGATTCGTGGCATGTCGGTGACCACACCACACAGCAAGGCAACATTGCAAATTATAGATAGGGCAGAGCAAGGACAGGTCGTGAAAACACTCCGTGCCAAAGCGCAAGGGATCGAATCGCTCTCTCACGAAGGCCCGCGGAAGTGTCGCCGCAATACTGACGGTGTTTTATTTTAGCCATGATGTATTGCGGCGTTTTATTTTAGCCATGATGCTGTACATGTGCTGAGCCTAGGACGCGACGGTTCGACGCCGTGGCATCCATCAATCACCGGCTGGTGCGGCTTCGAGATTGATGGCTTACCAAACCAAGAGTTTCCGTGCCGACAGTCGAAATGAGGCACACGTCACACACGGAATCCTTGTACTCTGGCTTGAAAGCAGCGAAGCAATATGGGCACCGAATCAAAGGAGATCCCTTGTAGATCGGAGCAAAGTCCCGGCAACCAATGCTGAACGGGTTCTTGTGATCGAAGTTGATTGTTTCTTCGTTACGCCCGGAACGCTCACTGCGCTTCAAAACCTTCTGCGCCTTGACGCGGATCGAAGAGGCACCTCCTTCGCCCAGATCGAGAAGCCGTTGCGCGAAGTAAGCAGCATGGATGTGGTTCTTGATTTTGTACGCACACGTCATTGCGACGTTCAAACCCAGAACCAAATGCGACGGCTGCAGCCGGCATGAGGCCAGCATCGCGCTTAACTCAGCTTGGCGCTTCATATTCTCCTTACCGAGCGCCTTTCGGGCAAGCTCCAGCTTGATGGCAACAATGTACTCGCGGCAAATTCCAAGGAGTTCCTTGAGCTCCTGGGCCTCGGACTTTGTCGGAACCACCACGAAGGGGATGGCGTGCACGATGCTCTCGAAATCATTTAGCACCTCCTCAAACAACCCATTGCCGAATTTGACGTAAGATTCTTTCAGCTTCGCGACCAGCGAGGCCAAACTGTAGACCGACACCGGCAGCGAGTCCCGCGGGTTGATGGGCTTAGACGATGCGTTTCGCAGCAGAGTGGACGCGCCAGCAGGAACAAGTGGAAGTGTGACGAGCGCAGCATCCACAGAGGAAAAGATTTTCATGAAGTGAGCACGCAGAGGCTCGTAGTTGGTGACTCCAATCTGGCGGTTCAGCAAAGATTTGGCAGTCTCGAAAGAACCAGCGGCCACATGGTCCGCGGCAAGGTTGGAAGAATTGGGCCAATATGACCGCTTGTGCGGACGCGCTTGGGGGCATTGGAAGGAGTCCTGGGCCGTGGACGCTGCTCCAGAGCCGCCGTCATTATCATCACTACTATCAATGTCGGACAGGTCTGACAGATCGTCATCGTCAGCCCAGCCGCCTCCTCCTTCGTTGGCTGGCTTACTCTTCGCCTTGCCGCCGCCGCCTCCTTCGCCGTCACTGTCAGAATCCCCGAACAGATCGTCGTCATCATCACCGTCAGCCCAGGCACCGGTGGCCTCCACAGCTGAAGCGTCCGCAACTTCGCCGACACCGCCACCGTCGTCATTCGGATCGAAGTTCGCGATCGAAGACTTGGGGATGTTGATCAGCGGCCAGTTCTCTTCACGCAAGATGGGCACCGGCGGAACGAGTAGCTTCGGGTCAGCCGGCAGATCAGGCACGGTCTTCCCAGCGTCAGTGAAGAAAGCCGAGAGACGCTCGGCCTGCTCCTGCAAGCCATGGGAGGCTGCGAGCATGTATGCCAACCCACTTTGACCAGCACGCTCCAACACATCGATGCGGTCCTCGACATTGCCGAGATAGAGAGCGTTGTGGAAACGCGACATCGCATCCTTGCGCATTTCCGCAATCTTCAGCATCTTGCGCAACTTCTCAGTATTGCCAGTGATGAGGTACAAGAAACTAAGACGTTCGAAGTTCTTGGTGCGCTGGTAAGCCAATTCCACGGTCTGGTGGTTGCCTTGGCGCATTGCTTCAACTGCAAGACGATGCCAACTCTCCTCATCGTCCATTGCCTGAGCGGATTTCATTGCAACCTCGAGGTTGCCGCAGTCCAATGCAAGCTTGAATCGTGACTTCTCGTCTTTGACAAAATGCAGCGCGACCTCTGGAAAGCCCTTTTCTTGCAAATAGGAGATGATGGCCTGGCCACACAGGTCTGAGTTGCGGATGATACGCACGACTTCACGGAACTTGTGTTGTTGTAGCGCCTGTTTGAAGCGGTACTCTGTGGTGTTGATGGTGATCATGCGGCGCTGACTTTTACGGTCCAGACAAGTGAGTGTGTCGCCCTGCGCGCGCGTGATGTAAACGACATCGTCCATGGTGCAAATGATGCCAGAGTCTTCGCTGGGCAAGAGATACTTGATTTGGTGGAGGGTGTTGTAGATGAACACATTGTTTTCGTCCCAAGCCCCGCTCTTGAGTCGGATGACCTCGCGGACGCTAGCCATGAACTTGAGTTCACGATCGGCGATCGTGATGCTGTTCTTGCTCAAGAGCGCCACGTACTCGTAGTTTTTGCTCCACACAACTCGGGTGATGTGGCTGACGAAAAGCGTGGCGAGGATTCGCCGGGACGTGTGCTCGTAAAGCCACACCTTGTCGTCGGAACGCAAAAGCAAGCGTCCCGTCACGCCAGCGAAGAAAATGTTGTCGACGTTATCAAACGGGAGCGGCGTCTTTTTCGACACCTCGTTGTCGAAAGTTCGAATCCAAAGCTGCTTCGTGCGCATCAGAACTGCAAACTTGTTGCGTGCCACAAATGCAGCTGCCATGCAGTTGCCGCGTCTCGGTGTGACTTCGCGGAGGTCAGCCATGTTCTTGGAATTCGTCGCGTAGAGGTCGTAGCTTCCACCATCCACTTCAGACACAAGAAGCAGGTTGCTGCCGTACTTGTTGAACGGGTTCACATGAATATCGCGCGGGACACCGGCCCAGGGATTGCTGACGGGGACTCGGCGGGTGAACGTGAGAACACTCTGTTCGCGGCCCGACACGAAATCGTAGGCGCACACTTCGTTGCCGTTGACGTAATAAAGTGAGTTCTTCAAGATCGCCATAGCGGGTCGTTCACGGTGCAGCTTGAACACAGTGAGTCCGGTGTCGTGTCCGGCGGCCAAAAGGTTGCGACTCGGGTGCGACACCAGGGTCCAGAAACGGTCGTGCTCACGACGGTAGGTTTGGATGTTCACGCGCTTTTGCAGGTCCCACACGCGGATGGACCTGTCCTCAGAGTTGGAAATAATGAGGTCCTGGCCTTGATCTTCGTGGAAGATGACGCAGGACACGTTGTTGGAGTGGCCGCGCATACTGTCCATTTCCCACGCCCTGGCCTCGTTGGTGCGCCAAAGCTTGACCAAGTTGTCGTCCGCGCCAGACACGATCATTGGCTTGGTTGGGTGGAAACTCGCCCAGTTGACACCACGATCGTGGCCGTCCATGGTGAACTTGACCATGGCATCGGATCGTCCGAAGAGGTCACTGTTGATGCGGCTGACGACGCTGTTGGCAGAGCCTTCGCCGTAGCCCTGGCCTTGGTGCAGACCGGAAATGTCCCAAACCCGCACAGTCTGGTCCAAAGACGCAGATACGAGCAGGTCATCCTTGGGGTGGAAGTTAGCGCACATGACGTAGTGGTTGTGGCCAGTGAGCACGGAGAGACAGTTGCGCGACTGCCAATTCCAGATCCGAATGGTCTGGTCGTCACTGGAGGACACAATCCACGCGTTGGTGTGGTGGAACTTCACGGTGCGCACGTAGTCCAAGTGCCCGTAGAGCGTGAACAGACACCGTCGCAACTTGTAATTCCACATTTTGATTGTGTAGTCGTCGCCACCAGACACGAACATTGGCTGAGACGGGTGAAAGTCGATGCCTCACACAGGACCATCGTGTTCGGCGTATTCATCGACCTTGATACCGATGCGGTAGTTCCACAACTGGATGAGACCGTTGTGCAGAGACGAGAGGATCCAGGGTCGGTCCGGGTGCAGGGCGAGGCCCTTGACCCTGTTGCTCTTCGTCTCAAACTTGTTCAACATGACGGTTCTGACTCAGCCACAGATGCCGATGCCTGAGTGGTTGGTCAACAATTCAATCCCCCTGAGGGGTTTGCCGCCGAGCAATCCGTACCAGGCACAAGCACGCGATGTACTCGCGCACACACACAACACTGCGACCGCACACAATCACAGCGTTCCGAACTCCGCACGCGGCGCCGCAGAAGCGACAACGGCAAAAAAGCAGCGAAAACGCACACACGGATTATCACTCTTTCAGCGTTTATCTTCGTCACAACATCACAGTCACGTCCACGTCCGAGTCCACGTCCGCGTCCGCGCCACACGTCTCCGCTCCTCTCTACTTTGCTCTGTTGCTGGAACAGTGAACGCATGGGCGGAGAAGCTGTCGCGTGAGTTTGAAGGACGAATGGTACTTGCAAACAGGTGGTACCTGCGTTCCTCCGTCAGTAAGGTCCGTAGTTGATTCGTGTCGTAGTTTGTGCATTGTCACCGTCATTGTCGTCCTCGGCATCATCCCAGCTATCGCCATACACCGTCACCGGCTCGTGTGCTGGCGTTTGTCGTCATAGGCGTCGCTGTGTGTTGTCGATCGTGCGCTCGTCGTCGTTCCTTCCTTCCTTCCTTTGTCGTTGTCGTCGTCGCCGTTGTCGTCGCCGTATGTTGTCATTCATTCATTGGTTGTTTGTCATTCGTCCTTCGGTCGTTCGTCCTTCGTCCTTCGGTCGTTCGTCGTTCGTCGTTCGGTCGTTCGTTCGGTCGTTCGTCGTTCGTCGTTCGGTCGTTCGTCGTTCGTCGTTCGTCGTCGTTGCGTTGTCGTCCTTCACAGTCACTCACTCACTCACTCACTCACTTCGCGACTTGCCAATGTGTTGGCGCGCCGCCTGACTGAATCACAGTGTCTGGCTGGGGGCGAACGAATATCGATTCTCCTCCGTCTAAACCATGGCTTTTTTGTGCACTTAAAGGACGCGCTTTTGCCGTGCGTATTGCGTGTGACTGTGTCTATGATACGACCATAGTTTCTACGGACGATCGCACTCACTCACTCCCTCAGGTCAGACACACCAACGAACGCTAGTGCAGGCGTGGCTTACCCTCCTGTACTTACTCACTCACTCACTCACCCACTCAGCCAATCCCAATGACTCCCTATTCCCTATCATGTGTATCTACGTATGGGACTTTGCATTTTATCAGTGGGGCTCCTGCAGCACAACACGGTAATCTTACATGTGGATATCTACATCAGATCCATACTCGTTTTCTGAAGATTGTGATGATTAGCCTGTATATGACCCCTCCACATAGTTATCACTTATTCCTTGTACGGGGTATCCGTGTGTAGTGTTTGGTGTTTCTCGGCTGGCTGTAGTGCAAGGAAACATGGTAATCCCAGTTATGAGTTTCGTAATCTGCACAAAATATAGTCGGAGAAAGCCAAAATGTACAGTACGCATCGACGACCAAGCCTGTACAGCCACCACCGACCGAAATAGGTACAGTACTGTATGCCTTATTTATTCCTTGTTGTACATGTATGTACCTTTATGTGATGTTTCACATTTTAACACTGGCTGCAATGCTGTGAAATACAATAATACTGTTTGAGGATATCTTCATTTACGCAAAACAAGCAAACAAGTGTGGAAGAGCGAGCGAACGAACGAACGAACGCTCGCCTCTGTGTCTGTCTGGTTGTTGTTGTTTGTTGTTCGTGATTGATTGATGGATGGATGGACAAGCAAGCAAGCTGCCTCATCAATCAATCAATCAACGTCGTTCAATCAAGTACCCGTATGTTACCCGGGTAGTTAGTTAGTTAGTTAGGAATAGGATTGTGCGTTAGTTAGAGGTTGAGTTAGTCTACCCGGTATGTCATAGTTAGTTAGGTAGTTAGTTGCTGTTGTCTGTCTTTTCGTGCGTGCGCTGTTTGTTTGGATGGATGGATGGATGGATGGATGGATGGATGGACACGTGTGTTGCTCAGCAACCAACCGCTGAACGGTTCAGGGTGGATCGACCAACGGACTTCGCGAGCGGGTAGGTCGGGCGGGCGGGCGTACTTTTCTATGTCCGAGTGTGTGTGTGTTTGTTTGCAGCGTGCTTGGGTTGCTGGGTCGCCCCGTATAATACCATTTTCTTTGTTGTCTCATTGTCCTGCCAACAAAAATTGAAAGACAAAAACACTCAAAAACTCAAAAACTCTTCAAGTAGGTTCCCCTGCGATCCACCTGCGCTTCGATCAAACAACACTCCCCACAAAACAAGAAACCAACAACACCAACCATGGTGGCCGAGGGTTGTTCTGATGCTGCTGAGATCCTGGACCCAACTGATGAAGCATCGTGGAGATGGGCGTGGATCCTGGGTGGTTGCGCGACAGCTCTTGCATTTGTCTTGGTGCTGAGCCAGGACGTCGTGTTCTTCATCACCCAACAGCTGGGTGCCCGTGCTGTGCAGTTTGGACTGCGTGTTCGGTCGTCGGCCTTGTTCAACTGGCTCTTGCTGGTCTTGGACTTTTCCATCGGCTTCTTCTTTGTGCTGCTTCTGCTGGTCACGGGTGGTCTCCTTTTCGACGGGTTCCACGAGGCCTGGGGTGCTCCGGGTTTTCTCGCGCGGCTCGGGCAGGCTCATGTTGTCGGCTCCTTCTCATGGACGGCACTTTGCGTGACCTTCGTTTGGGTGGCCATGGCCGTTCGTGTTGTGTGCCTGGTGCGGCTGTTCTCAAAGGCAAACCAACACCCTGCACAAGAACAACAACAACAAGAAGAAGAACAACAACAAGAACAAGAACAAGAACAAGAACAAGAACAAGAACAACAACAACAACAACAACAACAACAACAACACCTACCTCTCGCTCGCTCTCTCTGACGACTTAGAGTGCTCGCCATCGGCGCCTTCCTTGCGGTCAAATACAAGTGCGTTAACGCCGCAGCAAACGTACGTTTCACATCCGCAATTCGGAAACACGTCGACCCGGGATTATTGTCCACTTGTACAGGGTCTTGAATGTGCAGACCCGTGTAGGTGTTCAGGCTCAAGGGTAGCGTGCTGTGGCTGATGTTGTTCGTGTTTGTAGAGGAAGCATTGTGGCTCGCTGGAACTTGCTGGAAAAACTTTTCTTGTTGTAGATGCTGTTGTTGTTGCGCTGAAGCTGGGGAAGACGCTACACTATCCGCAGTGGTAGAAGTAGAAGTAGTAGAAATATTTGTAGCCGCAACAGGATTTGTCGTAATCGTGCTCTCAGCATTCGCTGTGGTGACTGTCAAACTTGTTTCCTTGGCGTTGGGCACCGTATTGGTCTTGGTCGTAGTTATTGCAGCTGGTCGTTCTAGAGGATTGTCCACTCTCACTAAATTGACAGTGGGGTCAAATTCGTTGCCAAAAACTTGGCAGAATCCCATCAAATGCTCTCCGAGGTTGACAGTGGAATCGTCTTTAGCTTGACGGTACTCGCGTAAGTGCCGCCGTTGCAGCCATGACGTGACCATCAGCACAAGTGAATAGGGAGCCTGCCAGTATGCATAAATGTGAAGACAAAAACGTCACACAAACGTAGTATTCAGAAAAAGGAAACAATAAATTTGAACTGAAGTCGAATTGCGGTCAGCAACAGCAACAGCAACACTACACGACAACTAGAGTGGTATTTAAACTTCGTCTGCATTTGGTGGTCACTCATCTAAGCAACGTTTCGACTTGACTGAAGATGAGCGCCTTGTTGTTGCTCTGCGAAAGCCAGCAAAAAGGGTAGTAACGAAACAGAAAGAACTCACGTACCATGCCGCCATAAAATGGGTCATTGAAGCGATGTGCTGACAACATCTTTTTCAGCGTCAACACCAGCGGGCGTAGCGGTGGATACTCGGTCTAGTGACGAACATACACAACAGAACAACAGCAAAGTCATTAACGATAAAACGGATGCCCCTCTAACAGATTCAGCCACACGTCCACAGCACGAGAACTGAATCTGATAGTGCGTGAAGAGCTTCAGCAACAGCAAACTTCACCACCACTTCACCATCATCTAATTATATCTTTCTACCTGCATGGCTTTGACAAACGTCGTCGTTGCCACGCTGGACTGCGCGATTTTGTGCCCGTACGTAATATCCACGTCATAAGCCCTTTGCTCTCCCGTTTCACTGTCGGTAACCATTGCCGACGTCTTCAGCACTGTCACTTTCGAGTCAACCACTGCGGTCCACATGATGACGTCAGGTTTTTGTTCCATCAACTTTTCACGTAATAGCTGAAGCTGCGCAATAGACGACGTGGCCGTTGTAGCAGTAGTTGCCGAGTTGCTTATGTTGTCGTCGTCATCATCGTGGTCGTCGTCGTCATTGTTATTGTTGTTCTTGTTCTTGTTGTTGTTGTTCTTTGTCTTTGTGGTTGTTGAGTCAGTAGAGTCAGAGCCACGGTTTGTTGGAGTTGAAGAGCAAGATGAAGACGTGGATGTACTGGCTGTTGTTGTTGTTGTTGTTGTTGTTGTTGTTGTTGTTGTTGTTGTTGTTACCGTTGACGATGAAGCCTGCTGTTCACTGTTGCTCTCCTTCTCTGTTGTCGATACCGTTGCTGTGCGTTCAACTTCCATCCTCTTCATGAGTTCCTCTTGATCATCATCATCATCATCATCATCATCATCATCATCATCATCATCGTCATCATTATCATCATTATCATCTTCTTCTTCTTCTTCTTCTTTCTCTTCTTCCTTTTCCTTGTCGCTCACAACAACTGTCGACATCA
>ENA-OWNT01004012-OWNT01004012.1-seawater-metagenome-genome-assembly--contig:-NODE-4012-length-13293-cov-4.916843_pt1 | contig 13293 bp, 13 predicted proteins | sample MGYA00238136_ERZ651165 | MGnify/ENA primary metagenome ERZ651165 (study PRJEB26861, sample SAMN08777766) | seawater metagenome | isolation source: coastal seawater | place: USA: Florida | collected... | reverse complement strand
GCAAAAAAAAAAAAAAAAAAGGACCACAACAGTTGAGCTCGCGCCGCTGCCGGAAACCCACAGCGTCAACGACGGCCGCGCTTTTGCACAGTGTTCTTGAGTTTGGCACTGCACTCCGGAAAAAGTTGCCCCGCGTACCATGTATTGCTGGTAGACCGCCACAACCGTACAACAAGTTAAGCATGAGCGCCCCGACCGAAGACGTCAACATGGGCAACACCGCGCAGGAGGGCGGCCAGGACTCAGCCACCCCCGCCAGCACCGCGGTCGCAGCGGAGCAGCAACCCGCCACGTCAGGTGACGGGCAAGCTGCGACAGAGACCGACGGCCAACCAGAAACGGCAGCAAACTGCGAGGTAGGCAAAAAGCGCAAGGTGGCCGATGTCGACGACAGCGCCGATGCCAAGGAGGGGGTATCTGGCGACATCTCGCAAGCAGACGCGAAGGAGGCGGCCGGCAAAACACACGACGGCAGTGGCAGCAGTGACAGTGACAGTGACAAGGGCAGCGACAGCGACAGCGACAACGACACTGGTGCCGATGCAGGTGTCAACGCCGACGCCGACGCCGACGCCGACGCCGGTGCAGATGCAGATGCGGACGACGACGACGCTGAAGACTCTGGGCCCGAGGTCATGGAGCCGCCTCCAAGGGAGCTCCACAAAATCCCGCTGCGCATGCTCTCCCTCAAGTTGTTGGACACGTACCGACACATCAACAAGGTGTACTACGAAGAGCGTTCGAAGAAGAAGCAGTCATGGGACGACAAGAGTGACAACTACATTATCAAAGCAGGCGAGCTGTTCAACGACCGGTTCTTGTTTAAAAAGCAAGTGGGCAAAGGGTCGTTTGGAGTGGTCGCGAAAGCCGTCGACCAAAAGAAAGATCGCGACGTCGCCCTGAAGATCATCAAGAGCCAACGGCCGTTCGCAAAACAAGCACAGGTCGAAATACGTATCTTGAAGTTTATGAAAGAGCGTAACACGGACGGAAAGTACGGGGTCGTGAATTTGCTGGAGTATTTCACGTGAGTTTCACGCTGTGATTACCTTCCTTGTTGCCCGTGTACTCTGGCGATGCCGGGGAGTCGTTGTTGTAGTTGTTTGTGTTGTTGCTTGCTTCTGAGTGTGGTTGGAAGCCGCTCACGTGTTGCGTTTCACGGTCATGCTGTAGGCACCGCCAGCACGTGTGTTTGGTCTTTGAGTACCTAGGGCAAAACTTGTATGACATCATCAAGGCCACGGACTTCAAGGGCTTGCCGTTGACAACGGTGCAGGACTTCGGGCGCCAGTTGCTGCATGCGCTGTCGTTCCTGTCCAGGGAAGATATTCAGATTATCCACTGTGATCTGAAACCAGAAAACATCCTCTTGTGTCCCGATGGCACCACTCTCAAAATCATTGATTTCGGCAGTTCTTGTTTCTGCAACAACAAGATGTATGAGTACATCCAGTCGCGGTTCTACCGATCGCCTGAAGTAATGCTGGGGATCTCATACGACATGTCGATCGACATGTGGAGTCTTGGGTGCATCCTCTTCGAACTGCACACAGGCATCCCACTCTTTGGGGGTCAGAGCGAGAAGCAGCAGATGACTAAAATATGTGGGCTCCTGGGACTGCCACCACGCAAAATGATGCTCGAAGCCAAGCCCGCGAAGCGCTCCATCGCGTTCGAAACGATCAAGGCAACGACGACCAGCGAGGATGCCGCCGCGGCCAGCTCCGAGAGTGACTTCATCTCCTCATTAGTGGGACCCGCCGCCGCCGTGCCTGACGACAGCTCGTCACTGGGAGGAGGCCACAAATCGAGTAGCAAACAGACAGAAGGAGACGCTGCAGATGCGTCGGGGACCAAGACGGGCGATGGCAGCTCAACCGCCAGTGACTCAGCCGCGGCAAAAAGCGACGAAGCTGTGCCACAAACGCCAAAAGCCGCGCAAGATTCTTCCTCTAAGAACACTGAACAGTACAAGCTGCGCAGCGCGGTCACCAAGACGTCTCTCGAGGAGCAACTTAGAATTGAGAAAGGTGGACCCCGAGGTTGGAGGACGAACGCTGCCGAAGCAGCGGTTGTGTACAAGCCATTCATGCATTTTCTGCATCAAACGCTGGTGCGTGCCCGGGCTCTTGAAGACGGTTGCGCGTATTCCTTGCTAACGCTATGTCTTCTTCTGCCGTCGTCTGTGTGTGCCAGATATTTACTCCTGCGGACCGCATTAAGCCAGACACTGCTCTGAAACACCCATTCATCACTGGCGAGGAGATGACCGAAGACACGGCAGCCGATTCTGACGCTTCGTCCTCTGTTCGCCCCTTCAGTCCGGCTAGCGGAGAGTGAGTCGTCTCGTCTGTTTTGGTGATCCCTCGCCACTTCCCCCTCACGCTTCGCCTCGGGATGTGCGGTGTGTTAACCTTTAACGTGCCGTCATTTTGTGTTTGTTGTGACTGCCTCGCTGCAGGAGCTCGCAAGCAAGCCCCGAAGCCAGCACCGACGTGAAGACTTTGAAGACGAAATAGTTGCATTGGTCTCGTAGGTTGACTGCTCTACGAAAGCCGCAGTGACGATTGTCCACCATCTGCTCGAGAAACGACATGTTTACTTGCGCGGCAGCCACGGGTGGTAATTCCTTATTAGCTTGTCTATCGATGAGAACAGAGCTCACTTGAAACGCAACAAACACTTTTTCGCCAATGACGGACACTTTGACGACAAATCGAAAGGGTCGGGTTCACAGTCTCGACAGCCTTGTCGCGGCGCCATGGCCACTGTGTCGGTGTCCCGTGCTGCTCCTCGCAATTGTTGTGTTTCCGACCCGATCTGTAGCAAGACTCGCTGGGTGCGTCATCATCAAATGCATTTGCGGTATAAGCGATCGAAATTCCGCCTTGATAAGAAAAGCCTGTCAAACAACGAAACGTGAAAACACGCGTCATGGTGGTTCGCTTCTGCTGCGGGCATGGTGGTTTCGGTGGCATGCACGCACTCGCTGCGGCTCCCATCCTTTGGTGCGACCTGTGAGTGACCAACCATTCTGCATGCACAGAACACACACGACGCGGTTGAACGGGCGTATTGCAGACCCAACGCCGGATAGCATATTCAACAATAGACTGTGAGGTACCTTCATGTAAAATTCACGGAGCCACGGTTTACAGGCGAGGACATCTGAGCGCACAGCTGCGAAACCAACAACGCCTACAGAAGTTCAGGAGCAAAACACTTTCATCGTAAGTTGAGAAACGCGTATTGCATGCCCACTGCAGGTACCACCACGACAAACCAGCAACGACAAAAGCTTGTTCCAAGATATTCAACGAGATGCCCTGACTTTGAACACAGGGATGAATGGCAAGCATGGACATGTCGGCGATGTCCTGGTGCGTCTTCGTGGCACTGCACGTGCGCGCCATATATGGCGGTCTTGTGCCAGTTCTGACAAAAACGCACGCCGCCAATTGGTCGACCATGGGCGGCCGATCAGGCGACTGCGTGGCCGCCGACCGGACGATTTGCGCCAGCGCAGGGTATCTTTGAAGAGCAACGGCGCTTCGGGCCGATAACGGCTGCTGCTTCGCGCTGTTGCTTCCGTTGGCGATAATGTCGAGTTCATATTCAGAGTGGATGGCGCGCTGAAATTCGCGCAGCCGCTGGACTACTTGTCCCCGCGCATCCAGTGCGGAGAACTGTTGCAACTGGCCAAATGTGGCGACTATGAACACACCGTTAGCTGCAAGGTCATGGATTTGCTCAAGATTGGTTCTGCGCCACGAAAATATGTGCCGCTCATTGTTGTCGTAGTCCAAGAAACTAGCATCGCCGAGTGCGTACGAAATGTTGGCAAGTCGGGCAATTTCAGCAGCCCGCGACACATTAAATGTGCCCGACTGCCAGAAGTCAACTACTTCGAACGGAAAGCTCACTGCGCGTTGTGCAATGCCCACAACACTGTCCATTGTAGGAATGGGGCGGACCAGTAGCTGTGTGGCCACTTCCTTTCTCTCACACCACAGAACGCGCTATATTGTCAGACATTTTGTGTACTCTGACGACCAAACTGCGTAGGTAGTGACGGCAATCATGAGCAAAACACTAGCCAAGCTCTAATTGTGATTGTTTTTTCGAATACTCGAAGCGAAATAAACGAATGCGCCCTTTGATGCCACCACAAGGTGATGTGTAACCTTCGTTTGGCACCCAAATAGGTTTTACACGTTACTACCTCGAATACTCAAGCAGTGCAATGGCCCGTCCGTGCGGACCCACCCATCCCACTCCGCCTGCAACTGCGCCACAGATCAACGTCGCCTTTGCGCGCAGTCCACCATGTCTTCTCCACCCGTGGCTTCGTCACTCAACGTTTGCGTGTCTCACGCGTGTGTTCGTCGGATCGCAGATGAGAGAGGGTCGTTGCGTCCTCGTGGTCGGTGTTTGTTCGTTGGCAGACTGCCGCAGCGCAACCGCCGTTCACCGCTCCGTGTTGTTGTGGCCGTCGTTGTGCCGTCGTCGTTGCGTCGTTTGCGTCATTGTTCCTTCGTTCGCGGCCACAACCACACAGCGAATTAGCCACTATGTATATAATGCGTTGGTTGTCAAACACTCACAATATGATAACATGGCGATACCGTTACCAGGCAAAGGTGACTGAAAAAACGAAAAAGCTGAAGAGCGACTGAGTTAGTCAATGTGTGTAAAGTGCGTTAGTTGTAATACCCGTAGATAATGAGAAACAAGGCGTTACAGTGAAAGATATGGTGAGTGAGTGAGTGGGTGAGTGGGTGGGTGAGTGGAGGGGAGCTATGACAGTGGCAGGCTGTCGTCGTCGTCGTCGTCGTCGTCGTCGTCGTCGTCGTCGTTGAATGATCGTCGTCGTCGTTCGTCGTCGTCGTCGTCGTCGTTGTTGCGGCGTTGGCTGTGGTGTTGGCTGTGGTGTTGGCTGTGGTGTTGGTTGTGGTGTTGGCTGTGGTGTGGTGATGTTGGTTGTAGTGTTGTGGTGTTGGCTGTGATGTTGGCTGTGGTGTTGTTGCTGTCGTTGTTGTGTTGTTGCCTTTGTCATCGTGGCCGTCGTCGTCTTTGCCTTTGTGGTCGTTGTGGCCGTCTGTGTTGTTGCGTTTGTTGTCTTCGTGGACTGTGTCTTTGTCACCTTTGGCGTCTTTGAATTTTTGCCGTCGGTCGTCGTTTGTTGTTGTCGTTGGTCGTCGTCGTTGTTGTGTTGTTGCGTCGTTGCGTTTAGTCGGAGGGAAGGAGTGGCAGGTTGTCAGAATTGTCGTCGCTTGGCTGTGTTCACTTGGTGACGACAGCGCGGTTCCAGGAGAAAAACGGCAGCGGAGAACACATCTCACTTGCAGCAAAATACTTTCTCGACATTTTCTACTGTGGTGCGACTGTTTCATTTCAGTGCACAAATTGACGCACCAAGTGCAACTTTGCGCTCGCTCGGCACAACCATGAGCGTACTCATAGGCTTATGCCGACACAGAAAGGCACCTTGCCGTTGCTGGTAGGACACGAGTAGTAGCCACCCACGGCCACGCAAATGCTGACAGATTCAACACAGCCTGGCGGAGTCGAGCCACCGTTGGAGGCCAAGGCCGCGCAACGGCTTTCAGCGGTCGAAGATGTGGCAACAAGCGGTCAAGCAACTCCCAGCACACACCACGCTTTTGACGGCCCCCCGTTCAGTGTCGACGCAAGTCCAATCCCCGCCACCGCCGAAGGATCGCCGACCGCACCGGAAGAATTAAGCGATGTAGAGGACGAGCTGAGCAATAGTGCGACACTTGCCGGCAACAGTGACGAGACCAGTGCAAACGGGGAAGGAGCTAGCCCCAAAGTGTTCCTGTCGGCTCACCACCGAAATGCGGTGTCTTTTCAGGCCATGTCAAGTTTTGGACTCTCCACTGCTTCGTTCGACGTGTCGCAGAATGTGGAAAGTGGGGACACAAGAACGGTCGATACCGCCGATCTGACGGCGATTATGGCTGAAGACCCATCGCTGTCGTTCGACAAAGCCCGACTGATGCTCGTCGACGCCCAAATGCGTGCGGCCGGGATCGACCCCGCCACAGGACTCCCGCTGGAGATGGGAGTGCAGGCGCAAAGTGCCAATGGACGATGGGTGTGTCGCAACTGCTCATTCAACAATCGAAGCAAGAAATCACGCAGTGTGCGTCGTTTGGGCCGCAAGAAGGAGGCGGATCAACGCGTTTGCGAGAACTGCGGATGGACCGCAGGTTCTGCTGGGTCCACACACGCGAAGGCTGCCTCGGCCGCAGCAAAGACGATTACCGAAGGCACACAAGCAAACCAGGCATCGAACAATGGCTCTTCCAAGAGATCATCTAGGTGGGGGTCCGCCCTCATCGGAAAACGTCGGAAACCGAAGCGACGCGGGCAGTCTGCCAGTCCACGCAACAGCAAACCGAGCAAACCGAGCCAGCCGGAGCGGTCTATGGGAGGCCTTTCGTCCTTAAGCACGTTGTCACCTGAGGATGCTGCGGAAGTAGCGACGTTTTTGCGCACAAATCCACTCGGTTTCGCGTGGGAGCACCACACTTCGATTCTCAGAAGCCGGAATTGGGGGGCTGCTCCGTACTTGTTCGCTCGACAGCATTTCTTCAACTATCATCGCAAAATCAAAGGACTGGACGACCATATCGAGAAATTGCTGGCGCAGCGAGAACCGTCCGACCTTGGCTCGAAAGGTGACAAATCTCGCATGTCGGAACAACAGCGGGCCGGATTGATTGTAGAGCTGATGAAAAGCCTGCGTTCGTGGGCGGGCGAGCGACCCAAGCGTCGGCAAAAGTTCCACGACCAAGTGGACCAGTGGCGGAGCAACGAGCTGTTGCCCTCCGAAGCCACAGTCAGGGAAGAAAAGTTCAAAGCTGCGCAGAAAGCTCGAGAAGAGTTTGCCCGCCGCATTAGCTCCGAGGAGGTAGATCGCTCCTCGCCGGAGCGTGTCAAGAAGTCTGGTGTGTCTGCCGACGCAGCGGAGGATGCAGCAGCAGCAGCAACGGCAACAGCCGCTGCGGAGGGAGCGGCTGCAGCGGAACGCGATAGTGTCGATAACTGGGCTGCTGTTCAGCAAGACCACGTGCGGTTGATCTTCATCCGCCACGGAGAAGGCGACCACAATGCTTGCAAGCAGGTCGCCGGGACCTGGTACCAGGACGCTTCGCTGACAGTGCTTGGTATTGAGCAGGCTCTTGTCACCGGCTCAATCATGAGGCACGTTGCTGTTGACAAGGTGCTAGTGTCGCCGTTGACGCGGGCCTTGGAATCGTGCGCCTTGATGTTTCACGACCGCTTGAAGCGGCGCGCAGTTGAGGCGATTGTGTGCCCGGAGGCACGAGAGTTTCGATCGACGCACTTCATGCGTTCGCACATGGGTGAGTATAGCAGCGTCGATACGCCGTTGTTGTGCCACCGCCAGTTGTGCTGATCTGTCCTGCCACACACTTCTTGTTGCTCAGGGTCTTCGCCACTGGTCCTACGACAAAGATTCGGCTCCAAGCCTACATACATTAATTTCAACGCAACTTGTGGGCCAGTGCCGCTCAATGAAGTGTTTGACAAACCGTTGTTAGCACCTGAACAAGCCAGACTCACGCGGATGCGGCAATTGCCACAAGAACGCGATTCGTCATCAGGCGCGCCACCGTCGAGTTCCTCGACCGGAGGTGCTGACTTTGATACGGTCAACCAATTGTCCAGTGACCAGGTTTGGTGCAGACACACACAGGCGTCACTCAATTAGCACGAATGAATGCGCTCAGAATGTTTGCATGCATGTGGTGTAGATGATGACCATCGCAGACAACGCCCTCGCTCGGAGATCAACTGTACAGGAGACTGCGACCAGGAGTAGCGAAAGTCGGGACTCTTCTCACATGGCCGGGACCTCTCGTGCACAACTAGCCAAAGCGGGCATTCGGCACCAACTTTTAGTTTCGGGTGCAGGGTGTAGGTACAGTTTCCTGGGCGCGATGTCGCCGCGCTACATTGCCAACGTCGCATCTCGATTCGCACCTCATGTGCTACGTCAATCTCGTGGTGCATCGACACAACGGGACAGTGCCCCTCCCACACATGCCGCTACAGTCGATGCATCACAGCAGTACGTGCGCGGTTCCGAAAAGCGTCGCTTGCACCTTGACGCCGAAAGTTGTCGTTATACTCTGAAGCGCATGAGTTTCGGGTGGCCGTCAGTTGAAGCGGCTCCGTATCCGCCGAGGGGCGAGTCATGCGTTCCAACAAGCACAAGAGTAACCACCACGGACGATCGCCGGGTGAAGCCTGGCTACCTGCCAAATGAGGGGGAAGATCCAGATCACGATGGGGTGTCAGATGCTTGGCGGGTTCATGCTACCAACCACTTTCAAAGGCGCTTACCCCAGGTTTGGTCGCCCATGGAAACGCAGTGGCAATTTTGCCTTCGAGCAGATAGATTGCGACGTTGGATTGCCGCTTCGTTCGCCCCGGGCAGCACCGTTGCGCTCGTGGCGCACGGAACGCTATTTAAGGTGCGTCAGCGTCCAGTGTGCTCGCTCCATGCACAACCATGTAATTTTCTTGTTGCGCTGATACAACAGGCCATGTTTCCTGGTGAACTTGCGATGAAGAACTGCGAATTTCGCTCGTTCTTTCTGAACCCGTTTGACGGATCGTTTGCGACCGTACGTTGAACCGCGATGCGCTCAACAACATTGTTTGCGGGCCCACTTCGCCGGCTTATTATTTTGGTTGAAACATGGTGCAGAATTCTGATGTCATGCGCCGATTGTCGGAGGCCACTGTTGCGAGCATGATGGAACAGTCTGGGCGAGCGATCAAGAAAAATAGGGGTACGTGCAGCGATGCTCTTCGTTTGGAGCTCTCGTCATCCCCCAACCATGTGACGACTGACTCTGCAGACCAAGCTGACATCGATGCCGAACAAGCTCTGCAAAAGGAGCAGGAGGCTCTTGAGAACCAGCGAGCGATGCAAGAACAGAAAGCACCGTACAAGTGAGTGCCGACATAAATGCTCCGTGCAAGTATGTCGCTTACGACTGTTTTGTTGGCGGCAGAAATTTCGTGGAGGTGGAGGCTGTCGGTCAGCAGCTCAGGGCAATATTTCAGGAATATCACCCGAGCAAGGTTCCTGATGTCTCACGGCTTCTACACAAGCACGCAGGACGCGAAACCGCGTTCCTTGCAAGTGTGAAGCACAGGTACCAGTTGACAGCTCACTCAGAGCTGGTTGACGCCGTGGCAAAAGGTGTGTGTTTCATCAGTCGCACGGCCGTGGCCGGAGTTCGTGTGACATGATGTGTTGCTCGGCGTGTTTAGGGCACACTGAAATGGTTCGGCTCTTGTTGGAGAGTAAGGCCAACGTCAGTGATACCAACTCCGAAGGCCATACGCTGCTTCACATTGCAATAGTGAGTCCACGCGCCCGGACCGCGTCTCACAACATCTTGTGTTGTCACTTGACTGTAACCGCTCCCGATAATGCGTTAGGAAAACAAGTTTCCAAAGATAGCAGCGTTGATCAACGAAGCAGCTGCGCACGATGATCACCACTCCAAGCACCGACGCAAGATGAAGGTCTCGAAGGTAACTTACCGGACGAATGTCTTGCTGGAGCGATTGGTGTGTGTATTGCATTTGACATTTCGTGTGTGCATCGTAGTTTACGCAGCCCCCGCCGAGAACCGAGAGTAATTCGTCCATATCAAAGCAGAACCGCAGCAAGGCGGTCACGATGAGCTTGGATCGAACAGTGTCAGCGACCAAGCAAGCAGCACAGATTGCGAAACTAGCGAAACAGGAGCTGGAGTTCGCAGCCTCGCATCCATCGTCTTTTCTGGTCTGTGCCCTTGTCATCCACCTCACAAGTCAACGTGCTCACATGACTCGCTCATTGCACGATTGTACTTCATGCACTGTTAGGTCAATGTGGGCGCGGAGTTGCGCTCCACGCTCAGCTTTTTATCAGTGTTCGACGTGACAGTGTTTTGTCGCAGTGTTAACGGCCGAATCAATACTCTTCGGAAGCAAAACGACACTTTGCGATACACGTCAAGCGTCGTTGCAAAGGAAGACCAGGTGCGGGTGGCTTACGAAAACCGTCTTCTTGTGTTCTGGAGATAATCATGTGGTGCGTTGCTAGGTTGGGCGAGCTATCATGGGACCAGATGTTGGGGCACAAGTAGCAACAAAAGGTGTCAAAAGTTCGATCAGTGCGAGTGGGCGCATCGGGTTCCGACCACAGTTCGAAAAACGAACGTGCGTTGTTTGTGCAGTTCTTGTCGTTACACAACATTCTTCTCCGTGGAGGTTTCATTCGGAGTTTTTGCATGAACAGATTTTATTTGGATCTCAGCGAAGGCGCGCTACTTTACTGCTCAACACCGCAACGAGTGTCGCTCAAGTTTAATTGGTTGACGCAGTACAAGTCCATCAAGTTGTCCGCAAGGTCTCGGGCTGTGCACAACTTCACCCCTGGGGCACGGCGCAACCTCGACGTCACTGAATTTTACGGTGTGTTGCCAGAATCTGTTATGTCGGTACAAGTGACTACATACGCGAAGTTCATGGATTTGCATCGTGTGTTTGTGTTTCTGAATTGTACTTGAAGTGGTGGAGGACATCAGCCGCAGTGACAGTCGTTGGTGGCTTTTAGCTGCTCAAGTACGCGTTGTCTGTGCCATTGCGTGGTTGCAATCAAGTCGATCAACCCTTGCACGTATTGGGATGCTATTGGGTATTCCTAGGACGAAGTCCAAAAGTGGATTTGGATAAATGTCGTGAATTCGGTTGCAATGGAGTACTGCCGTTATCGTCCGTGGCGCAAGAGGGCCTGGCCGGTAAGTCGTGCTACGCAGTGTCTTGCAACCTTGCTTGCAACCCATAGTACGTGCAACCAACACAATCTGGCTGGCCACATTTTATTTTGCAGGCCGCAGCCATCGTGCGTGTGGGGCCCATGCGATTGTACTACCCAGCTCGATTTATGTACTTGTCGCGCCAAATTACGGTGCGCCTTCTGTGCCAACCGCGCGCTTCCCATGCGGTGTTTGTTGATTGGCTTGCGTGTTCCTGTTCCTGTTCCTGGTGGATTACGGCCTTGTGCAGGTGGTCCAGAAGGCTGTTGGCGGCGTGATTCAATACCGTGCGAAGAACTTTCACGAGCTGTGGCTGTCGCGGTACACACTGATCCTGCGGCTGAATAACAAGCCGAACAACACGGAGTTCAAAGTGGAGAGTCCGGGTCAAAAGGCATGGTGGTTCAAGGCCGCGTCACCGTCGGAGCGAGATAGTTGGATAAAGTGTTTGCGGGAAATTGCGGACCATTATTCGTACTAATCGAAACCTGTGTGGAGGCCGGTTCAAAGCAACAAAGAGCGACGAACGACAACTTGAACAGTGGAATTGTATCCTGAGTTGTTAAAACTAAAGTTAATGTATGATGCAACTCCACTAGAACTACAGGTGAATGTCCTCTGTTGTGATCGAGTGAGGTTAACTTGCAACGAATTTGTCTGCGTTTCGAAAACAATACTGTGCTCACTTGCTGTCTGAATCCGTGGTATCGTCACCGCTCTCACCGTCGCTGGCAGCATCACTTTCATCCCTACTGCTGTTGTCATCAACGGAGCTGTTGTTGCTTCTGGCCACAGCATCCATGGCCCGCTTTGCTGCTTCGCGTAACTGAGTGTCGTAGTCAGCAACAATATCTGCGAATCTGTCGTTGTGTCTGCCTTCGGCGTCTCCGTTCAAGCATTCTGCGATCTCTTCCAACACTTCTCGCACGTTTCCGGCCCCCAACACGTCGTCGTCTAGCGTTTGTGACGAACCAGAGGCTGCGTAAAACCACCTCTTCAACGGCGATTCCACCGATGCTGCCGTGGCATAGTCGGCAGCAAAGCTGCCGTGCGCTAGCAAATGCACTGCGAGGTCCTCGGTTCGCGAAAGTCGCCTAGCGCCGCTGTTCTCGAGACTACGCCTCAATGACGGCCACCCGGCACGGGCGTGCTTCGTAAGGAACGCGGACACCACAACACGTACCCCGAAGCCGTCGCTCCATTGCGGGGCAACCAACACGGTGCGTGAGTCGTTCTCGCGTCTGTCCGCGAGTAGCTGCATCAGTCGCTTAGTCGCCGCTTCTTCGCAAAACTGCCGGACGCGTGTTAACGCGTCGGTCGTCTCGACGGACGACAAGCGCACTTCCTCGCGACACAAACCGTCGCCGTCACCTTCGTTGTGGTCACCACCATCGCCAACAGCTGCAGCAACGGACGTGTCAACAGCGATCACATTCGTGGCCTTCAATCGATGGGCGAGGAACGCCGCTCGTCGCTCGGCGGAGGCGCTGTTGACATTGTTGTCTTCTGCGTTGTCATCGCCGTCATCATCGCTGTCTACGTGGATAATGGAGATTCCGGTGTTGATCTTACGCAGCGCACGGTTCATGTCGAGGAAGTCGTCCGGGAACGACGAGAAGCAGAAACCGCCGATGCACACGGCGACCACTACTGACAATAGTGTCGTCCACTCGTCCGTCGGCGCGCTGAAACCCGTGAGATCGCGCGTCGCAGCGACTACAACGGCGATCGCGATGGCAATCACGCACGTTGTGGCGTATGACGCGCACAAGCACCGGCGCGACGCCACGCAGCAGCAGCCACAACACCCATCACGATCGCGCATGCGCAGCTGTTGGACAAGCTGTCGCGTTTTCCCGGTGTAGTGTCGCGCGCCGTGAACAAGACACGCGATTGCGACGCCTCGCGTTGCGCTCGCTGCAGCCGACGAGAAATCAGCCATGGTGTCGTGGCGATTCGAGGCGACTCGGTTTAGACGGCGGTGCCGTGCAGTCCACTGCTGTGGGACGCAAGCCGTTGTGCGATCTGCGTGAGGATGCCTGGACGGCCGTGTGAAAAAACAATACAACGTCTCCCAAATTCATGCGACACAAAACAAAACCGCGAAACGCGTTAATGAAAAGCGCGTTCTGTGTTTGTCATGGCTGTTTTTGCAAAGCTGCTGTCAGCATCACCACCATCACTAACTTCGCATTCGCCTTTATCGTTGTCGTTGAAGTTGTCAAATAGTTGTCAATGTCGTCGTCGTCGTCGTCGTTGTCTTATTTTCAGATTGTCGTTGTCGTTGTCGTTGTTCTCATTGTCGTCGTCGTCGTCGTCGTCGTCGTCGTCGTCGTCTCCGTTTTCGTCGTCGTCTTCGTCTTCGTCTTCGTCGTTGTCGAAGACGACGACGAAAACGGAAACGACGACAACGACGACGACG
>ENA-OWNT01004011-OWNT01004011.1-seawater-metagenome-genome-assembly--contig:-NODE-4011-length-13293-cov-5.177663_pt1 | contig 13293 bp, 8 predicted proteins | sample MGYA00238136_ERZ651165 | MGnify/ENA primary metagenome ERZ651165 (study PRJEB26861, sample SAMN08777766) | seawater metagenome | isolation source: coastal seawater | place: USA: Florida | collected... | reverse complement strand
TTCCACAGAGCGGATGCGGGTCGCCATCACGTGGCAGAGGCCCTGGATCAGCGAGCTGGCCGCGGCCGGGCTCGTCGTCCACAGGCCATCGAGGGCCTGCGAGGACAGCGCGTGGTAGCGGGCCGGCGCCTGGGCGATGACGCTGGCGGTCGCCGGACCGGGGGAGAGCAGGCCGACCTCGCCGACCACGGCGCCGGGCTGCAGCTCGGCCACCACGTGCGGCTCGTGGGACTTGTTCAGCACCGACACCGCGAGCGTGCCCGACTCCAGGAAGAGGAGCTCGTTGTGGAAGGAGCCCTGCTCGATGACGAGATCGCCGGGCACGGCGTCTCGGGTGGTGAGCACGGCAGTGAGCGCGGCGACGTCGAGATCACCGAGGTGCTCGATGTAGTCCGCGAACCGCTCTTCGAAGGATGCGAGGTCGATGGGCATGGCGCGGGGAGCGTAGCAGTGGGGCCCCATCCGGGCGCACCCGGCGGGCACGAGGATGCCCGCCTCGGATCCGGCCGCCCATTCCTCCAGTGACGCTCGGGCGGACGGTCCGCCCGAGCCCACGACCCAGGAGGTCTGCCATGTCCGCGAGCACCAGCGCGGCCTCCATCCCTGCCCGGGTGGGGGCCGCGCGCTCCTCAGTCCTCCGCGAGTAGCTTCGCGTGGAGCTTCTGCGCCTTGCGGATCTGGGTGTCCAGGAGCTCGACGTCTGCCAGGAGGCGCGTGCGCTCGGCGTCGGCCGCGCCGTCCGCCTGGCCGGCGAGCTCCTCCCGGCGGGCGCACAGCTGGTCGAGGAACTCCTCGAAGGCCGCGGCCTTCCGGAGCTTCTCCTTCTTGGGCGCGGAGGCGAACAGGTAGCCGACCGCGTCAACGATCTTGCTGATCTTCTTCTTCTTGCCCATGGTCTTCCCGCTCGATGCGGCGCATCTCGCCCGTCAGCGTCCCGCCGCCGAGGGCGATGAACGCCGCTGTTTCGTTCAGCGCGAGGGTGTCGTCGTAGGTGTCCTGCGGCCGATTGGCTCCCAACAGGTCCGAGCCGAGCACCGCGAGCGGCGTGCCGCGCCGCACGAAGAGCCGCTCGGCGGCCTCCAGCAGCAGCTCGGTGATCCGCCGCGTGTGCTCGTTGTCGTTCATCAGGCTCGTGGCCATGACCGGCGTGATGGCCTCCTCCCGGACGAGCCGCGCGAGGGCCTCGTCGGCCACCACATCGCGCGCGGCGACCTTGCGCCGCAGCTCGACGAACGCGAGCAGCTGGCTCGGGCCGTCCTCGATGAGGCGGATGGCATACAGCCGCCGCAGCAGCCGCGCGATGTGCAGCCGCAGCGCCTTGTACTGCTCCCGGACCGCGGCGTTCTCGGACGTCGAGTACGTCCGGATGTTCTCCATCATGAACGTCATCGCCTTGACCGCCTGCGCGAGGTTCCGGCAGACGATGCGCAGCCCGTAGACCTCCTCGAGCTGGGCCGTCGTCATGCGCTCCTGGGCGCGGGCCGCGAACGCGACGATGTCGTTGTAGACCGTCTTGATCCGCCGGTAGTAGCCGTCGCGGACGTCCTGCTCGAGCACGGCCGGGTCGAAGTCGAGCATCGCCGCGAGGTCCGCCTTCGACAGCACGTCGCCGCGGTGGAGCCCGACGCCGTGGGCGAGCAGGCCGAACGCGTTGTCGAACAGGTGCTGGGCCTCCTTCGCGAGGACCTCGAGCGCGGTCCCCGGCAGCATGAGCGCCGCCTCGTTGAGGTGGCGCGCCGCGGAGATGTCGATGGCGGCGGAGCCCTCGAACCGGTGCTGCAGCATCCGCTCCATCGTGCCCACGAAGGGTGACAGCAGGATGACGCCGGCCACATTGAACAGCGTGTGGAAGACGGCCAGCTTCAGCGTCCAGTCGTCGGCGGCGATCCCCACGGCGGCCGAGACCGAGTCCACCGCGATCCGGAACAGCGGCAGCCCCAGCACGGCGACCGCCCCCGTCGTCACGTTGAACACGAGGTGCGCGGCGGCCAAGCGGCGGCCGGCGGCGTTGGATCCCAGGGCCCCGAGCACCGCCGTGATGGTGGTGCCCACGTTCGCGCCGATGGCCAGCGCGAGCGCGTTGTCGTACGTGATCTGCTGGGTCGCGAGGGCAGCGATGATCAGCATCAGGGTGGCGTGGCTGCTCTGCATCACCACCGTGGCGAGGACGCCGAGCAGGCTGTAGACGGCGAGCCCCGCGAGGCCCGGGAGCGCGAAGCGCGCGAGATCGATGGCCTCCTGCGCCGACTCGAACCCCTGCTTCATGAAGTGGATGCCGAGGAACAGGAAGCCGATGCCGGCCAGGATGTTCCCCAGGCCCTTGAGCTGCTTGCTCTTCTGCAAGACGAACAGCAGGCCGAAGACCAGCATGGGCATCGCCCAGGCGGAGATCTTCACCTTCATGCCGAAGCCGGCCATGAGCCACGCGCCCGTGGTCGTGCCGATGTTCGCCCCGAAGATGATCCCGATCCCCTCCCGCAGCCCGAGCAGGCCGGCCGACAGGAACGAGATCGTCAGGACGGAGACGAGGGACGACGACTGCATCAGGGTCGTGGCCACGAGGCCGAACGACATGCTGCGCGGCAGCGTCGAAGTGGATCGGGCGAGCAGCCGCTCCAGCGCGCCGCCGGTGAAGGCGGTGAACCCCTCCTCCAGGAACAGCATCCCGAACAGGAAGATCGCCACGCCCGCGGCGACGGACTGGAAGGCCGCGCTCGCCGCGAACCCCCAGGCCAGCACGATCAGGACACCACCGAGGATCAGCCGCCGAAACACCGCACTCCAGTCTAGGGAACCGGCCCGGCCGCGGGCCGGCGGTCGTCAGGGCGCGGGCAGGAGGAAGAACGCGCCTTCGCCGGTGCCGCTGCCCCAGCCGATGGCGCCGCAGCCGAGGTCGTCGAGGCCGTCTCCGTCTACGTCCCCGGGGCCCGACAGGGTCCCACACCCCTGAGCGCCGCCCACCCCGAGGGTCACTGCCTGGTCAGCGTCCGAGGCGACGCTCAGGGCGCCTCCGGCAGCCAGGGTGGAGCCGAGGAAGAGGTAGCCGGCGCCTCCGCCCTGGGCGGCCGCGCCGTCGAGCCGCGCGCCGATGAACAGGTCGCCGAGCCCGTCGCCGTCGACGTCCCCGGGGGCGACGACCGCCGCGCCCAGATCGTCCCCGACCGACGCGCCGGCGAGCGACGCAAACGCATCGGCGAGGTCGAGCGCTCCTCCCGGGGCGATCTGCGTGCCGGCGAAGAGGTACACGTGCGTGAGGACCTCTCCCGGGATGTCCTCGTCGTCGTGGCCGATGGCCAGCTCGGGGAGCTGATCGCCGTCGAGATCGGGCACACAGGCGAAGGAGTCCGCCAGGTACGCGTTCCGGTCGGAGCCCGCCTGGCTGATCTGCACCCAGCTCTGGGCCGTGGTCCAGGCACCACCGAGGGCGGCGTCCGCTCCCGAGAAGACGTGCACCATTCCCGCGTCGGCGTCGACCGTGTCGTCGAACGGGACCCCGACGACGATGTCGGGGTAGCCGTCGAGGTCCAGATCGCACCCCCCGAGGAGCCCAGCACCGGCGCGATCGTTGTTTGTCGTCCCCCTGAACGTGGCGTCGGCGTCTGACGCCGTGAACGCTCCTCCAGCGCCCATGGAGCCACTCAGGAAGAGATAGGTGAAGCCCGCCTGGGTGATCCCTCCCCCGCCCGCGTTGCGCGCAGAGACCAGCACATCCGCGCGCCCGTCTCCGTCGAGGTCCCCCGCCCCGCTCACCCGGTAGCCGAACCAGGTCGAGGTCAGCCCGTCGATGGTCGCCCACGCAAGGGCCGTGATGGACGACGTCCCGGGCGTGGTCAGGTCCGCCCCGGACACGATGTAGACCCGGCCGGACGTGCTGTTGGCGGAGTACTCCCCGAGCAGGAGATCGGGAATCCCGTCCCCGGTGATGTCACCCGGCCCCGCGGCCGCCCGCGCGATGCGATCGCCCGGCGCTCCGGCGATCTGCCGCGCCGCCTGGCTGATGGGGAAGCCCGCGTTCCCGGCGAGCTCGCTCCCGAGGACGACGAACACGGTTCCCGACGACGTCCCGCCGGTGGTGTCCGCAGCGGTCTCGGCGAACGCGAGGTCGTCCAGCCCATCCCCGTCGAGATCGCCGACCCCCGTCACCGCGCGGCCGACCTGCCAGCCCGGATCCCCCACGAACGTCCACCCCGCGACCTCCGCGAGCCCGGTGCCGTCGAGACCGTCACAGTCCCAGTCCACGCCGTCGCTGGGCGGGTCCCACTGACCCGGGTAGACGGACGCGGCGATCGGGTCGGTCGGGTCGTCGTTGCAGTCGCCTCCACAGATGCCGTCCCCGTCCTGGTCTCCATCCTCATCCAGGCCGCCGTCGCAGTCGTTGTCGACGCCGTCGCACAGCTCGAGCGCGCCGGGGTGGACGCTCGGGACGAAGTCGTTGCAGTCCCCACCGCCGAGCCAGGTGCCGGGCGCCAGCGCCCCGAGGGGCGCGCACTCGACGTACAGATCGCCGTCGTGGTCTGCCTCGCCGCCCGGTCCGTTGGCGAGCACCACCCCGTCGCAGTCGTTGTCGAAGCCATCGCAGAGCTCGAGAGCCCCGGGATACGAGACCGCCACGTCGTCGTCGCAGTCGGCGCAGTCCGCAAACCCGTCGCTGTCCGTGTCGACACCGTCCGCTCCGCCGTCGTCCTCGGTGACGGGGGGCAGGTTCGTGCTCGGATCGCAGTCGGTGTCGAAGGCGTCGCAGACCTCCGCCGCGCCGGGCCACACGGTGGGAGCAGAGTCGACGCAGTCCCCAGCGCAGGTCGTGAATCCATCCCCGTCCGCGTCCAGGGCGTCGAGGGATGCATCCGCGTCGTCGCAGTCTCCAGCACAGGTGGTGGAGCCATCGCCGTCGACGTCCATCAGATTCAGGAGCGGGTCGGCGTCATCACAGTCGAGCCCCCCGGACGCCGCGGACGCGGCGCCATCCCCGTCCCCATCGACCCCGTCGACTCCGTCGCAGTTGTCGTCGTCGGAGTTGCCGACGAAGTCCTCCGCGCCTGGGAAGTCGGCGGGATCGGAGTCATCGCAGTCCCCGGCGCAGGAGCTCACGAGGTCCCCGTCTGCGTCCAATGTGCTGACGGAGGCCCCCGTCGCCGCGGAGTCGTCGCAGTCCGCGCACGCCGGGTCGCCATCGCCGTCTGCGTCCGTCGGGTCGAGGTCGTTCGCCCCGCCGTCGCAGTCGTTGTCGAGGAAGTCACAGACCTCCACGGCCAATGGGTGGATGGCCGGATCCCCCTCGTCGCAGTCGTCGTCCGATGTGCCCGACACACCGTCGGGGCCGCAGCCCGTCACCCCGTCGCCATCGGCATCGAACGTCTCGTCCACGGTGCCGTCGCAGTCGTTGTCCAGCGCGTCACACAGCTCGGGGGCTCCCACGTGCACGGTCGCGTCACCGTCGCCGCAGTCCCCGGCACACACGAGGAAGCCATCACCGTCGGCGTCGGACTCCTCCACCGTGGCCCCGTCGCAGTCATCGTCCCGGCCGTTGCAGAGCTCGATCGCCAGCGGCGACTGGGCTGCGCCGTCGTTGTCGGGGTCGTCGTTGCAGTCTCCCGCGCACGAAGACCAGCCATCGCCGTCCTCGTCGAAGGGATGCACGGTCGCGTCGTCGTCGTCGCAGTCGCCTCCGGTGGCGCCGTCGCCACACACCTCCTCGAGCTCGAGGGTCTCTGGGTTGTCGGCGTCCTCACAGGCCCCGTCGCCGTCGTCATCGGTCCACGGGCTGTCCTCGTCGATGGCGCCGTCGCAGTCGTTGTCCGTCCGGTCGTAGAGCAGCTCTGCGGCGCCAGGGTGCACCCGCGGGTCGGCGTCGTTGCAGTCCGCGATGGCCGGGGGCACTCCGTCGCCGATCGGAAAGGCGTCGCCATCGGCGTCGACGCCGTCGACTCCATCGCAGTTGGTGTCCAGACCGTCGTCGAAGGGATCGGGCGCGCCGGCGTGCACAGCCGCATCGGCGGGCGCGCAGTCCTCGGCATCCGTGACCCCGTCCCCGTCGAAGTCACTGCTCGACGGGCCGCTGACGCACCCCGCCGCACTCCACGCACACAGGACGACCAGCGCCAGCAGATGAACTCTCATGCTCCCCCAACTCGCACTCATTGTGCCCGGGGCCTTGCGTTTGGGAGAAGCCTGCATATCATCCGCATAGTATGTGGCGTTCGATGCTCATGGACCTCATCGCGACCGGCGGCTACCGCACGCAGGGACAGCTCGTGTCTGCCCTGCGGGAGCGGGGGCAGGACGTGACGCAGTCCACCGTGTCCCGCGAGCTGGCGGCTCGGGGCGTGCGCAAGGTCGGCGGCCGCTACGTCGCCGCGGCCGCCCGCGGTCTGCCCGAGGGCGTGGTGGTGCTCGAGGGCTCCATCGCCCGGGGGCCCCTGCTGATCCTCAAGACGGCCCCGGCCGTCGCGCCGATGCTCGCCCAGGCCCTGGACGACGCAGGGCTGCCGGGCCTGCTGGGGACCATCGCGGGCGAGAACACCGTGTTCGTCGCCTGCGCCGCCCACACCGATCTGCGGGCCATCCGCGCCTTCGTCGCCCACCCCGTTCCCGAAGGAGGCGCGTCATGAGGGTGCGACTCGACAAGCTCGCGTCCAGCACGCGCAACGCAAAGCTCCACCGCGACGTCATCGTCGGCACCCCCATCCCGGCCGTGTCCGGAACGGTGGTGGCGGTGCGGGTGCTCGACAACAAGGCCACCTACAACTCGGTGGAGGACGTGCACGGCCGCATGATGCGGATCCAGAAGGGCGACGTGCTGGCCGGCGTGCTGGGCGCCCGCGATGCCCTGCGGGGCTATGCGGGGGATGTGCCCGAGGCCGTGGCGCCGGGCGACGTCCTCCATCTGCTGAACCTCGGCGGCGTCATCGGACTGTGCACGTCGGTAAACCCGGACGTGGGGCCGCCGTGCCGCGTCGAGGTGCTCGGCGCCGTGATGACCTTCCCGGAGCTGGGGCGTCGCGTCGGGATCCCGGGGTCCATCACCCCCGGCCCGGTGGCGCTGCGGGACGACCTCCCCGCCGACCTGCCACCCCTGATCCTCGTGGCCGGCTCGTGCATGCACGCGGGCAAGACCGCCGCGGCCTGCATGCTCATCCGCGAGGCCACCGCGCGCGGGCTCCGCGTCAGCGCCTGCAAGGTGACCGGCGTGGCACTGCGCCGGGACTCGCTCGAGATGCTGGACCACGGCGCCGCCCTCGCCGTGACGTTCGTGGACACCGGGATCCCCTCGACTGCGGCCATGACCGGTGTGGACGTGGCGGCTGTCGCGAAGGGCTGCATCGGCGCCGTCGCGCCCGGTGCGGACGTGGTCGTGGTGGAGCTCGGGGACGGCCTCCTGGGCCGCTACGGCGTGGACCTGATCCTGCGGGACCCGGTGCTCAAGGCCCAGCGGGGCGCGCTGGTGTTCGCCGCCAACGATCCCGTGGCCGCCTGGGGCGGCGTCGGATGGCTCGCGGGCGAGGGCTGGGCGCCCGTCGCCATCACCGGGCCGGCGACGGACAACGACGCCGGCAGCTCGCGGATCGAGGAGCTGACGAGCATCCCCGCCATCAACGCGCGCTCGCATCCCACCCGCCTCGCGGACGCCGTGCTCGGCGCGCTGGAGGGACCCGTCACCGGCGCGACGGCCCGGGCCGCCGGGAAGGCGTCATGAAGATCGGAGTCGTGGGCGCGACCGGCTACGCCGGCGCCGAGCTGGTGCGGCTGCTGCTGGGGCATCCCGACGCAGAGCTGGTGGCGGTCGCCTCCCGGGGACGCGCGGGGCAGCGGCTCGACGCGGTCCACCCGGCTCTGCTGGGCTGCACGGAGCTCGTGTTCGACGCCCCGGACCCGGATGCGCTGGCGGCGCTGGACGCGGTCTTCCTGGCCGTCCCCCACGGCACGGCGACGGAGCTGGCCGCCGCCCTGGACGCCGCCGGAGCGTCCCGGATCTTCGACCTGTCCGCCGATCACCGGCACGCCCCCGGCTGGGTCTACGGCCAGACCGAGTGGCATGCGCGCGGTCTCCTGGACGCCCGGCGGATCGCGGTGCCCGGCTGCTTCGCCACCTGCATCGAGCTGGCGCTCGCGCCGTTCGTGGCCACCGGGCGCCTGCACGGCGCCGCGCGGGTCGTCGCCGCCACCGGCTCCACGGGGTCGGGCGCCACCGCGAAGGCCGCCACGCACCACCCCGAGCGGTTCGTGAACCTCAAGGCCTACAAGATCCTCGCCCACCAGCACGGGCCGGAGATCACGACGTTCCTCCAGGGGCTGGGCGCGTTCGATGCGCTGCACTTCGTCCCCCTCTCCGCGCCGGTGGATCGAGGGATCCTCGCCACCTGCTTCCTGCAGCTCGACGGGGGCACACCTCAGGAGACGCCCGCCCTGACGGCCTTTCTGGCGGAGCAGTACGCCGATCACCCCGGTGTCGTCGTGCGATCCGGGACCCCCGAGCTCCGCCACGTCCGCGGCACCGCGCGGGCCCACATCACCGTGCACGCGGACGGCGCCGAGGTCGTGGTGCTCTCGGCCATCGACAACCTCGGCAAGGGCGCGGCGGGCCAGGCCATGCAGTGCCTCAACCTCTCCTTCGGGCTGCCCGTCGACCGGGGGCTCCGCGCCCCGGCGCTGCTGCCCTAGCGAACGAGCCATGAGCGCACTCCTGCAGACCCTCGGTCCGTCCTCCCTGCTGCCCTTCGAGATCGTCCGCGGCTCCGGCAGCCAGCTCGTCGCGGACGACGGCCGCACCTTCTGGGACTTCTACGGCGGCCACGCGGTGGCGCTGCTCGGCCAGGGCCACCCGGGCTGGGTGGAGGCCATCGCGCGGCAGGCCGCGACGTTGTCGTTCGTCACCACGGTGGCCCCGCTGTCGGTGCGGGAGTCCGCGGCGGCCCGACTGGCGGCGTTCGCGAGCATGGACCGCGCGTTCTTCGTGAACTCCGGCGCGGAGGCGAACGAGGCGGCCCTGAAGGTCGCGCGCAAGGCCACGGGCCGCGGCGTCATCGTCGCGATGGAGCACGGCTTCCACGGCCGGACGATGGCGTGCCTCGGGGTCACCCAGTCGGGCAGCTACCGCAACGATCACGCGCCCGTGCACGGAGACGTGCGCTTCGTCCCGTTCGGCGATCTCGACGCCCTCGCCGACGCGCTGGACGAGGACGTGGCGGCGGTCCTGGTGGAGCCGGTCCAGGGGATCGCTGGCGTCATCGAGCCCCCGCCCGGCTTCCTCGCCGGGGTCCGCGCGGCCTGCGACGCGGTGGGCGCCCTGCTGATCTGTGACGAGGTCCAGACGGGGGTCGGACGCACCGGGCGGCCGTTCGCGTTCCAGGCCGAGGACTGCCGCCCGGACCTGGTGACGTGCGGGAAGTCCCTGGGGAACGGATTCCCCGTGGCCGCGTTGCTGCTCACGGAGGCCATGGCCGCCACGACGCGCCCGGGCGAGCACGGCTCGACGTTCGGCGGTGGCCCGATGGCGTGCGCGGCGGTGCTCGCGGTGCTGGACGCCATCGAGTCCGAGGACCTGCTGACCCGCGGACAGGCAATCGCCGCCTGGGTGAAGTCCCTCGCGCCCGGCGGGACGCGCGCGATCCCCGGGGTCGTCGCGGTGCGCGGCGGCGGCTGCCTGCTCGGGCTCGTCCTCGACCGACCGGCCGGCCCCGTGGCCGCTGCGCTGCGCGAGGCGGGGATCCTCACCGGCACCGCTCACGATCCCCACTGCCTGCGGCTGTGCCCGCCGGCGACCTTGCCCGACGCCGCGCTCGACGCGCTGCACGCCGCCCTGTCGGCGGCCCTCGGAGACGCCTGACATGGAACGCCCCCTCCTCCTCCTCGACGCCGTGCCCTACCTGCGGGCGTACGCCGAACAGACCTTCGTCATCAAGCTCGGCGGAGAGCTCGTCGGCGCGCCGGACCAGCTCGCACAGGTGGCGCGTGACATCGCGGTGCTGCACCGGGTCGGGATCGGCGTCGTGGTGGTGCACGGCGGAGGGCCGCAGCTGGACGCAATGACTCAGCGCATGGGCCTGTCCGTGGAGCGGATCGCGGGCCGGCGGATCACGAGCCCCGAGGTGCTGGAGGCCGCAAAGATGGTCTTCCGCGGGCAGCTGTCGCTGGACCTCGTGACGGCGGTGCTGAACCAGGGCGAGCGCGCCGTCGGGCTGTCCGGCGTGGACGGCCGCACGGTGCAGGCGGTGCGTCGGCCGGAGGCGCTCGTCACCGACGACGCGGGCGCCCGCGTCCCCGTGGACTTCGGCGAAGTGGGCGACGTCACCGGCGTCGACGTGGAGCTTCTGGAGGGCGTCCTCGCCAGCGGATCGATCCCCGTCGTCTCGCCGCTCGGTGTCGACAGCGCGGGCCGCGTGCTCAACGTGAACGCAGACACGATGGCCGCCGAGATCGCGGTGGCGCTCGGCGCCGCAAAGCTCCTGCTGTTGACCCGCGCGCCCGGGATCCTCGCGGACGTGGACGACGCGGGCTCCCTGCTCCACTGGACGGACCTCGCCCAGCTCGCGGAGCTCGAGAAGGCCGGGGCGTTCAAGGCCGGGATGCGGCCGAAGGTCGCCGCGGTGCGCCGGGCGCTGGACGGCGGCGTCGCCCGGGTCCACGTCCTCGACGGGCGCCGGGACGGCGCTCTGCTCGAGGAGGTCTTCACCACCGACGGCTGCGGCACGCTCGTGGTCGCCGAAGCCGACGACACGCCGTCGGAGCCGCTGCTGTAGACGGCTGGGTCGGCGCGGGTGTGCCAGATCGCAGGGGGAACAGCCTGTTCGTCGGCTGATCTGGCGATCGCCTATCCACCCTGCCCAGCATGCTCCGGCAGGGGGCGGACGAGGCGCACGCCCATGGAGGTGAGGACCACCGTGGGATCCTTGAAGACGCGCTTCGCGAGTCGGCACGCGTCGGGGCCCGACATCCAGCCGCCGCCGCGCACCGCGCGCTCCTCCCGCCCATCGCTGCAGGTACGCGTCTCCGCGCACCACTCGCTGACGCCCCCGGCGAGGTCGCGCACGCCGTACGGGCTGCAGTCGTGCTCGAAGCTCGTCACGGGCAGCGGAGTCGGCCGCGGGAAGACCGATCCACCCGCGTTGCAGAGCGCGTTGTCGAACTCGTGGCCCCAGGGGTAGCTCCGGCCGTCCGCTCCGCGTGCCGCCTTCTCCCACTCCCACTCGCTGGGGAGCCGATGCGGGACGCCGGTCTGCTCGGTCCGCCAGGCGGCGTAGGCCACCGCGTCGTCCCAGGAGATCCCGATCACCGGCCACCGGACATCCCACGCGTCCCCGTCCCGATCGACCTCCGGAGCCGTGTACCGCCCCTCGGGGCCGGGCCGCTCGAAGTAGCGCTTCGGCTCGCCGTCCGCCGCGGCCAGCCGGGGGGTGCGACTCCAGGCCGCGTCCGGATCGTGGAGGTGGAGCGCATTCAGGAACGCGATCCACTCCGCCACCGTCACCGGGTGGGTCTGGATCAGGAATCCATCCAGGACCCGCTCCTCGGCCGGACCCGCGCCGGTCGCGCGCGGATCTGCGCCGGATCGGTAGGGACCCGCCGGAACGTGGGTCCAGCGCGCCGTCACCGCGGCGGAGTCAAGCAGGCGCACCGCGGGGAGCGACACGTCGTGCCCCCGCCGCAGGTCCACGGAGACCCGCGCCTCGAGGGCGCCGTGCCGGAGCCGCACGATGTACGCGCCGGCCGGGAGGGCCGCGCCCTCGAGGGGTGTCGGGCCGAGGGGGACCGGCGCGCCGTGCGTCCAGACGAGGCCCGCGCGGTGGATCGGCAGCGCCACGGCCTCAGCGCCCGGGGGCTCGGTCATGAGGCTCAGTCTGCGCTGGCCGTCGAGGACATCCGCCCAGGCGCCGTCGTCGAAGCTGCGCACCCGCCGCGCATAGAACGCCTCGAGGGCCCGATCCCCGCGGGCCTCCGCGTCCAGCAGACGATCGGCGTACACCCGCGCCAGCAGGGCGCGGGCGTTGGCGTTGCCCGGATCGACGGACAGGGCGCGCTCCCCGCGGGCGACCGCCTCTGCGAAGCGCTCCGCCACGTCGACCCGGAGCCGCTCGACCGCGGCGACCGCGTCCACCAGGGCGACCTTCTCGGCGAGGGGGCGGTGGCGCGGGGTGTGGGCCCGCAGGGTGCGCTCGGCGCGCTCGGCCGCGGCGAGCTCTTCGGACCGCCGAACGCAGAGCTGCCACTGCTCCTCGGCCTCGGCCAGGTGTGCGGCGGCGAGGGCAGCCCGCCGGGTCCCGTCCAGGACGTCGGCGATCGCGTCGGCGAGCGCGGAGCAGTCGGCCCAGCGGTCCGCGGTGCGGTGGGCGAGCGCCTTCATGCACACCGCCTCGAGGTCCTCGGCGATCGGGCGCTCCGGGGCGACGCTCCGCGGCATCGGGATGCCGCCCCGCACCGTGTTGGCCAGGATCTGGAGGGGGTCCGAGCCTCCGACCGCCGGCGCGAGGGTCAGGAGCTCGTACAGGATCGCGCCCAGGGACCAGACCTCGGACGCCTCCGTCAATGCGCTGGCGTCACCGAGCGCCTGCTCCGGGCTCATGTAGCCCGGGGTCCCCACGACGAACCCGGCCAGGGAGGTGTCGCCGGCGACGCTGATGGCCCCGGAGGTCCGCACGTCCAGCCGCTCCGCGAAGGCGAGGCCCCAGTCGAGGATCGCGATCTCGCCGAAGCGCCCGAACATCAGGTTCTCCGGCTTCAGGTCGCGGTGCAGGACGCCGCGCCCGTGGGCGAAGGCGACGGCGCGACAGATCTGCTCGAAGGCGGCCAGGAGACGGCGGAGGGTGAACCGCTCGATCGCCTCCGGGTCGCCGCCCCGGAGCCCCTCCAGCACGGACCGCAGGGACCGGCCGTCGACGTGGGGCATGACGAAGAACGGCTGCTCCTGCGGCGTGGTGCCGACGTCGTGCACGGTGACGATGCAGGGGTGTTCGAGCTGCGCGGCGATCCGCGCCTCGTCGCGGAACCGCTCGATCGCGGCCGGGTCCGCGCTGATGGCGCGCCGCACGACCTTCACGGCCACCACGCGACGCAGCTCGCGATCGCGCACGCGATAGACCGCGCCCATCCCGCCCTCACCCAGCAGATCCAGCACCTCGTAGCGATCGCCGAGCTCCGGCGGACCGGCCGGCGCCGCGTTGGCGCCGTCGACGCCCGGCAGCTCGAGGGTGTCGGCGAGGCAGACGCCAGCGGCAGGAACGGAGGACTCCACGCCTCTCGTATCGGCCCTCGGCGCAGAGCCCTTGAGCAGGGCGGCGTGGGCCGCAGCGACGTACCCTG
>ENA-OWNT01004008-OWNT01004008.1-seawater-metagenome-genome-assembly--contig:-NODE-4008-length-13303-cov-3.940118_pt1 | contig 13303 bp, 12 predicted proteins | sample MGYA00238136_ERZ651165 | MGnify/ENA primary metagenome ERZ651165 (study PRJEB26861, sample SAMN08777766) | seawater metagenome | isolation source: coastal seawater | place: USA: Florida | collected... | reverse complement strand
AGGAGGGACGGCAAAACAAAACAAAACGCACGCACAACAAAAAAAATGCGGGCGCACTACGAGACTGTCGACAGGGCAAAAGGGCGAGCCAAGAACTACTACGACTACTACACCGCCCCAACCACCATAGCTACCATCAACAGCAGCGAACAACAGCCTTCAGCAAAGACTACTCCCTCGGGCAACTACCAGCAACAACGACGACGCCGACGACAACGACGAACGTTAGACCAACGAACAAAGGGCTGAAGGAACGAACTTCTGAACGAAGGAACGAACGTCTGAACGTAGCTATGCATGAACGAACTCCGGAACTCCAGCACTTGTGGACTTCGGAACGAATGAACAAACGAACTTCGGAACTTCAGAACGAACGAACGAACGAACTTCAGAACTTCAGAACGAACAACCGAACGACGAAGTCAATACAAAGCCAATCCAAAGCAACTCCAAAGCAACTCCAAAGCCAATCCAAAGTCGTCGTCGTCGTCATCGTCGTCGAAATCGAAGTCATCGTCATCGTCGTCGTCGTCGTCGTCGTCGTCGTCGAAGTCATCGAAATCATCGTCGTCGCCGTCATCGAAATCGTCGTTGTCATCATCGTCGTCGTTGCCATCATCATCGTCGCCGTCGTCGAAGTCATTGAAATCGTCGTCGTCGTCGTCGAAGTCATTGAAATCGTCGTCGAAGTCATTGAAATCGTCGTCGTCGTCGTCGTCGAAGTCATCGAAGTCATCGAAGTCATCGAAGTCATCGAAGTCATCGAAGTCATCGACGAAGTCATCGACGAACGAACGAACGAACGATCGCTGACTGTTCACTGCTCACTCACTCACTGCTCACTGCTGACGAGGCTCTCACTCACTGCCACTCACAGCCACTCACTCACAGCCACTCACTCACTGTCATTGTTCTCTTCCTCGTTCAGTCGTCCGCCTCCATCCATATCGAATCACCCATCTATACAGTACATCGTTCAGTCGTCCGCATCCAGCCATATCGAATTACCCATCTATACAGTACGTAGTTCAGTCGCCCGCCTCCATGCATATCAAATCACCCATCTATACAGTACATCCACGTCGTAGTGACTCCACAAAGTCGCCGTGGACTTTGGCGGAAAGTTGCAGCGAAATACGTTTCGTCTTTTGCGAAAGATAAATGATGAAATGCGGCAGTGAGCCAAAGGCGGGGATGAAGAAATGGAGTTGAAAAGTTTGATTGAGGTTGAGGTTGTGTACTTTGGCAGAAAGTTGCACTCAAATGCATTTCGTCTTTTGAGAAAGATAAATGATGAAATGAGAAAGTGAACCAAAGGCGGGGAATGATGAATGAAAAATTGAATGCCTGAACGAACGAACGAACCGACGAACGAACGGCGGTGAACAGTGAACAGTGAACAGTGAATGAACGGTGTTCGCTTCGCTGCGTACTTTAGCAGAAAGTTGCATTGTAATACATTTCGTCTTTTGATCCCAAATGTAAATCGCAACGCACAGTGAGCCAATCGCAGCGAACCAGCGACGGCCTTGGAAAAAGTAAGTCAAAGTGCGACAGAGTGCAAGTATATGCCATGGGCCAGCCACGACTGAGTGAGTGAGTGAGTGAGTGAGTGAGTGAGTGAGTGCGGGAGTGAAGGAGTGAGTGAGTGAGTGGGAGACTGCAAGACAGACAGACTGCAAGACAGACAGACAGAGAGAACGCAAGGATCAAAAACCGCGTATTCCCATTAACCGACACATCAACGCAGCCTACAGCTACAGTACGTGATATCTACAAAAGGGAATGACCACTGCCGCTCACTCACTCACTCCAGGGAGACAGCCAACGGCTGGCTGGCTGGGCTGGGCTCATTGACCGGCTGGCTCATCGAGCAAACCCACGTATTCCCATATCGGGATACATCACCGACTGCACTACACCGCCTTTATGCACAGCATCCGACGGTGGGTCATGGTATCTATAACCAACACTTTGGGTCATTCTGGGAAATATAAGAAGGAAGGAAGGAAAGCAGAACACGATACCATATACTCCCATTTCCGGATATGTCACCGACTGCACTACGCCGCCTTTATAGACGGTATCCAAAGGTGGGGTGCATATCTATAACTAAGACTTTGAGTCATTCTGGGAAAAAGAAGGAAGGAGTGAAAGAGAGTGAAAGAGAGTGAGTGACCGCTGCTTCACAGTGAGTGAGTGAGTGAGTGAGTGAGTGAGTGAGTGAAGGCCAACGAACGACGACCGAAGGAAGGGAGGGAGGAAGGAAGGAACGATGTTATACCGAATAGCGATACATTTTCCTTCTTCATTCCCAATTTCCAACTTGCGCGCTGGAAGTCACTGCTGTGCAAAAAACAAACTCAGAGCGCTCAAAAATCCACTTTGCTACCCACTTAACGGAGGATAGTAATCACCCAATACTGCAACCGTACATTGCCATTTTGTGGATTCAGCAACAAATAAAAAAGGTGCTCAGGTTATCCTTAAATGGCAATAGGCGACCAACCAACGAAGGAACCAACGAACGTTCATTTTCGTTCCCTATTTCGGTAATTCCCAAATGCAGAAAGGTGTAACCTCACTGAATCACAGTACTCCATACGTATCCTCGACCGAGACTTCGCTGTGGTTCCACGCAGTGAGCGGTGGTGGTTGGGAAACGCGTAATTACCGAATACGGAAGTATGAGGAATGACTACGTCAAAGGGGGAATGCATGCATCGCGATATGGGAATACAATGATTTCAAGGATCGATCTGGTCGGTCGGTGGTCGGTCGGTGCGGTGGTCATAGTGCAACAGTGCGCGGTGCGCGGTGCGCGGTGCGCTGCGGAGGAGCGAGCAGTCATTCGTGAGTCATTCGTTCGTTCGTTCGTTCGTTCGTTCGTTCGTTCGTTGATGAGCGTTCGTTGGCGTTCGTTCGTTCGTTCGTTCCGAAGTTCGTTCCGAAGTTCGTTCCGAAGTTCGTTCCGAAGTTCGTTCCGAAGTTCGTTCCGAAGTTCGTTTGTTGATGAGCGTTCGTTGATGAGCGTTCGTTCGTTGGCGTTCGTTCGTTGGCGTTCGTTCGTTCGTTCGTTCCGAAGTTCGTTCGTTCGTTGATGTTGATGAGCGTTGGTGTTCGTTCGTTCGTTGATGAGCGTTCGTTGATGAGCGTTCGTTGAAGAGCGTTCGTTCGTTCCGAAGTTCGTTCGTTCGTTCCGAAGTTCGTTCGTTCGTTCCAAAGTTCGTTGATGAGCGTTGGCGTTCGTTCCGAAGTTCGCTCGTTCGTTCGTTCGTTCCGAAGTACGTTATTGAGCGTTGCCGTGCGTTCGTTCGTTCGGCCGTCCCGAAGTTTGGTCTTTCCTTCACTCCGAAGTGTAGTCCCTTCCTTCCTTCGTTATAGTTGCAAAGTTCGTTCGTTCCGAAGTCACGAAGTTCGCTCGCTGCTTCCGTCCTTCCTCAGTGTGTTCGTTCCCGCCTTGCAGTCATTCTTCCTTCCTGCCTGCCTTGGTTCCTTCCTTGCTTCGTTGTGGTGCCTGGGAAAAGTTGTCGTCGTTGGTCGATCGTCGTTGTCGTTGGTGGTGGCAGTGGTTGCCGTCGTTGGTTTGTTGGAGTCGTTGTTGTCGTTGGTTTGTTGTCTTTCATTGTCGCTGTCCGTCCGTCCGTCCGTTGTCATCGTCGTTGTCGGTGGTGGTGATATCGCACGGCGCATGGGAGAGACTGCCGTGAAGTCGTCTGTGTTGGGACGTTCATCCGGCAGTTCGCTTGTTGGCTTCGACGATCGTTGCAGCCACCGTAGCGGCAGTTGTGCTGGTGTTCCAACAGCAAAAAATTCGCCGTTGCTGGCTGCAGGTGGTCGGCAGAGAGACTGTGCCACGCAGCACGCTTGGAACCCCGCCACGCCCGTAAAACTGCGGCGGTGAATTTTCAGGCGTTAAAAGAAACCCCGGCAAGTCACCTCGGGTTCGAGGCAAGTCAGGGGGCTCTGCTCGCCTGCCTTTCTCGCGCTCGCTGGCCTCTTCGGCTCGCTCGCCGCGCGACGGCATCATTCATGAAGAACCGTGTCCGCCGCCTCCTGATGGCGGGCACGCGGCCGGCGGTCCGCCTCGCTGATCGCTGGCGGCCGGGTCTGTAACGGGAACCTCCCGCCGGGTGGCCCGTGGGCAGCGCGCGGCGCGGCGCGGCGCGCGGGCGAGCGAGCGAGCGAGCGAGCGAGCGAGCGACACACACGCGGTCAGAAGGGCGTCACTCCAGCGCACGCATCGGACACACGCACCGACGACTAAGCATCTACCAACGCACGCCGATCTGCTGCTGACGTAACTTTGGTGGCAACTCTGGACGCATAGCAGCCTCTGGACGTGAACATGTCCGACCACGATGTCCACAGCGGAGGCGCGGACCATGACCCGGGGGAGTCTTCTTCCGAGTCCCTGTCCCTGTCCACGCACAGCGCCAGCACCTCCGGCGTCTCGCGGCCGAGCGGGCCGCAACCACACGTGACTCATCACCACGGGGGCGCGCGCATCGTCAGCGGCGACGAGGCTCGCGCGATCGGAGAGCCCGGGACGGCAACCGGGAGGGCGGCTGCCGCCACCAAGCGCCAGCAGACTTTGGAGGAGCTGGAGAAGCGGCGCGCCGAGCTGCAACGCATCGCCGAGGAGAAGGAGAAGCAGCGGAAGGACAGCGTCCAGGTGCTGCTGCGCAACAAGGAGGTCGAGCGCACTGCGGAAGACCGCGAGGCTCTGGCCGACTACCACAGGCTGGTCACGGAGAACAGGAAGCGGCAGGGCGGCCGCAACACCGACGCAGCGGCGCAACGTGCGGCCGCCGCGGAGAAAGTGGCCGTGGAGCGGCTCCGCAAGGCCGCCGAAAAGCGACGGCGGCTGCTCGAGAAGCAGGGCAAGAAGGTGTTGTCCGTCAAGGAGAAACGCATGGAGGAGCTCGAGAGACTCGAGCTCGAAAAGAAGAAGAGCATCGAGGCCAGCGCGACGCGCGCGGCCCAGCAGAAGGGCCCGCGGTACCTCCAGGGCACGTTCAGCACCGTGCGCCGCAGCGACCTGACGACCTCGCCCACGAAGTCCCGCCAACTTGACCGCTTCGGCAACCCCGTGGCCGACGGCGACGGCGGCGGGGTCAGTGGCCGGTCCCACCGGCGCAGCAGCTCCTCGGCACGGAGCAAGTCGGCCAAGCCAGCGGCTCGTAGGATCAAGCACCAGAAGTCGCAGTCTTTCCCCTCGGCGCCGTCGACGCTGTTCGGCGGCGGCTCTGCCACTGCGTCGCCCAGAACGCCCCAGAGCCCAGCCGACTCCGTGCGGCGCATCATTCGTCGGCGCTCCAACTCCCAGGAGGAGGTCGACACGCCGAAAGCGCAGACCATGCTGTCCACAGTGGAAAGCCCGACCGACGCCGGGCACGACGCCGACGTCGACGTCGATGTCACGGATGTGCCTGCGCGGCGCTACTCGGATGTCCAGGCCTCGCCAATCCGGCGTTCCTCGGGCAGCACCGGCCGCCAACGCGCGATGTCAGGCACCAACGCCTCCCTGGTGCCCAAGCCTCAAACAATGCTGTCCTCGGTGGTCAGCGACCACCAGCTGCTCCACCACCCATTCGACGAAGACGTGACCACCAGCGGGAGCACCACGACGTCCGTCTCGGTCTCGACGCCCGACGTGTCGATATCCGGTTCCGTGTCCGTCTCTGGGTACGTCTCCGTGTCCATCTCCGCCTCCCCCATCCAGAGACTGCGGCCCAGGCGCTCGTCGCATGACTCCGACTTCTTGGACGTGCCGTCGTCGCCAGGCGCGTCGACGCTCGATTCGTCCTCTTTGGACTCGCCGCTGAGCCACTCGCTGAACTCTTACAGCTCATCGTCGTCCTCCGCGGCATCCTCACCGGACCGAACGGCCCTCTCTGGCGGCTCGAACTTGGCCCAGGCCCTCGAGTCCGAAGGTCGCGACGCCTCTGCCAGCGACGCCGACGCCGGCCAGGCTCCAGGACAACCCACCGTGTCCCCTGTCCGCCCGTCGTCCGCACGCCTCCAGCGACGCCGCTCCGACGACGACATGGACGTGAGCATCGACTCCGCGCCGGGCGGCGCACAAGGCAGTGCGGACGCGAGTCCGGCCCAGCCTGCTGTGTCACCGGTGCGCCCTCGCCTGCCGTCATACGGTTCACTGCCGCGGCGGCGATCTGTGGGTAGTCGTGGCAACTCCCCGGCGCCTCGCAGACGCACCACCGCGCGCGCTGTCCGTGGCCCTGCAATGTCGCCCATGCGCGTGCGCAGTCAATCCCGGGACCGCATCGTGGTGCGACGAGCCAGCGCCACGCCGCCGCCGCGGTCACCGCGGTCGTCGAGCGGCAGAATGCCCCGCTCGCCACGCAGCAGCCTGAACAGATTCGGAGACGGTGACGTTAACGACGTGGACAGCGATAAGGACAACGACAAGGATCCCACCGAGGAAGGTGGCGAGGGTGGCGAGGGTGGCGAGGGTGGCGGAGGCACCGGCGAATCGCTGACACCCACGCACGCGGAGCAGGACGCGCAGGAGCTTCTGGCGCTGGGCGCTGTCAGCGAAGGCGCCGATGATGACGATGGTGACAGCGACAGCGACAGCGACGAGCACAACAGCGCGAGCAGCAGCGACGACAGTGATGCTGAGTACGAGGATGACGAAGACGATGCAGCTATCACAGACGAAGCGGATGACACCGCGGATGACACTGTTGGAACGGACACCGAGACTACCGGAACTATCGAGGAGGAGCTTGAAGACGATTCTGCCAGCACGGGTGTCCACAACTGCAGCGACGCAGCTTCGACTGATGGTGCGTCCACGGGGAGCGCGGCAGCAGGTAGCCTCATCGTGAACACCGCCAAGGCCAAAACGAAGACGAAGACGAAGACGAAGACGAAGACAAAGACTAGCACGAAGAGCAAGGGCAAGACGAAGGCCAAGACGGCAACCCCCGGCAAGAAGGTGACCAAGAAGAAGACTGCCGGGAAAACTCCGAAGAAATTGAAGACATCCAAGAGCCCAGCCAAGAAGAAGACGACAAAGAAGAAAAGTGCAGGATCGGCCAAGGCCTCTCCGACGAAGAAGAAGGTGGTGAGGAAAACGAGCAAGGGATCCAGTTCTCCGAAGCAAACAACTCCGCGCAAGCCCAGAGTGCCGTCACACCACGTTCGAAGTCCCTCCGGGAGCGGTCGCCGCCCATCCGCGGACAAGGGACATATTCGCCGACCTTCCTCCGGAGTCATCGGGAGCCACATGCGCAGCCCGTCTGGCGGCATTCGGAGCCCAGGCGGGACGTCCCTCGCAGCACGTCGATCGCCCGGTCACGCACGCAGACCGTCCGCTGGTGTGCCGCTTCACGACAAGAAGACTGCGACCTCGTCGCCGGGGCATGTGCGTAAAGCGTCAGGGGGCAGTGCTCTGCACTCCAAGAAATCGGCAACGGGCCCTGGCGGACACGCTCGCAAAGCGTCCGCGGGTTCTTCTTTACATGCCAAGAAGGCATCCTCTGGCCATGTGAGACGGCCGTCCAAGGGAGTGCCACTCCACGCTAAAAAGAAGACTACGACACATACTCGAAAACCTTCCACGGGCATTCCACTGCATGCAAAGACTTCCACGGGCACGAGCTCGACCGGACACGTTCGCAGGCCTTCGGCAGGCACAGCCCTGCGCAGCAAGAAAACACCCGCGCCTGGACATGCTCGCCGACATTCAACAGGGGTTTCATTGCACAAGAAGACGAAGCCAACAAACACTAGCTCCGCAGGACACGTCCGACGAGCATCCGCCGGCATTCCCTCGAGAGGCAAGAAGTCTACTGGCGCCACAGGTGCACCAGGCCACGCGCGCCGGCCGTCGGCTGGTGTTCCTTTGCACGCCAAGAAAGCCGCAGGAGGAACCAATTCACCCGGCCACGCGCGCAGGCCGTCCTCTGGCGTTCCTTTACACAGCACCGCTCGTAAGGCACCCGGAGGCGCTGCACCACGTGGACACATTCGTAAAACGTCTTCAGCTGGGCCTGAGCACGCGCGGAAGCCTTCAACGGGAGCTGCAAGTATTCGGAGATCGTCGTCGGGGCCTGGGCATTCGCGAGCCGCGTCAGGAACAGTTCGTCGGTCTTCGTCTCTTGTTGCAAGTGGACACGCGCGCAGTCTCTCGTCAACGGGCATTCGACGCTCCGTGTCCGCTGCTACAACCCACAGTCGGTCCTTATCCACCAGTGGCCCTCGGCGCCCGCCGATTGGAGCGGGCCACACTCGTTCGCCGTCCACAGGCGTCCGGCGTCGACCTTCTACCGACGATGGCCGCGCGCAGAAACCACCTGCTTCACCGGGCACCGCTACTCGGACGGCCCCCGCTAGCACAAAAGCGGGCGCAATTCGCAAGTCAGCGTCGGTGTCTGATGCTGCAAGTCCGATTCAGGTGCCACGGCAGCACCAAAGCGCGGGTTCAAAACCTACTGGCACCGTGGGCAGCGCCAAGGAGTCCGCGCCAGCCAGTAGGTCGGGCGATGGGGCATCCAAAACACCGTCGAAGCCCATTAAGCCACCGAGTCTGCAGCGCAAGCCGTCTGGTGAACGCCGAGTCGTGCGGCGTCCTTCATTTTCCGGTTCTCCAGTGCCTGGATCAAGCACTGCTGCGGCGACGAAGCCTCCGAATGCGTCTCCGGCTCCGGCTCCGGCACCGGCACCGGCACCGGCACCGAAGCAGCCCGCAAAAGTTCCACCGTCGCTCGGCATGGCGCTCACGTTGTCGTCACAGAGTGCTCACGCGCCGCCCGCCAGTGATGGCAGTCGTTCGGCTCCATCTGGCAAGGGCCCGTCCAGCGCAAGCAGTGGAGCAACGCTTCGGCACCACCCACACCTTCGCCCGCCTCCAAGCTTGTTGAACCGGAAGCCTGGTGAACGGCGTGTCGTTCGCCGACCGTCGCAATCCGATGCGCCAGCGTCTGCCCCTGCGCCCGCTCCGGCTCCAGAGGAGACACGCCAGGCGGCAACATTGGTTGCAGCGACTGCAGACGCTCCATCGCCAGCGGTGGAGCCACAGCGTTCGCGATCGGGAAGCTCGAGCGCCGTTTCAACAGATGGCGAGCACACCCCTCCGCTGCCCCCGGCGTCGCCGGGAGTCCAGCGAGCCGCCGCAAGATTTTCCAGCGACGCAGATAGTCTAGTTCACGAAGTGGTGTCTACAAACGCAAGTGAACCCACCACGAAGTCGCCGCCTACATCATCAGAGGCAAGCAAAAACTCTGGTCCCGAACGAAAGCTGTTCCCGCAGGACTCAGACGTCGAAGACAACACTGCCGCTGAAAGTGCGTTGCCACCGCGCGCAACTGCCGGTCCACCAATATGGAGGCGTCCTTCAGGCGAACGACGTGTAGTCCGGCGCCCTCAGCCTCGACCGCAGCCCGAGCCGGAACCAGCACCAGAACTGGAACTAGAACCAGAGCCCGAACCCGAGTCAGAACCACAAACAAAGTTGGAGCCAGATCCAGAGCTTGGGCTCGTGCATGAACCCGAGTTGGAGCCAACACTTGAACTAGAACCTGAGTTGGAGCCAGAACTAGAGCCAACACCAGAGCCAAAGCCAGAACCAGAACCAGAACCAGAACCAGAACCAGAACCAGAACCAGAACCGAACTTCCAGTCCGAGTCCGAGTCTGAGTCTGAGTCTGAGTCCGAGTCTGAGTCCGGCTCCGGCTCCGGCTCCGAGTCTGAGCCCGAGCCCGAGCCCGAGCCAGAACCACGTCCAGAAGTAGAGATTAAACCATTACCAGAACCGGAACCAGAAGTGGAACAAGAGCCCGAGCCCGAGCCCGTGCCCGTCGAGTCGCGGTCTGAACCACTGCAAGCTTCCGAACTCGCCGCGCAGCTTAAGACTGATGAGCCGGTATCTTTAGCTCAGCCAACGACGCAAGAGGTGCAACGACTAAGAAAGTCAGTTCTCGATAATGCGGATGTTGACGACCACATGGATAGTCCCAGCGATAGCGATAGTGACGACAGCGCAGAGCGCGACTGGAAGTCCGGAGTTATCACGCGGCAGCCCAGTCTGAGTTTCGGCTCAGCGTCGTCAGACCCGTCCAACGACGAGCTTGTCGGCTCACACAGTGTCGACAAAGGTGATGTTTTCGCTCTCAGCAGCAGTGATGATGACGATGTTGGCGGTGTGGATCACAACGATGACAGGGCCGTGGCCAGTGCACATGTGCCCACTACTTCTAGCCCACCCGCAGACGTTGCGGCAGTCGCAGTACCCGCTCGCGTGCTGCCAGAACCTACGCAAGCACCCGCAGCTGCACCAACATCCAGCAAGCCGCCATTGCCACCAGCAAACATCAAGAGAGGGGGAAGTTTGCTTGACCAGATGCGCGCCGCGTCTGCTGCATCTAAGTCCCCCAGACAGAATAAGTCAGCGCCACCACAGCGCGCATTCCCACTACGTGCAGCGCAAAGAACATTCCAACCTTCTCCGAAAGCAGCTGCACCTAAATCAGCGCCGCAATGGGTAGGGAGCGACTCCGACACGCTTAGTATGGACTCAGATTCAGATTCTGATTCAGATTCAGATTCTGATTCGTACGAGCCAATGATTGTGCAACGAACACGCAGTGGCAGCATTGCAGTGGTTGGTCCTATGGGAATGCCTGGAATTCGGGACGTAGAAGAGATAGTTGAAGTAGAAGTCATGGCGAAGCGCACCAAGACAGGTGTCCAGATTCGAGAGGAAGGGCCCGTCCGCTCTGCACGGCCCAAGATCCTACGCGGCGAGAGTAGCCGACAGTTGTGCCACAGCTTAGCTGCGAAAGCCATGCAAGCTTTCAACCAGAAAGACATTGACGATGACTCGGCGGATGCAGACGCGGACGCACAAGAGCCGAGCACCCCTGCAACGCCACAACATAGCTACTCCGACGAAGAACGCTGGGCGGAGTAGCACGACGCCTTCATGCGTTTGATAGAGGAATCACAGTTCTTGATTGAAATTTTTGTAAATTTGTTAGTTTTCATACAAATTCCAGTCCGGTCTTGATGCTTGATGGTGCGGTCCCCTGTGCCGTCATGCAATGCCGGTTGTGCCGGGTTTTGTTGTCGTTGCACCCGCGGACCCCAATGCACCGCCAGTGAGCACGTAAGTTAGAATATTCGCTTGTATGTGCTTGGGACCTGGATGTGTTGCATTTCCTTTGCACTCGGGAAGCTCACCCTTTCATCTAAATGCCTCACGTCCCGGCCTTCAGGTACACCCATCCATGGAAGCACAACACAAGTCAACAACGTGCGAAGCAGATGCCCGAAAGTCAAGCTCCATGCCCACCAACATACCCAAAATGGACAACATCACGTTGCGGCCAAATTGATCTGGTGCATCGCGCAGCAATCTACTGGCCTGCGAAGGGCAACACTCGTGAGCTCAATGTCGACCATCGACGCACGGACAATCGTGCCGGCGCGCATCGCAGACGTACTTCGTGGTTGAGAGGGTCGAGAGGGTTCGGGTCTTGCAAAATTGTCAACAGTCCGAGCAAGATGTACTTGAGGTCCATGACAGGCTTCCAAGCACCTGGCTTCCTCAAACCTAAGCAGACCGCTCCGTCCAGGTCAACGTTGGGATGATAAATTTTGTATCCGGGAGCCAATCGACACCTGGCGGTCACAAATGACGCGTCAGCAAGGGGCAGAAGAAACAACAACGATAACACGCGAGCGGCGGTGGATTGCGTGGGTATTTTTGTGTCGGCATCGTCGGCACGTACTTTGGTGGCACCATCGGGTAGTCATTCGGTTTGTCGCACGGGAAGTTGATGTGGAACATGAAAGGGATGCCCTTCCAGTAGCCTGTCTCGCACGTGACTCGAGCTACGATGGTGAGGTAGCAGGACTGCGACGAACGTGCACACACACAAGGAGAGATTGTCATTGACAGGGTGCAAGTGAGATGCATCAGCAAGGGCAACGGTCGAAGCAGTGAACTCAACAGCGTGCACGTGCACCATGTTTCGATGGCATTGCTTACCGGATCTGGAAGATAGAGCTGGATGAGTTGCGCAGGGAGGTGCTTGAAGTCCATCTCGGTGTCACGTATGACCCGCAGTTCGGCGGCGGTCTTGCGCTCGCCGTCGCCAGAGGACTTGGACTTCTTGTCCTTCTTGGCCTTTTTCTTTTTCGTTTTGACACCAATCATCGCGGCGTGAACAGTGGCACCCACAAGAGAAGGCCCGGACACACACACTCGAGAAACTATCGCGCACACACACACACAAGAAGCCCCGGGGTGAAAACGCTTGGCTTGGAAGAGTCCTGACGACAGACTTCTCCGCTGCAAAAAAATACTCGAAGCACAAAGTTGTTGTGGACAAAGAGAGCAGCCAGCCAGCAAAGAGGTGGATCGGGACGAGAAGCTCCGGCAAGAGAGCGGGAAAGAGCGTCGGAATCCATGATCGGCCGTTGTCAGTCGTCGCCATGGTTGTTGTGACGTATCTGTCGGCAAGCCGGCAGCTCCGCACGCCATCGTTGGAACACGGCCATGCAAAGGCACGGCGTGTGGTTGTGGTGGGGATTTGGCCGATCCACGCACGGTCTTGGTTTCTTGTCGCGATTGGTGCGTTGTGTGCTTCACTGTTCGCTTCGCGAGAACTACCAATCAACCAACGAATCAACTAGTCACCCACCAATGGATCAAACAAACGAACGAACGGAGTAACATGCGCAAGCACACAGCACAAGAACGGGAAACAACGTAGCTACGCAACGAATTGAACTACGGAGCGGCGCAGCGAAGGAGCGACGCAACGAAGGAGCGACGCAACCATCAAACGAACGACGCCACGACCAAGTGAACGAACGGATCAACAACGGAACCATCAAACCAACGAACCGAACCGAGCGAACGAAAGGCACAACGATCATGCAAACGAACCAAGCGAACGAACGACGCATCGGACAAACGAACAATGCATCAATGCAACAATGCATCAATGCATCAATGCAACAATGCAACAATGCAACAATGCAACAATGCAACACTGCAACACTGCAACACTGCAACACTGCATCAATGCAACAATGCAACAATGCAACAATGCAACAATGTAACAATGCAACAATGCAAACAATGTAACAATGCAACAATGCAAACAATGCAACAATGCAACAATGCAACGACGCAACAATGCAACAATGCAACAATGCAACAATGCAACGACGCAACGGGCAAACGAATAACGCAACGACGCAACGACGCAACGACGCAACGACGCAACGACGCAACGACGCAACGACGCAACGACGCAACGACGCA
>ENA-OWNT01004007-OWNT01004007.1-seawater-metagenome-genome-assembly--contig:-NODE-4007-length-13306-cov-4.568524_pt1 | contig 13306 bp, 15 predicted proteins | sample MGYA00238136_ERZ651165 | MGnify/ENA primary metagenome ERZ651165 (study PRJEB26861, sample SAMN08777766) | seawater metagenome | isolation source: coastal seawater | place: USA: Florida | collected... | reverse complement strand
ATCGGTGTCGGCATCGGTGTCGGCATCGGTGTCCGCGTCGGTCTCGGTGCCCGTGCCCGTGTCCCCGTCGCCTTCGTCCTTTCCACCCGAGCAGGCCACCAGCCCGGCCAGCAGCAGCACGACCATCCGTCCCATGTGTCCTCCTGCCCCATCGTAGCCGCCCAGCCCGCCGCTCGGTCAGGTCTCTGCGAGGGCGGCCGCCACCTGACTTCGCCGTCGATAGCCCGCCGTCGCCAGGACGCGGTGCACGTGGTCCTTCACGGTGCCCACCGTGACCCCCAGCCGTGCGGCGATGGCCGCGTTGGACAGACCATCCGCCATCAGCTGCGCCACCTCTTGCTGGCGGGGGGTGAGCTGCGCGAACCAGCTCGGGCGCTCCTTCCCGGGACGGTGGACCACCAGCGGATGGCCCAAGATCTGCTGCGCACGAAAGTCGACGGTGAGCTCCCCGTGTGGGTCGAGCGCTCGGAGGCGCACGAGCTCCGCCACAGGCAGGGAGCTCCCTCCTGCCCCCAAGCGCTCCAGGAGCGCCGCCAGCTCCTTCAGGGTGTCGTCGTCCATGGGCCCCTCCATCGAAGGATGGATGGTCGGTTCGAGCACCTCACCCTACCCTGCACGCGTAGGAGGTCCGAGTGCCCGAGCTCATCCAGCGTTTCTTCCACGCCATGCAGGCCGGCCCCGAGGGCGCCGCCACCCTGCTCTCCTTATTCGCCGACGACGCCGTGTACGTCGAGCCCTTCTCCGGTGCCGAGCGCACCCACGAGGGCCTCGAGGCCATCCGTGCCGCCCTCAGCCCCGGGTGGGAGCAGCCCCTCCCCGACCTCAGCATCACGGTCGATCGAGTAGACACCGAGGCCGACCGCATCACCGCGGACTGGACCTGCCGCTCGCCCGCGCTGCCAAGCGGGCAGGGGGTCGGCACCAACGTGTTCCACCTCGTCGACGGTCGCATCCAGCGTCTGCACACGACGCTCCGATGAGCGTGCTCATCGTCGCTCACCGGGTGGACCGAGCCCTCATCGGCTTCTTCGGCCTGAGCTCCGGGCTCTACAAGCTCTCCTTCGGCGCCGCCGATGTGGAGATCTTCGCCCACCTGGGCATGAGCGCGGCGGGCACCGCCGGCTTCGGTGCCCTGCAGCTCGTGGCGGCCCTCGGCCTGGCCAGCGCCCGCACCCGGGCGCCTGCGGCTCTGCTGCTCTTCGGGTGCAACCTGTGGGCGTCGGCCGGGCTCTTCGCCGCGGACATCCAGCCCTTCGGCTGGGTCAGCTTCGTGATGGTCGCCATGGCGGCGGTGCAGCTCGTGGAGGAGCCGGTCGCGGCCTAGAGCACCGATCGAGTAAACGGACCGAACCCCCTGAGGCATAGCGGATTCCTGGCGCAGCCCGGAGGCGGGAGCTTGATGAATCAAGTGACCAACGACGGGCGAAGCCAGGGATTCGCTAGGTCCAGGGGGCGACGGGAGTTTGGTCGTTCGGTGCTCTAGTTCGGCGCGAAGCGGTACACGCCGTTGTCCATCAGCACGCTGCCCGGGATGAGGGAGCGCACGATCTCGGTGCCGTTCACGATGTTCGGCGCGGCGCCGCTGATCCAGGCCGAGTCGGACGCGAAGCCGAGGGGCCAGATGCCCATGACGGCCTGGCCGCCCATGTCGCCGGTGGACTTGTGGATGTGGCTGTCGCCGTTGGCGTCCTTCCAGAAGACACCGAAGGCGATGCCGTCCACCACGCCGTTGGGGACCACGTCCCGCACCCCGGCGCGCCCGTCGACCGTGCAGCCGTTCAGGTCGTAGGCGACGGTCTCGATCACCCCGGCGGTGAGCGGGCCGACCATGATCCACTCGGCCGTGCCGGCGCAGTCGACCTTGATGCCGAGCTCGGCGTTGCCGCTGCCGTCGTAGTAGGCCGCGATGTTGATCTCTTCCGCGGGCATGGCGTCGAAGCGGTTGTAGACGAAGTCGTTGCCGACGAACACCGGCGAGGCGGCGGCGGTCGAGGCGGTCGCGAGCAGCATGAGGGACGTGAGGAAGCGCATGGGAAGTCTCCTGGTCTCGTGGGAATCGCCGGGGCTCTCCACCCGACACCCCCTACGTAGACCTGCGCCGGCCCCACGGAATCTCTCACCGATCTCACAGCGCTGCACAGCGCGCCGACGAGCGCCTACCAGCGCCCCTGCACGTCGACCAGGGGTACGCCCCAGCTGTCCCGCTCGCCGAAGGACAGCGTCTCCATGGCGATGGCCCAGCCCGCTCCGAGGGCCACGTGCTTGGACACCCCCCCGAGCAGGAAGCCCCGCGCCACGGCGTCGGGCCCGCCGGCGCCCACCTGCAGGGCGACGTCGGAGGTGAGCACCAGGCGCTGGGCGAGCGGGTAGTCCGCCACCCAGCGGAGCCGCACGGAGGGCCCCTCGGTGATGGGCGACAGCATCTGCCCCACGAAGAACATGTCGACCGGGGCGAGGTTGCCGGTCTGGCCGCCCACCCGCAGCTCGGCGCCGAGCGACATCACCGTGCGCCGCTGGCGCAGGGTGCCCACGATGCCCAGCTCCCCCACCGCCGAGAAGCCCAGGGACTGGGTGGGGTCGGAGGTGATCAGGGTCCCGCGGAGGAAGCTCAGGCCCAGGCTGGGGAGGCCGAGGCCGCCGGTGAGGGCCAAGGCGGTGCCTCGCTCCTCGTCGCCCTCGTCGTCGATCAGCGAGACCTTGGCGTCCACCTTGGGGGCCACCAGAGCCGCCGGCCCGGTGGTGCCGAGGTCGACCCGGTCGCTCACCCCCACGGCCCACGGGCGGAACAGGCCCACGGTGCCGTGGCCAGGACCGAGGGTGGTCGCGTGGCCGGCATGGGCGGTCAGCGGTGTCTCGTCGCCGCCGGCCGCCAGCGCGAGGCCCATCAGCAGCACGCTCATGGCAGCTCCATCACGGCGAAGATGGGCGCGTGGTCGGACAGCTCCATGGGGTCGAGGGTGACCGGCGGGCTGCCATCCCCTGCCGACTGCAGCGTCGCGGCCTCGGTGAAGGCGGTGTCGGTGAAGAAGTAGTCGAGCTTCTGGGTCCAGAACACCTCGCCCGACACACTGTGGGTCAGGTAGGGGGTCTGGTCGTCGGCCTGCTCGTACTCGGCCAGGGGAATGGCCGCGTCGAACGCATCGTAGAAGGGCACGAGGGCGTCCATCTCCTGCTGGGTGTAGGAGACCTCGGTGACCCCGGGGGTGTCGGCCGGGGCGTTGTCGGCGAAGCCCTCGGTCTGTTGCGACCCCGGCGGGATCACGTTGAAGTCGCCGCCGATGAGCCGCGGGGGGAAGGCGGCCTCCGACACGCGCCAGATCTCCTCGAGGTGCACCTGCTTCGTGCCGTCGAGGGCGTAGGCCGTGGGGTGGTTGTTGATCACCGACACGACCTGGCCGCCGCCGACGTTCACCTCGGTGACCTGGATGGCCCGGTGCAGCCAGAAGGCATTGACCAGCGCAGAGGACTCGGTGGACTGCGGCAGGTCGATGCGGCGGTTCGTGACGATGGGCCAGCGGCTGAACACGGCCTGCCCCATCTTCATCCGACCCAGCCCCTCCTCGGGGATGTAGTCGACCTCCCACACCGGAACCCAGGCCGCGTAGTTGAAGTAGGTGTTGTCGAGGATGTCGCGCACCATGTCGACGTAGGCGGAGCGCGTGGAGGCGCGGTCGACTTCCTGGGTGAGGAGGATGTCGGGCTGGGTCTCGTCGATGAGGGCGCGGATGTCGGCCATGTGGGCGTCGACCTCGGCCTCGGTCATGTGGACCCGCTCCCCCCAGCCGTCGAAGAAGAAGTCGACCCGGGCCCCCGCGAACTTCAGGTTCCAGGTGAGCACCCGGAGCTCGCTGGGGTCGGACGGGGCCGGGGTGGTCACGAAGGCCTGCTCGACCGGAAAGTCCTCCACCTTGTCCCAGGTGTGAGGAAGTGGCATGCATGCCGTGCCGGTGGCGAGGCCCAGAGCCAAGAGGAGGAGTCGTCGCATCGGGGGATGCTACACGACGGGGGACGTCAGCCGCTGTGCTGCTCTTCCGACCGCGCCAGGGCGTCCCAGTCGATGGCACACACGTCGCCCTCGCAGGCCGGGGCCGAGGGGTCGGCGACGGGGCGGAACCATCGATTGAAGAACAAGCGATTCCGGGCGAACGCGCGGTAGCACCGGGCGGCGACCCAGTGGACCCCAGGTAGAGCGAGGAGCCGGCCGACCGCCGGCCACGGGCCGGACAGCTGCCGGAGCACGGCGATCACCGCGTCGAGCCCGATGGTGACCGTGCCGTCGGGATGCACCACGTGCATCAGGGCCCGCACCGCGGCCGGATCCAGCCCGGGGAAGCGCGCCGCCGCCACGGGGTCGCGCAGGTCGAGACGCTCTACCCGACCGGCAGGGTTGCGCGGACCGAACCAGGCGGACGAGCGGCTGCACACCCCGCAGTCACCGTCGAACAGGGCCGCCACCACCGCCGGAGGGGACGGAGCCATCGCGGGGCCAGCGGCGGGCTCGAAGACGCGCATGGCGTCTCCGTATCCTTCAGCGGCCCCCGCAGTCGTAGGTGGTGGTCAGGACCTCGTCGCCGGTCTCCCATGTCGCACGGTGTCGCGACCGCGGCCGTGGTACGACCGAGGCATGTGGTGGCTCAGCACCATCGCCATGGCCGCGCCGTGGGTCGTCTCGGGGGAGCTCGGCGGGGAGTTCAACCGCGATCCCCACGGCATCGTCAACGTGTCGGCCACGTCCGGCGACTGGACGGCGGCCCTCATCACGGACACCGTCGACCTCCGCTATGCGCCGTCCTGGGACGGCGGACGGGCCTGGGCCGCCGCCCGCGTGGCGACCTTCGCGGCGGGCATGGTGATCGGCCCCTGGGAGGACGGCCAGCTCCGACCCGAGCGCGCCATGAACAGCGCCTACGGAGGGCTCGAGGCCGGCGCTGTCCGGTACGCCGCCCACGGCCTGTACAGCGGCGCCCAGGGCCACGTCCGCTGGCACGACTTCTACGGCGGGCCCAACCCCACACTGCCCCCCGGGCGGTGGCACGTACAGGCTCAGGGCATCACCGGCTGGTGGCGCCCCTTCCTGCACGCGTGGGGCGTCGTCGGGATCGACCTGCAGCGCAGCGCGGACGCCACCGTGCGCAGCGCCAGCCCCCACGCCCGCGGGCAGTTCACCGTGCGCCCCGAGTGGACCCTCGCGCCCCTCCTCGAGGGCCGAGCCGGCACCGGCTGGAACCAGGACATCGTCACCTGGACCCGCCTGGGCGGTCTCAACCCCTACGTCGTGCCCCTGGCCGGGGCCGCCTGGGCCGAGTTCTGGGTCCAGAGCTACGGGGCTGCCCGCCTCGGAGGCGTGGTGCAGACCGAGGCCCTCGATGTGGCGGCCTTCGTCGACGTGGCGGCCTTCCAGGGACCCCAAGGCAACGGCGACGCGGTCGGCCTGGGCGTGGCCCCACGCTGGCGGATCGGTCGGGTCACCGTCGACCTGGCGGTGGGGGGTGCCCCACGCATCGTGGGCCTTCCGGGCCGGGTGCCGGTGAGCGTCTACACGCTCGTGGCCTGGCGTGGGGGTGGAGGGCGTCCGGGTCCGTAGTGGTGCTGGGCGCGGGGTTGCTTCTGCCTGGTGGTTCGCTGCTCACCCGACCAGCATCCGCCACCGACCCGGGCCAGAGCGTCCCCCGGAGAACGGAGGCAGACGCCAGCAAGATGACGCCTTGGGCCAGAATGACGGCCAGTTGGTTCGCGGGCCACCCGACCAACATCCACCACCGACCCAGGCAGATGGGTGCTCCGGAGAACGGAGGCAGGCAGACGCCAGCAAGATGACGCCTTGGGCCAGAATGACGGCCAGTTGGTTCGCGGGCCACCCAACCAACATCCACCACCGACCCAGGCAGATGGGTGCTCCGGAGAACGGAGGCAGACGCCAGCAAGATGACGCCCTGGGCCAGAAAGAAGGCCCGGTGGTTCGCTGCTCCGACGGTCAACAGCACAACGAGAGCGTCTCCCTGTCCCGAGGGGGGACCGGGGGGGAGTCGGGATCCCCCCCGGGGACGCCCTCCACCCCCCACGACGAGAGCGTCATCGTACTCATCGACCCCTGCCCATCCCCCGGCCGACCCTTTCCACGATGGCTCCACGCCCAGCACCGCTACGGGGCCAACAGGCCCGGACGCCCTCCACCCCCACGACGAGAGCGTCATCGTGATCCTCGACCTCTGCCCATCCCCCGGCCGACCCTTTCAGAAGTGACCCCACACCCAGCACCACCACGACACCAACAGGCCCGGACGCCCTCCACCCCCACGACGAGCGCGTCATCGTGATCCTCGACCTCCGCCCATTCCCCCGGCCGACCCTTTCCACGATGGCTCCACGGATTTCGTGAGAGTGCGCACCCCACCCGGCGTTCCTGGAGCCGAACCCAGGAGTCACCATGATCATCGCCCTCTCCCTCCTCCTCGCCTGCGGCAGCAGCGAAGCCCCGCCGCCCGAGCCGGAGCCCAAGGAGGCCCCGGCCCCTGCACCCGATCCCGAGCCCGCTCCCAAGAAGGGCAAGACCAAGGGCAAGGCCAAGGCCGGCGGGAAGGCCAAGTCCATCGACTGCGGCACCACCGGCTACACCCTGCAGGGCAAGGTCGGCGACCGGATCACCGTGTCTTGCGGATCCTGCTCCACCGGTTCGGTCTGGGGCGACGGTCGCTACACGCCGGACACCGCCATCTGCCGGGCCGCCGTGCACGCTGGGGCCATCCCCGCCAAGGGGGGCCGGGCCGTGGTGGTCTTCAAGGAGAAGTTCGGCCCCTTCGAAGCAGCCGATCGCAACGGCGTCAGCAGCAGCAGCTGGTCGTCCGAGTACGAGCCGACCCTGGTGATCAAGCCCGCGCGCAAGCGCTGACGGGCCGTTCCACGTCCTGAGCACCTAGATAGCAAGCTGGTGCTCGTTGTGACCGCTGGTTCGACCAGGCGACCCGGAACGTGAGGGATATCGGGAGTTGTGAGCGTTCCCTGGGGCTGTCGGGTCGGGCCGCCAGACGCCACGAGGACGGCTCGGGATCTGCGTCGGGGGCATCTAGCTCCATGTAATGCCGCGCAGCGACCGGGCGAGGTGCTCAGACGCCCGCCAGCGCTCCACGACGGCGGCAAAGGAACGGCCGACCCCATACACCTGCCGCGCCGGCCACCCCCGTGCCAACTCCGCATTGCGACGATCCCTCACGCCGAGGCAATCCTTCACTTTGAGGAGGTCGTCCAGGATGTGTGGAGACTCCTGCCACCGCGCGACTGTGAGCTGATCAGCCTCCGGCAGCTCGTCTCGGAGCTTCGCCGCGTTCTGGAACAGCCAGGCCTCGATGCTGTAGTACGGCACCAGCGTCAAGAGTCGCTCCAACGCCAGCATCGACGTCGACGACAGGTGGTGACGTACCCTCCTCCGGATGACGGCCTCGAAGCGCTCCTCGTTGTCGCGACGCCCGGTCGACCAGGGCTGGTCCCCATCGAAGTGCCACACGACGAAGACATGCTGTCCACGCAGCAGCTCCTCCGCTACCCGCGCGACAAGGTCACGGAGGTTCTCCTGCTGGTCACCGCGCGTTGCCCAAGCCGACGGAGACGCCGCCGGACGCAGCACCGAGGGAAGCTGCACCCACTCGATCTGCTGAAGATCCGCGTCCTCATCCACGAGGCTCAGCGTGGCCCGACACAGCCGCCTCACCACATCATGTGCGCCCCGGGCAGCGTCCTCGGTGATGAGGAAGACCCGCATGTCACCACAGGCCGCGAGAGCGCAGGATGCGACCCACGTGCTGAATACCCACGTCGTAGGCTCCCAAGAACTCTTGGCCTTCGGCCTCGCTCATCGACCGCCACACAAAGCCCCCTTCATCGATGGAGCAGCGAATGAACATCCTGCAGACCTCGTCGACCGTCTCCGGAATCGACAGGGCGTCGAGGAGAAGCGGATTCTGACTTGCGGCGAACACCTGCCGGGGTTCCGCATGGTCGACGCAGAACCGAATCCACGCGTGGTGCATGCCGTTCACCAGCTCGTCGACCACCAAAGGCCCGCTGGGGGTACACGCGGCGTACCAGCCGAAGGCCAGGAGCCGTTGCTGACCGAACGACAGTCGGTCGTGACGCGCCGAGACCCCACCCCCGAATCGTACCTCGACCCGCGGGCGATTGTAGAGCACCCTGTCGTTGCCACGCTCGGCGACACCGATGATCACCTTGACGGCCTCAGCGCCGAACGCACGCCGAATCGCCTCTATCCACTCGGTGTTCTTCGCTGAATACTCGAGCTGATCTGGCTTCTTGGCCAGCTCCGACGACGACACCCACGCCATGCCCGCACGGGTCACCACATCGCCAGCGACCTCGGCTCGAACTGGCTCGATCCCATCCGCCAGACCCGACGTGTGGCCGCCGCCAAAGATGGCGTCGAGGGTGCGGGTGCCCTCGTCGAAGCGGCCAGGATGCTCGGAGTCGACATGGCGCTGGAGCGCTCGAGTGAGAAGGCGAAGCTCAGTCACCCCTCGCAGCGGCACAGGCCACACCAGATCTTGCGGATCGAACACGGGCTGAAGCGTCACGAAGTCGTCGCCGGCCCCACCCGCGAACACCTCGGCGAAGGCCGCCGCCGAGCCCGCGACCAACCGGCGCTCGCCACCCAACACCTCTCCGGCCCACTCGAAGAAATCCAAGCCGGCCCCATGCCTGCGGCGCATCTCCTCTGGGCCGGGCCGCGCCGTTTGCCAGCGGAAGCGGAAGGTCAGGACTTGGTCGCCGCTACGTACCCTCCACTCCACATCGCCCGACGCCGCGGCCAGGAGTGAGAAGTCGCCGCGGAGCACGGCGACTACCAGCCGCAACAGCGTGCTCTTGCCCGTTCCGTTCCGCCCCAGCAGGACGTTGAACCCGTCATGAAACCGGAGCGTCGTTCCGCAGGCAACACCTGGCAATTCATGGATGACGAGCTTCTCGAGCCGCACCGGTCCTCCGTGGCGCCAGCCTAACCCTTCACGCCCCCGGCGGTCAGCCCCTCCACGAAGTGCCGCTGCAGCGCGAAGAACAGGATCATCACCGGCACACTCACCACGATGGCCCCCGCGGCGAAGTGCCCCCACTCGGTGCCGTAGTCGCTGACGTAGCGCTGCAGCACCACGGGCAGGGTGAAGCTGCGGGGGTCGCCCAGGAAGGTGGCCGCGAGGATGAACTCGTTCCAGGCGGTCATGAAGCTGAACAGGCCGGTGACGGCCAGGGCGGGCCGCGCCAGGGGCAGGATGATGAGGCGGAAGGTCTGCCAGCGCGTGGCGCCGTCGAGGATGGCGGCCTCCTCCAGCGCCCGAGGGATGGTGTCGAAGTAGCCCTTCAGCGTCCACACGGAGAACGGCACGGAGGTGGTGGCGTAGACCAGCACCAGGCCGGAGAGCGAGTCGAGCAGGCCGAGCTCGTCGAGCAGGATGTACAGCGGGATGGCCATGACCACGCCGGGGAACATCTGCGTGACGAGGAAGGCGTTCATGCCTCGGTCGCGGCCGGGGAAGTCCCACCGGGACAGGGCGTAGCCGGCGCTGGTGGAGAGCACGAGGCCCACGGCCGAGGTGGCCACGCTGACCACGAGGCTGTTGAACAGCTGCCGGCCGAAGAGCCAGCCGCTGGCATCCGAGGTGCCCACCACGTCGGCGAAGTTCTGCAGGCTCACCTGGGTGGGGATGGGGCTCGCGCCCATCGCGAAGCCCTGGCTCGGCGTGAGCGCCATCTTGACCACCCACAGGATCGGGTAGAGCGCCGCCACGGTGAACAGCAAGAGGCCCACGTGGGCGCCGATGACGATGGTGGGGTTGGGCTTGCGAGCCATCAGAGCACCTTCTGGCCGGCGAGGCGGTTGGCGCCGCGGGAGTAGGCCAGCAGCACGAAGAAGATGAGCACGGCGTAGGCGCTGGCGTAGCCGTAGCGATTGCCGCGGGAGAAGGCCCAGCGGTAGGCCTCGGAGATCAAGATCTCGGTCGTGGAGTTGGGCTCCCCCTGAGAGACCAGGAAGACCACGTTGAACATGTTGAAGGTCCACACCGAGCCGAGGATGACCGCCGGCAGCAGCGCCGGCTTGAGCATGGGCCACACCACCAGGCGGAAGCGCTGCATCCAGGTGGCTCCATCGATCTCGGCGGCCTCCTCGAGCTCCCGGGGGATGGACTGCAGAGCCCCCAGGGTGACCACCATCATGAAGGGGAAGCCCAGCCAGGTGTTGGTGGTGAGGTTCGCCGTGAAGGCGAGGGCGAAGGAGCCGAACCAGTCGATGGGGGCGGGGCCGTCGGACAGCATCATCATGCCGAGCAGGGCGTTGATGGCGCCATACTGGGCGTGGAACATGCCCTTCCAGATGAGGGCGGTGATGTAGTTCGGCACGGCCCAGGGGAGGATGAGCAGGGCTCGCCACACCGCCCGCAGCCGAATCCACGGCTCTCGCAGCACCAAGGCCAGGGCCACACCGATGCCCACGTGGAGCGTGAGGTTCGTGACCGTCCACATCACCGTGACCAGCAGGGTGAAGAAGAAGGACAGCGGCGAGGTCATCGGCCAGTCCCGCGACAGCAGGATGTCGAGGAAGTGCGCCACGCCGACGAAGGTCCACTCGCCGCGGCTGTGGGCGAAGAGCGACACGCTGGCGCCCACCACGAAGGGCACCATCACCAGCACGCTCATGGCCAGGCCGGCCGGGCCGATCCACAGGTAGTCGTAGCGATGACGCCAGACGCGCGCCCGCTCCTCGGCATGACGCAGGGGCGCCAGCAGCCAGCCCAGGAGGCCCAGCACGGCGGTGCCGATGGCGAGCAGGTAGGGCCACACCGGCACCTCGGGGGGCGGCGGGCGGCTCAAGATGGTGAAGGTCTCTTGGGCGGCCAGGGCGGCAGCCTCGGGCTTGGCGGCACCGCGGAGCACGTCGCGCAAGGCCCGGGCCTGGCTCTCGAAGGCCACCTGGATGGCGGGGTCGGTGGGGATGGGCACCGCGGCCTTCGCCTGCTGCGACAGCGTGGCCAGCAGGGGGTCGTCGGTCGTGGTGGCCGCCCAGGAGACGGCCTGCTTGCCCACATCGGTGCGGACCCGAGCCCCCTTGCGGCCGCCGAGGAAGGTCGCGAAGTCGCGGGCGAGGTCGGGCTGCTGGGCCTGGGTGGCGACGAAGGCCGCGTCCACCGTGAGGAAGGGCTGAGCCGGCTCGCCGGTCTCGCTGATGAGGGGCAGCGGCGCAGCGGCGATGGGCCGATCGATGTCGGCCACGAACCAGGGACCGCTGATCACGAAGGCCGCCTGGCCCTCGTTGTACAGCCGACCGATGAGCTCGGCGGTGGACTGCTTCGGGGCGATGCCTTCGTCTTCCGCGAGACGCTTGGCGAAGGCCAGGGCCTGGGCCTGGGCGCTGGAGGAGAGGGTGGCCTGGCCGTCGTCGTCGAGGAGGGCCCCCCCGAAGCCGTGCACCCAGGCGGCGTGGAAGTAGGGCTCGGCTGCCTGGTAGGCCAGCCCATAGCGGCCCCCCTCGGTGAGCTCCTTCGCCTGGGCGATGAGCTCGTCGGTCGTGGTGGGGACCTGGGTCACCACCGTGGGGTCGTAGAGCAGGACGATGCTCTTGAAGGCCAGGGGCACGCCCCATGCCTGGTCGTTCAGGGACACGGCCGCCACCGTGGACGGCAGGTGACCGTCGAGCGGGTCGGCCCAGGGCTCGATGAGCCCCATGTCCGTCCACTTGCCGAGAGAGGCGTGGCCCGCGAGGAACAGATCGGGCCCGTTGCCCCGGGGCACTGCCGTCTCGAGCTTGGAGTCGAAGGCGCCGAAGGGCAGGGCCACCGACTCCACCGTGTGGCCGTGGGCCTCGCCCCACTCCGCGGCGAGCTGCTCGATCGCCTCGCGCTCCTCGCCCCGGTAGGCGTGCCACACCGTGAGCTCCGCACCGGCCGCCATCGACCACAGCAGCGCGATCATGGGGTCACCAGGTGGGTCTTCGGGGAGCGCAGCGCCATGGACACAGGGTTCTCCTCACGGGAGACCCTGGATAACCCGATGCGTAACTCTCGCCAGAGTTACGCCATGGACCGGCGGCCCTCTCAGACCCCGATGCGGAAGAAGGCCATCACGTCATCCACCCGCTCGAAGGCCACATCCAGGTCGACCGAGAACTCCACCTCACCCCCCGGGGAGACGTAGTCCTCGTCGATCGCCCAGTCCACGGGCGTGCCGCCGCGGGTCGCGATGGCGAGCACATCGACCGTGCGGCCATCGTCGTCGAGGAAGGGAATGGTGCCGGCATAGGTGCTGCCTTCGTCTTCTTCGAACAGCTGGCCCTCGAGCTCCCCTGCCCCGAGCTCCGGTTCCCGGTCCACCGGCAGCAGGGTGATGGCCACCCGAGCGACCTCCTCCCGCGTCTCGTAGATGTCGAACGCGACCGCGAAGGTGTCGCCGGTGACCAGGCAGGGGGTGAAGGCTGCGGTCGAGCCGGTCGGGCCGAGCACGCGGACCCAGTTGGTCTCGTGGGGCTTGTCGTCGTCGCGCAGGGCATCGGCGGCGGCGTCGAGGCAGGCCCCATCGGCGCCGGTGTACTCCAAGAGCACGATGGCCGAGCTCCAGCGGTCGTCGTTGCTGAAGGAGCTGTAGGAGGCGCCGTTCCGGGTCCATGCGCCCAGCACGTCGACCGAGGCGCCCGAGGCCTCCCCCTCCACCTCGAACACCAGCGCGACCGAGGCGTCGCCACCGCCGTCGTCATCGTCGTCGCTGCTTCCTCCACCACAGGCCACCAGCCCCAGCACCGCCCACGTCCATCGCCCCATCCTGGCCTCCCGCCGCCTCCTATCGCGACCCTCGAAGATCGGTCTGTAAGCTCCGTGTCCCACGTCCCGTTCGGCTCACGACGGAGGTGACTCTTGGACCAACGCTCGCGCCTGACCCTCGCCCTCGCCGGCATGGGCCTCACCGGCACCCTCGCCCTGGCCGCCGGTGCCGCGCTCCTCACCGTGGCCTGCAGCTTCCAGGCCCGTGAGGCCCCCGAGCCCAGCTTCGCCCCCGTGAGCGGAGAGGAGAGCGCCGCCGACGCACCGGCCCCCGCTGCCGACACCGGGGGCGGACAGACCGAGACCGCGTACTTTGCGGGCGGATGCTTCTGGGGTATCGAGCATTACTTCCAGAAGGGCGAGGGCGTGATCGATGCCGTCAGCGGCTACATGCAGGGCAGGGTCGATGATCCAACGTACAAGCAGATCTGCTATGAGGACACGGGCCACGCCGAGGCGGTGAAAGTGGTCTTTGATCCGTCAAAGATCAGCTACGA
>ENA-OWNT01004003-OWNT01004003.1-seawater-metagenome-genome-assembly--contig:-NODE-4003-length-13319-cov-4.931128_pt1 | contig 13319 bp, 14 predicted proteins | sample MGYA00238136_ERZ651165 | MGnify/ENA primary metagenome ERZ651165 (study PRJEB26861, sample SAMN08777766) | seawater metagenome | isolation source: coastal seawater | place: USA: Florida | collected... | reverse complement strand
CCACTGCGCCACTGAGACGGGGTCCAGCCCGTCCACCCAGTCCGGCAGCCCCAGCTGCGCGCGCAGCCGCGCCTCGCGCTGTGCGTACTTCAGCTCGGTGATGCGCGCCCGGTGGTCCAGCCAGCGCCGCAGCCACGCCGACAGCTCCTTGATGGCCAGGCCGAGCAGAATCGGGCGCTGGTCGAACACGTCGCAACGATGGCCCGCGGCGGTGGCGAGCGGGCGCTGCGGGTGCTCGAGCTGTCCCCGGCGGAGCAGGCCCTGGCGCTGGGCTACGGCATCGTGGGCGCCCCGTTGGTCGAGGAGCTCCTTTTTCGCGGCTTTCTGCTTCCCCCGCTGAGACGGCGGATGGGCATGGCCGCCACCTGCCTGCTCGCAGGCGGCTTGTTTGGGCTGGTCCACATGACCGACCCTCTGGCCGTGGCGCCACTGGTCGTGCTGGGAGTGGCGCTGTCGTGGCTGCGCCTTCGGACCGGCTCGATCTGGCCCGGCGTCGTGGTGCACGTGGGGAACAATGCAGTGGCCATGGCCGTCGGACTGTTGGCGAGCTGAGTGCAGCGGGCTGTTCCCGGTCTGTCACTCCGCTCGTGCTCCTGCGGCAGACCGCGGCAGGGGTTAGTCCGTGTAGGTTGGCCCGACGCACTGGCGGGACCATGGGGCCCGAATTGGGCAGACGACCGGGCCGCAGCGCGACAGCCGGTCCCACCATCGGCGACACTGATGATCGAGCCAAGAATGACGAGCCACGTACCACCTGGGAGTGACGGATGAGCGGGGGTGAAAAGCAAAGGCGGCCGCCGAAGCGCGGTCCTGCACCGCGAAACAACGTGCGCGAACATGCCGCGCAGCTCGTCCGCGAGACGGGTATTCCCCACAACCTCGCCCACCAGGTGGCTCTGGGAAACCTGTCGCTCAATGAGGTGCTGTCCCGCATGGCCACCCGCGACAAGGTGGACGGACTCATGAAGCGCTACGAGCTTCCCAAGTCCCTGGCTACCCAGATTGCCCTTGGCCAGGCCGATCTCGCGTTTGTCCTCCAAAAGCGCCGGCGCGCAGAGCACGTCGAGGCCAACCGCACCCGCAGCATCCTGCTCGAGGCTGTCGACAGCGGCGAGGCCCTCACCATCGGCCTCCACGGCAAGAAGTCCTTCCGGGGCACCATCCAGGCAGTCAACCAGTACGAGTTCGTCGGCACAGACCTCGACGGCGTCGAGCACACCATCCACAAGCTGCAGGCCAAGTACGCCTGCCTCGACAGCATCGGGCGCGCCGTGCGCAACCAGATGAAGCGAGACAAGACCCGCAAGGAGCCTGTGGAGCCCATCTGGAAGCCCCAAGACAGGTATGGCTGCTCCGACCGGCGTCTGTTCGGCATCCTCGACGACGAGGAGCAGGCCATCGCCACCACCCTAGAAGGGGAGGTGTTCACCGGCCGCATCGAGTGGATGGGCCGCTGGGAGTTCGGCATGGTGCTGAAAAAGAAGAACGCCCAGGTGGTCCTCTTCCGTCACGCGCTCGCCGACCTCCGGAGGGCCTGATGGGCATCTTCAAGGGGGCGATGACCCTTCGGCGCTACCACGCAGAGGGCGAGATTCCCGACGACTTCCGCTCGGTCTACGCCGAGGCGCTCAACGAGCACGCCTTCCGCGAACCGCGCAACCCGGAGCCCGGCCAGGAGACCGTGGGCTGGTGTCAGATCCACAACCTGCTCGACACCACCTTCGACGACAGCTCCCGCTGGCTCTACAACCACTACCTCACGGCCGGGCTGCGTATCGACAAGAAGGTCCTGCCTGCCAAGCTCTTCAAGGCCCATCTCGACAAGAAGCTCCAGGAGTGGTGCGCCGAACACGGCCGGGAGAAGGCTCCGTCAGCCGTGCGCCGTGAGCAGAAGGAGCTGCTCGAGATCCAGATGCTCGCCCGCACGCTCCCCCGGGTGGCCGTGCATGAGTTCTGCTGGAACATCGTGGATGGCTGGGTGCTCTTTCACAACACGAGCGACGCGCCCAACGACCACTTCCGCAAGCTGTTCCGCACCACCTTTGGCGTCACGCTCACGCCCCTGTCCCCGCTCGACCTGGTCTCCGACGACGAAGACCTGGCAGAAGGGCTCGAACTGGCCGGCATCAGCGACTATCGACCTGCGCCCATCGCGGGAGTGGAAGGATGACCGACAACGCTGCTGCGCTTCCCCACCTCACCGCTGAGTTCTTCGTGTGGCTCTGGTTCGCGTCCGAGCGCGAGGGTGGCACGATGGACATTGGCGAAGGGGTCGGTTTGATCGACTTCTGGGTCGATGAGCGTCTCTCGTTCCGCTCCGTCGACGAAGACAAGCCCCGGGCTGTTCTCACGGGCGAAAACACCTCCACCTCGGCCGAGGCCCGTGCGGCTCTGGCGAGCGGCAAGGTGGTCCGCGACCTCCAGGTCCACCTTCGTCGCGAGGAGCGCGAATACACCGTCACCCTTCGGGGCGCCCACCTCGATGTCTGCGGGCTGAAGTTTCCTCAGCACGCGGTCGATGGCGAAGACGAGCTGCTCTACGAGCGGATGTTCCTCTATGAGGACGTCTGGGCGGTCATTCGGGCGCTCTACCGCCGGTTCGCCCGGGAGCGGGTGTCGGAGTCCTGGCACCGCGATGTGTTGCCGGCCATCCGCAGCTTTGCGGCTTCCGGCGACCTGCCGGACCGCGATGTGGCCGAGACCGCGGGCGCTTTCGTCCGAGCTTCCGAAGAGTAGGCCCGCGATCGATGGCGCGGCTCGGAGTCTGTTGACACCAGATCCGGCCCGCGCTAATCGGCCGAGACCAACGCAGGGCCCCCGGCACTTCAGGCGCCGAAGGGTCCGCGCATTCGCCCAGAATGCTGGCTTGGTCTGCAATATGCGCGATTAGCTCAGCTGGATAGAGCGTTGGCCTCCGGAGCCAAAGGTCGCAGGTTCGAATCCTGCATCGCGCGCCACTTTGCACTGAAACGGCCATCCTCGGCCAGGGGAGCCGGGTCGTCCAGGCCCGGCTTTCTTCGTCTTGAGGCGTCGCCTCGGCCCACGGCCTCCTGCCGTGCAACCCCAGATGTGGGTGCTCCCATGTCCGTCCTTGCTGCATTCCTGTTTGGCGGCCTCGCCGTCGCCCAGACACCGGTCGAGCGGCCCGAGTGGGGCGCCAAGGTGCCTCGTGAGCGGCGCGGCGGCCCCTTCGGCGTTGGCATGGGCATCGGTGCCCCCACGGGAGTCTCTGCGAAGGCCTGGATCGGCGACTGGATGGGACTGCAGTTCGCAGCCGGCGGCGACCTCGGGCGCTTGGGAGACCTCGCCATCACGGGCGACTACCTGTTCCACTTTCGGCCGTTTTCCACCGGCACGAGTGAGTACAGCGTCCCGCTCTACATCGGCGGAGGCTTGTCGCTGTCGTCGAACAACTACGAGCAGGCGGGCGGCATCTTCGTGGGCCCACGGGCGGTGTTTGGTGCGGCGGTGCTGGTGCGTGAGCTGCCGATCGAGCTGTTCTTCGAGACCGCGCCCACCATCATCCTGTATCAGGATCCCACCTGGTCGGTGGACGGGCAGATCGGTGTCCGGTACTACCTCTGAGCTTCATGTCCCCACCGTGGCTGCCCGGGAGTCCGCTTCGATGACTGCTTGTCCCGCGTCGCTGCGTCCGGGAGGCCTCGCGTGAAGGTCCGGTACTGGGGAGTGCGCGGGTCCATTCCCGTGCCGGGCGCCCACACAGCCCGCTATGGCGGCAATTCAAGCTGCATCGAGGTCCGCGCGGAAGGCGCCCCCCCGCTCGTGCTCGACTGCGGCACCGGCGCCCGCAACCTGGGCCGCGAGCTCGTGCTGGAGCGCACCACCCAGGCCTACGTGCTGTTCACGCACTTCCACACCGATCATGTGTTCGGTTTTCCGTTCTTCGGTCCGCTCTACGCGCCCAACTGCAAGGTCGAGGTGGCCCTTCCCGCCTACAGCGCGGTCGACGCCCAGGACAAGCTCGGTCGCTACCTCAACGGCGTGAACCACCCGGTTCGCATCCGCGATCTGGCCGCGCAGATCACCTTCCGGGCCATCCGACCGGGCCGCCCTTTCGAGATGGGCCCCTACCGCATCCAGGGGGTGGCGCTGAACCATCCCGGGGGCTCCTGCGGCTACCGCATCGAGGCCGACGGCAAAGTGGTCTGCTACATCACCGACACCGCTCCCATGGCAGGGGTTGGCGAAGGGGTGGTGGACGGCAAGGTGCCGCCGAATCCCGAGCAAAGGCTGCTGAAGGTCCTCGAAGAAGCCGACCACGTCATCATGGACACCATGTTCGACTGGGACGAGTACCTCGAGAAGATGACCTGGGGCCATGCCTACCCCGGCTACGGCGTGGGCGTCTGCAAGGCCGCCGGGGCGCGGCATCTTGCGCTCTTTCACCACGCGCCCGACGCCACCGACGACGAGCTGGATGTGCGCCGCGACCACTGGGCCCAGTGCGACGAGCTGCCCGTGAGCATGGCGGTGGAGGGCGTCACCATCGACCTCGGGAAGGCCCGGTGAGCGCCCCCCGGTCGCCGATGCTGCACCTCGATGAGGTGGTCCCTCTCGACGACAGCCCCGCCACCTACATCGACTACAGCGTTGTAAATAGCGTGATGTCGGGCGTCTTGGTGGGTATCGCCGCTGCCTGGGCCATGGTCGTCTTCAACCGTCTGTGGCAGCGCAGCCTCCAGACCGAGGCCAGCGGAGCCATCGAGGCCGCCCGAGAGCGGGGCTTCAAGGTACAGACCGAGGGGCTGCGTGCCCGCGTGGTGGCGGATGGTGCGGTGGGCAGTGAGCCGGTTCGCGTGGAGTGGCGCGGAGGCTGGCGCGGCCCGCACACCGTGCTGGTCCGTGGAGACACCTTCGAGCGCACCGCCCTGGTGACCGATGCGGCCGGCCTCGACGCCTTGGTGCACCCAGGCGCCTGACCTGGCGGGCCTCAGGTCGGCATCGACTGCACCGCCTGGGCGACCTCCCGCCGGGTCTTTCGCGCGAGCGTCTGGTCGGCGCTGTAGGTTCGGAGGCGGGACAGCACATCGGGCAGCCGGTCGGGACTCGCGTCGCCTGGCTGAACCCGCGCGAGGGTGAGCTCGGCCCTGGCTTCTTCGAGGAAGGCCGTGGCGTAGGAGGACAGCGCCGCGGCCCGGTCGATCTCCGCCTCGAGTGCGGTGCGGTGCCCGCGAAGCCGCTCGAGGTGGTCGACCGTGGCGAGGAGTCGGTCGCGGGTGAATTCGTCTTCGGCGCGCTCGGCCTGTTCACTCATGGCGATGATGCGCTCCTCCACTTCGGGGCCGCCGACCCGGTCACGCTCGCGTTCGAGCTGCTGCCGCGTGTACTGGAGTCGGTAGATCCACGCCGCCACCTCGCCGAGCCCGTCTCGCGTGTCGAGGTCAGGACACACCTCGGTGAGCTCCTGGTCGAGCTGCCAGGCGGTGAGCGCCGGGCCGCGGTGGGACTCGCCGAGCGAGCGCGCAATGGTCTCTCGGTCGGGGATGCGGTCGCTGGCGTAGTGCCGCAGGGCGAGGACAGTGAGCGACTGAGAGGCGACCAGGCCCACCACCAGCGCACCCACCACAGCCGCCGCGAGGGGAATCCACCCACCTGGGACCAGCTGTGCCGAGGCCCATCCGCCCAGACCGGCCGCAGCCGCCACAGCGAGGGCTCCGTTGGCGCTCCGCCAGGTCTCCGGGGGGCCGCCATCGAGCCAGGGCAGGCCGGCCCCCACCACGGCCGCCGCCGCGAAGGTCTGCGCACCATGCAGCACAGGGGCAGCGTGGGAGGGGGCGGCAGACAGCACCGAGGACAAGGTGGTGGGTCCGTCCATGGCCACGCCAACCAGCAGGGCGGTTGCGAAAGCAGCGGCGGTGAGGCCGACTCCGTGTATCCAGCGCTGGGGCACCGAGGCGGCAGCACCCACAGCCAGCGGCAGCACGGCGAGCTCCGGAACCGAAGCCGTGACCGCAGTTGCAGCGAGCAGCGCGGCCACGCCCACCTGGGCACCCACCCAGGCTGCCTGGCGACGCACGAGGCCCTTGCCGACATCGAGCGAGAAGCGGGTGGCGACCGCGACAGGTGGCTCAGCGGCGGCTGTAGTCACGGGCCTCCTCCTTGGCCTTCTTCACCTGGGCCTTGCCAGCCGCGCTGGCGGGCTTCGCGGCGCGGAAGGCCTTCTGCTCCGACTCGAGGTAGCCCATGCTCGCGAGCATGTCGTCGTCCTCGAAGTCGGCGTTGTACTTCTCGACAAGCTGCAGGGCGCGGTCGTAGTCGGCCTGGTTGGCGGCCACGTCGCCCTTGGCGTAGTTGCGGGCCGCCGAGTCGACGATGGTGCCCACCCTGGCGCGGGTGGCCTGCTTGTAGGCGTCCTTGTCCACGGAGGCGCGGGCGACGCGGGTGTCCTTCGTGACGGTGCCGGCGACTGCAACCGATGCCGCGTGGGGGGTGCCGGCGTCTGCATCGACGTGGGCGACCTCGACGTCCGCCACCTGGACCGCCCCCATCGCCCCATCGGGCACCGAGACCCGGGCGACCAGCTTGCGGGTCTCGCCCGAGTACAGGTCGCCCAGCAGCACCGAGTAGCCGTCCTGCGCGCGCGTGATGTCGTAGCCGTAGACCTCGTGGAGCACGACACCGTCGGCGAGGTCGAGCTTCAGCTCCGTCTGCCGGGCCACCACACTGGACAGCTGCTGCAGCTCCTCGGTGAACATTGCGGTGAGGGTGCCGGGAGAGTCGACGAAGCGGTAGGCGCCGCCGCCCGCATCCGCCATCGCGGCCAGGAGGTCTTCGTTGTAGTCGACGCCGAGGCCGATGGCGCTGATGGTGACGCCCTCGGCCACCATGGAACCAGCCTGACGACGCAGCGTGGGTGCATCGGTGACGCCGATGTTGGCCTTGCCGTCGGACAGCACCACCACGCGCCGAACGCCTTGTCGGGGGTCCGACATCACTTCGCCAAGCCCGGAGGCCACCCCGTCGTACAAGTTGGTGCCCCCGCCGGTCTGGATGCCTTGAATGCGGCGCTGCAAGGTGGGGATGTCGGTGACGGGACGGGCGGGCAGCCGGACGGCCGCCTGGTCGTCGAAGGTGACGAGGGAGAAGGTGTCCTCCGGTCCCAGCAGGCCCACCAGCTCCTTCGCCGCTGCGCGGGCATGCGTCATCTTGCCCTGTCCGGCCATCGAGCCCGAGGTGTCCATCACCACCGACAGGTGGACAGGCCGCCGGGCGACACCCTCCACCGCCTCCGCACCGACTTCGATGACGACGAAGCGGTCCTCGCCGCTGCCCTGGAGAAGCGCGGACTGGTCGAGGGCCGCCTCGACATGGAGCCTTCCGGCCGTGAGGGTGGCCGGAGACGGGGGAACCACATCCGGCACGGGCTGGGGAACGGGGGTGGGGGTCGGGGGGGGCGCCTTTGCGCCGCGCAGGTCGGGGATGACGACAGCTGCGGCGACTGCGGTGGCGGCCAGGCCGAGCGTGAGGTGCCAGCGTTGCATGAACCCTCCCACGGGACACGGGGTCCCGGAAATCCAGTGGGGGAGGGGAAGCACCCCGTCCCGTTGCGTTGGACCAACGGGGTGCCGGCGGGTTCCTTACAGCTCAGTCCACTTTTTGTGCAGAGGACCGCACTTTTTCCGCGGAGGCCTCAGGCGACCGTGATTCCGTCGTCGAGGTAGACATCCTGGATGGCGTTCAGCAGGCGCACACCCTCCGCGATGGGCTTCTGGAAGGCCTTGCGACCACTGATGAGGCCCATGCCGCCCGCCCGCTTGTTGATCACCGCGGTGCGCACGGCCTGCATCAAGTCGTTGCTGCCGCTCGCGCCCCCGGAGTTGATGAGCCCGGCCCGGCCCATGTAGCAGTTGGCCACCTGGTAGCGGGTGAGGTCGATGGGGTGCTCCGAGGCGAGCTCGGAGTAGATGCGGTCGTCGAACATGCCGTAGGCCGAGTCGCCCATGTTCATCGCCCGGTAGCCGCCGTTGAGCGTGGGCTGCTTCTGCTTGATGATGTCGGCCTGGATGGTGACGCCCATGTGGTTGGCCTGGCCTGTGAGGTCGGCGGACGCGTGGTAGTCCTTGCCGCCGGTCTTGAAGGCCGGGTTGCGCAGGTAGCACCACAGGATGGTGCACATGCCGAGCTCGTGGGCGTGCGCGAAGGCGTTCATCACCTCCACGATCTGGCGGTTGGAGTCTTCGGAGCCGAAGTAGATGGTGGCACCCACCCCCACGCAGCCCATCTCGAAGGCCTGCTCCACCTGGGCGAACATGATCTGCTCGAAGCTGTTGGGCACCGAGAGCAGCTCGTTGTGGTTGATCTTCAAGATCATCGGGATCTTGTGGGCGTACTTGCGGGCCACCATCGACAGCACACCGTTGGTGGTGGCGACCGCGTTGCAGCCGCCCTCGATGGCCAGCTTGACGATGTTTTCAGGGTCGAAGTAGTCGGGGTTCTTCGCGAAGCTGGCGCCGCCAGCATGTTCGATTCCCTGGTCGACCGGAAGGATGCTGACGAAGCCCGAGCCACCGAGGCGGCCGTGGCCGAGCAGCTGCTGGAGGCTGCGCAGCACGCGGATGTTGCGGTCGCTCGGGCCGAAGATGCGGTCGACGAAGTCGGGGCCCGGCAGGTGCAGGCGGGACTTGGGGATGGCCGTGCAGGTGTGGCCGAGCAGGTCGTCGGCTTCGTCGCCGAGCAGCGAGACAATCGAATCCAGGCGAGACATCACGACTCCGGGGAGAATCGCCGTTCCAGGCGGGGTGAGGCGCTTCGGCGTATCACTGGAGCGCCCCCGATCCCGAGACGGTCTCGATACATGGGGGACCACAAGGCAGGTGGACATGGCCCTCAACCGCTCTCGCGTGGACGTGCTCTGCGTCCCCCGGGACATCGACAAGGTGGTCGACCCCAACGACTGGTCTGCGGCTCTCCTCGAGTGGACTCAGGCCGGCCTGTTGCGGGCAGACCGCCCGACGGCCCGCTTCGTGGAGGGGGGCGCCAAGGGGATCAGGCTCGACCGCCCGGCCCGGCGCGTGGTCTACGGCAACCAGCTGGGCGGCTTTCGGGTGCGCTGTCCCCAGTGCGGAGGCGGGGTAGCCAGGGCGTTCGCTGCCGCAATGGAGGCGGCACGCGACACAGGTCCCTTGCTGGCCAGCGTGGTGTGTGCTTCCTGTGGCCATGGCGCGCGACTCACTGAAGTCGTCGCACGTCCCCCCATCCAGATCGGTCGCTGTGCCGTCGTTCTCACGGATGTCGAGGGCGTGTCCCTGAGCCCGGCCGGACGGGCCGCGGTGGAAGGGCTGCTGGGACCGATGGCGGTTGTGTTGCGACGGACCTCCTGAGGTCGCCCAGACGCATCGTCGCCCTGGACTTCAGTCCAGCCGCCAGCGCACCTCAGTCATCCTTGGCGAGGTTGGCACCCAGGGGCAGCCGCTGCTGCACGGTCTCGAATCGGTTGGGGTCCCAGTGGAGGCGACAGCGGGCTTCGTAGGCCTCGGTTTCGCCCACCAGCACGCGGCTGCCGCGGTCGACGAGACGCTGCGAGCGGTCGGCGGGGTTGCCACACACCACGCAGATGGCGAGGTTCTTTGTGACGTACTCGGCCACGGCCATCAGGTGGGGGAGGGGGTCGAAGGGCTTGCCCCGGTAGTCGAGGTCGAGACCGGCCACCACCACGCGCTTGCCGCTGTTGGCCAGCTTCTCGCAGACCTCCACGAGGTCGTTGTCGAGGAACTGGGCCTCGTCGACGCCCACCACCATCGCATCGCCTACCAGGGGGATGATCTCCGACGAGTGCGAGATCTGGAAGGACCGCATCTTCTGCCCCGAGTGGGAGCCCACGGAGTCCTTCGCGTAGCGGTCGTCGATCCGGGGCTTGAAGACGACCACGGGCTGGCGCGCATATTGAGCACGACGCAGCCGCTTGATCAGCTCCTCGGTCTTGCCCGAGAACATGCAGCCCGTCACGACTTCGATCCAGCCGACTTCGCGGGGCATGAGATGGGGGTGGGGGATCATCGCCGGCCCAGTAATGGCCGCCGCGGACCGCATCCATCCTGGTTTGGTTCACGCCAGCTCATCGAGAGATCAGGGGGATCCGCAGCAGCCAGCGGTCGTGGTCGCGGTCCACAAGCTCGGCCCCCTGTTCGATGAGTTCGTCGCGCAGGCGGGCTTTTTCGGCCAGACCAAAGATGCCGTGGTGCACCATCACCCATCCGATCCCCGCCCGCGCCATGTGATCCACGGTGCCCGGAGGCAGAGGCGGTGGGGGGTCGGTGGACACCACGCGGTCATAGGGGAGGACGGCCTCGAACACGGCGCTGCGGTGGACATTGACGGCCGCTGCCGCCCCCACGCTGTTGAAGTCGGGGGCCCACGGGGTGGGCTGGCCATGCGACGTCTGGGCGTAGAGGAACCAGCGCGACCTCGGCCGGGACATGTTGATCTCGCCGGGGGGGAGGGCAACGGGGCCGGGAATGTCGAGAATGGTGCTGTCGACGGATTCGTAGATGGACGGGACGGCCATTGGCGCACCCGGGAGCACCGGCTCCACGCGGGCCAGCAGCAGGGTCTCCAAGGCGATGAGTGGACCGAGGAGCCAGGCCACGCGACCGGGCTGACGGTCGGCGAGCTGGCCGGCACACAGCGCCATCACAGCGAGGGTGGCGAGGTGCCAACGGTAGGGAAAGCGCAGGGACTCCAGCACCGGCAGCGCATACCACGGGCCCACGCCGACGCTGAGAATGGCCGGCACCAGGGCCAACAGGAGCACCTTGCTGCGGGCCCCGAGCGCCGCGAGGCCAAGCAGCAGGCCGGTGTAGGTGGAGATGGCGAAGGGCTGAAGCCCGTCGACAAACAGCGTCGGCGCCTCGGGGACGACGATGGCGCCCATGGCGGCGCGCACTGCGGGATCGAGTGCGGGTCTGCCCGAGAACGCCCCGAGAAACGACCACAAGGCGGGGGCCGCGAGCAGGAGTCCGAGCAGTCCGAGCAAGGCCCTTCGGTTCTGCAGCGCACAGAAGACCACGAGCAGGCAGGCCACAGCGCCGAGGTACCACGACGACAGCACGCACAGGGCGAGGCCGACCGCACTGAGGCCCCACCGCTCCCGCCCCACCGCCCAGGCCCACAAGGCCAGCGGCCAGCCGTCGGTGCCCTCGACAATGCCCTCTACTGCATAGCCCTGGAAGACCGCACTGCATCCCAGGGCGGCGGCCACGACCAGGATGCCGGCCCCCTTGAGTCCCCAGGCGCGGGCCGCATGGCCAAAGAGACCGACCGTAGCGATGCGGGCGGCCACCGTGAGCAGGTTCCACGTCCACCCCACGCCGAGCCAAGGCATCCACAGGCCGGCCAGCCACCCCTTCAGCGGGCTGGAATAGTAGAAGCCCATCCCGTCGGGAGCGGCGAGCTGGTGAGTGTGGGCGACGATGCCGGGCCACTGCTCGGCGGCCAGCCAGAGGCCCCACACCGAGGGGTACAGGTCGGTGTAGGGGTGACCGAGGAGGTCGCCTCGAAGCAGCGCGGGCAAAGCGGGGAGGAGTCCCCAGGCGATGGCCAGGAGCCAGGCGGGCCACACCGGGGGACGGGGCTCGGTCACTGCACGCTCGCGGTTCGCGGGGGCTCTATCGCTGCAGACGGGAGGCGAGGGGACTACAGGCGCGTTGACATGCACGCCGGGGCTGGCGCGTAGGGGGCGCCGAGAGGAGCGGATGGACCACGAAGGACACGCGCTGACGGACCGGGAGCTGCTGGAGCTGCTGCATGACGCGCCCAGGGCAGAGGCTCTGACAGCTGCGGTGCGGGTGGCACTTCGGGGTGCATCGTCGGTGCAGACCCCAGACCAGACGCTCCAGCGTCGCTTGTTCGACGCGTTGTCGGGGGGACCGGGCGCCTGCGTTCAGCTCGAGCTTCAGGTGGCCTGGCTCGCGCCCCACTGCACGGCATCGGGGCTGGCACAGGCCGCCAAGGTGCTGGCAGACCGCGACGAGAGCTGGTGGACAAGGCTGCGGCGGCGGCTGGCGGCTCACCAGGAGGTGGCGAAGCTGGCTGGTAGCGCAGGAATGCGACTGTGGCTGCATGCGCTGCTCGCACCCAACTGTCCGCCCGCCTGGCATCCGACGCTGAGCGTCCACCTCAAGGGGCTCGACGCCCACCCCCGCGCAGGTGAGCTGGCCCGAGCCTGGCGTGGAATCGCTCAAGACAGCCTGCTGCACGCCATGCTGGCAGATCGAGTCGAGGCGGCGGTGGCGGTCGCAGGATGAACCCACTCGACCACACCACCCCGGAGGCTCTGTTTGGCGCCGACGCGCTCGCCGACTCCCGCGCGCTGCGCAAGGCCTATGCCCGGCTCATTCGCCGGTTCGACCCCGAGACCAGCCCCGAGGTCTTCGCGCACATTCGTCGACTCTATGAGGCGGCCCGTCGCCGAGATGTGCAGGGACCAGCGCCCGAGGTGGTGGTGCCCGCGGCTGCCCCTGAGGCTCCACCAGTCGATGACTGGCGGGAGGCGTTGCACGCGGGCGGTCTCGAGGCCGGGCTCACTGCGCTGGAGGCCAGGGTGCGCGGGCAGAAGGACCCCGAGGCGGCCCGTCTGCTCACGGCGGTGCTCGCCGGAAGGGGCGTGGCCCAGGTGCGGGCGGGGCTGGTGCGGATCTGGCCGGAGCTCACGCCCGGACACCGAAAGAGCCTCTTGCTGGCCGCTTTCGAGCTTCGTCCCGGACTCGCGGGCCCCGCGCAGTGGGACCCCACCTTCGACGACACCCTCGCCCCTTCCGCCCTTGCATTGCTCCGCCTGGAGGCCCTGTCCGAAGCCGGACTGGCCCGTGCAGCCGGGGAGGTCTTCACCGACAGCTGGGACGACCTGCGAACCGGTCCGCTGTCCACCCGGCGCGCGGCTCTGGCGCTGGTGGGCCGGTCCGAGGCCCTGTACTGGCTCCCGGCGACGCTGGTTCACGCCCTCCGTGTCCATGTGGGCTCGGTGGCGGCCGAGCTCGACGACGCCACTGCGGAGTACCTGCTGCGTCGGCTCATCCAGGTGCAGAGCCTCCACGGTGCGCGCCTGGACAGGCAGGTGCCAGATGCCCTCGTGGAGGTGTTGTGGGCCGCGCGGGAGGCGAGCCCGCAGCACGCGGCCCTGTTCCTGCAGGATGTGCGCGCCGCCTACGCCTCGGCGGGGGTCTCGGAGCTCGCCGACCACCTCATGCGCCACCATCCGGCGGTCCTTCGGATGGTCGACGAGCTGGTGGAGAGAGCGAGCGGTCGCTCGGCCTGGGCCTGGCACTGGGCACAGCCGCAGATGCCCGGCCCGCCGCACCCCA
>ENA-OWNT01004001-OWNT01004001.1-seawater-metagenome-genome-assembly--contig:-NODE-4001-length-13323-cov-4.093311_pt1 | contig 13323 bp, 15 predicted proteins | sample MGYA00238136_ERZ651165 | MGnify/ENA primary metagenome ERZ651165 (study PRJEB26861, sample SAMN08777766) | seawater metagenome | isolation source: coastal seawater | place: USA: Florida | collected... | reverse complement strand
TGACGCAAACGTGCGCACGCAACCGGCATACCGTGCACCGTGCACAACGAACCCGAACGTTACTGCTCCACTTTTCGCGCAGCAGCCAACACCGTCAACCGCGCAGCGCCGCTGATGGCCGCAAAGTTGGGCGCGCGCGAGCACTCTCTCTCAGTCGCCGTCACCTCCCTTCTCCCTGCTTCGCCAACAACCAACCAACTCAACGGTGACTCACAGTCACTCTTCTTTCTACTGGTCACTTCTTCTGTTCCAACTTTCGGAACTTTCCAACTTTCCATCTTTTCATGTCGACTTTTCGAATCTCAGTTTTAAGTATTCTGGTGGCTTATCTACGTTACTATGAAATTGTATTTCAGTACTGTAGATGATATTTTGAGTGGATTCGCGTGTGACTAGAGAATGCCAAATTGTCCTCTCGAGGACATGTTAAAATAGTGAAAATGTAGAAACCAATAGTACTACAATTTGTACTGAAGGTATTATACTTTTGACTGTTTTCGCGTCGCGGCCGCAGCAGCCGGTCGTCGTCTTCGTGTCTTCGTTGTCGTCGTCGTCGTCGTCGTTGTTCGTCGTCGTCGTCCTTCTGCGTTCTTCGTTGTCGTCGTCGTCGTCGTCGTCGTCGTCGTTGTTGTTGTCACTTTTGGACTTCGTACACAGACGACGAAGCCAGAAAGAGTTGTCGTAACGGCAGTTTGCTTTGTTGTTGTTGTTGCGGCGGAGTTATGACACGACGCGTGTTTTAGACGCTGGAAGAACGTTTACTTGTAGCGATGAGGCGATATCGCGCGGAACTATTCGAGCCAGCACGGCCACCGCTGCGAAGCAGCGTTTCTGCCTTTCAAGTAAGGCCGTGTGACGCCGACAGTTATTTATGCTTGGGGATGTATTTATGTTCCAAATTCTGCTGCGATATCGAAATGCCTTGACCCTACACCACCGTTTCGTGAGGTGTTCTAGGCAAGCAAAAGCGACAAGCAGTGGCCGCGCTGTCAGCTTGTGCGCCAGCATGGGCAAGCGTGAGAGAATCAGGGCTCGGCAGCTGAAGAAGAAGATGGCTGCTGGAAAACTGAAACGCGGTGGAGCCCAATTCAAAAAGCTAGCACGTCAGAAAAAGCGAGCGGATCGTCGCGCTGCACCAGCATTCAAGAATCCATTGCGCTATGAACAGCAACATCGCATTTTAGTCCTGGGAGACGGGGATTTTTCTTTTTCTGCGGGGCTCGTTGCGCACCGTGGAGGTCATGGCAACGGCATAGTTACGACGAGTTACGACTCACAGAAAACAGTCCTAAAGAAATATTCCACGGCGGCTCGGTATATTTATGCTTTGAAGTCCTCAGGTGCCGCGATTGCTCACGGAATTGACGCAACAAGGCTCCACCAGGCAGATGTGCAGACAAAGTTGTGTGCTGCAAAACGCCAATCGTCGGTCAAGCCCCCGTCCATCCACGGTGGAAACAAAAAGCGGAAACAATGCGGCGCAAAACGTGGAAACCAAGACGCTGCACTGAAATTTGATCGAATCGTATTCAACTTTCCCCACACTGGAAAGCAACGGGTGCACGACAACCGTGCGATGGTGTCCAGCTTCTTGTCATCCGCTCAAAGTCTTCTGGCTCCGGGAGGTCAGATTCACGTGACCATACGAATGCACCCACCATACTCGTTGTGGGGTATCCCGGAGCTAGCAAGCAAAGTCGGGCTCGTACGTTCCGATGACAACTTGTTGCTGCTTGAACTATTTGTGTATCTGACGTCGTCGGTTGTTGGTGTGACTCTCCCAGGTAAGCGCCGGTACCAAGGACTTTGATCAAAAACTGTTCCCCGGATATCGTCACGTAACAACACTCGCCGACGCAAAAACTGTTCAAGTACGAGTTGTGATTTGATGCACGCATACATGGTTTGGAATCACGGGATATTTATGCGCGTTGTGTTGTGTAGGCGGCTGCTAACTCAGTGGCGCGGCAAGTCAAGACGCTATGCTTTGTCAAGGGGTCCAAGGCCGGGACTGAAGAATCGCCAAATGCAGACGCCGACGACGACGAGTTAGAGTTTGGAGATATGGACGCTTTGTGGGCAAGTGCTCTCAGTGAGGCCGAGGCGATCACTTCAGAGGATGCCGTGTCCAGCAGACCAAAGTCTGGGATAGCAAAGAAGCCCCGTGGCAACAAAACACAGAATGCGGATATCGAGGACTCGGACGACAGCTACGACGATCCACCTTCACTAGTGGCCACGCTTCGCGTGCAGCGACAAAGATGAGTTTCAAAATGAGCTTTAGTTTATAAAAAAATATTTATTGCATGCGTGCCCAGACCTTCCTTGATGGTGAACACAATTTCATTCACATCAAGCAACGAAACGCATCATCCAGCAGCACGCTCCAGTGCAGTAATGACAGTAATGACAATGACAGAGGCCCGGCACGCTGCTCGCAGTGTCACTAAGGCTCGGTTGATCGATACGAACCTGGCACGCAACGCAAACGTTCATATCACCACGGAAAGAAAAAATGCTATTGTGCTTCCAGGGACGAGACCGCACCTGTGACGTTCTGATGCACAAATTCGGCCGAAGCTCTCAGTTCGAGATATTGGTCCAAGAGCTCACCCAAATGTTCGATCCCGGCTCGCTGATGGTCACGGAACGGTACAATTTCGTTTCTAAACTCATCCCTTTTGTTTAAGATGGACGTTTTAGCGTCGTTCAGACTTTTCCTAATTTCTGTGTAGTTGTTCGCGTGTGTCTCCTCGAGGGCGATTGCCTGTAGCGCGAAATCATCCTTGTGTGCTTTCAGCGCAGCACTGAATTTGTCATTCCTGGCTTTCCATTTTGCGATGTTTTTCTCCACGACCTTGACTCTTTGTGATATCTTTAGAGTGCCATTCTGCTTTCGACTTTCCGAGATTTGACGTAATTCCTTCACCTCCTCACCAGCTTTCACCTGCGTCAAACGCAACCTCTGCGAAGTTGACAGCGACATGCTGCGAGCGGGTCGATAAGAAGCCCGATTGATGTGCTCAAATTCTCATCAATTGCACTTTAAAGGTATGCGCAGCACGGGCAACGCGTGAAGAACTCGACAGAAATCATTTCTCTGGAAGTTCAACTGGAGAGGGCAAGTGACGGAGAAAGAGGGTGTGCGCTTCCAAGGTGCCGACGCTGTTTGAACATGGCCCAAGCCTTGCTTCCACCGAGTCCCTCCGCTGCTGCCGCCAGCGGTGTAGCAGCTCCACATTGACATGGAACCACAGTCTCCCCACCACCATGGCTACGAAACTGACGACCACACTTGATTACGCGATTGCACGCCGTCCTGGCATCCTCCCAACACACGGGATCCACTCACCTGAGAATGTCTTACCGCAAGGAGAAAGCACAGGGGAGAAGAGAAGAGCAGAGAAGAGAAGAGCCAGACGCGAGAAAGATCGTTGTTGTCGACAACGAAGCGACGCAGGACGAAGGCCGTCGAGTCGTCAGGTCGGTGTAACGTCACAGCAAACAACGAACAACGATCGTTCGTCGTTCGTCGTTCGTCGTTCGTCGTCCGTGAAACAATCAATCTCACTGTTGGCTGCTGCTGCTGGTCGGTCATTCACAGTCCGCGCTTCAAAACGATGAGGAAGTACAGTACTTATATTGACATTTAGAAAATACTATTTTTGTACTGTCATGGGTGTTGAAGGTTGGATGTGAGCTTTAATTGTATAATTGTCTGCTTTCATTTTGTCACTTTGTCATTTTGTCACTTTGCCATTTCCGAATTTTCTGTTTTCTGTTTTCTATTTTCTATTTTCTCAAAACTGAAAACTGTAAAGCTGGCTGGCAAGCTGAAAAACTGAAAACTGCAAAACTGCAAAACTGAACGTTGTTCTTCGACGGTTCGTTGATCGTTGTTCGTTCGCTTTTGCTTTTTTTGCTGCAGTTCACAGTTACAGTTGTTTCTTCACTCTTCGCTCTTCGCTCTTCGCTCTTCAGCTCTTCAGTTCGCTCGCTTGCTTGCTTGCCTGCTTGCTTGCTTGGCTCGATCGGTTTTGATGCCGCACGATGCTCGCCAAGAAGCGTTTGTTGCGACGTTGTGGTTGGTTGTGATGGTGTTAACGGCGTTGGCTGTGTTTTGTGCTCAATTGCGATGCGACGGTTGTCACTGCGATGTTGTTCCCGTCCAGTTGTCGCCACGATGAACAATTCTGCGCTGGGTGTTGGCTTGTTGTGGTGCTGTCGAGCTGTGGCGTTGTGATGTTGCAACTCTGCGGCGTTTTGTTGGACCTGATCTATCAAGAAGGTACGAGATCGAAGTGCTGCGGGCGTGTTCCATTGAAGTGTGCGCTTGTCGTCTTTTGCTTTTAAGCGCCAAATATTTTAAGTAAGTGCAGAGAAGAGACTATTTTGGGTGTGTTCAATGCTGGTCGCAAGAGGCTAGATGGAGAGTCATACAGAAAGTATGTGAACCGTCACATTTAAACATAGGTTGTTGCCAAAGATACTCATTCAGCATGGAGACACTGCGCTCTATCCAAAATTGCATCCAGGAATGGAACGAATCAGACAGCAAGTGGCAAAGCAGAATGCCAGTTCAATACGAACACGATGCGTTGGTTGACAGAAAATTTCGTCAAGACGGCGTTCACCCAGCATCATCTTTGTTCGACCATGAACGAGAGATTCACGAACACGAAATGTTGATGCAGGAGCATCGGCATGCAGCCGGCCGCAGTGAGCAACGGCACACAGGTTCGCGGTTATCGGAAGACATTCTGGCAGATTCACTTGCCTCATTCCACAACAGTTCCAGTGGCGCGCGTGTTGGCAGCAACTTCAAAGGGCGCGAGAGTTTTGCAGAAAGGACGAGGCGAATTGCTTCAAGAGCTGAAGCAATTGCTCGAGCAAAGCATGCCTCCGCCGTATCCAGCGGCAGTCCATATGTACGCGGGTTAGCGTTGCAACGAAAAAGCCTTGAGCTCCGCGAATCCATGCATCAGCAGCTCCAGCAATTCCAAATGGAATCTGAGAGAGCGTCATTTCGCAATAGTATGATTCGACAAGGGTTGTCACGGCAAGCCGAAGAGCTCGATCACCAACGATTTATGGACCATGTTCAATTAGTGGAAGGTATCGAAGGGGAAGAAGAAGCAGAAAAACTTCGGATCGACTTAGAAAAGGAAAAACAAAAGTTTCTCGGAAACATGATTGATGAGCTGGGACCTCACGAGGCCAAGGTACGAAGTTGAAGCGACCGAGTATGCACTTTGCATCTTATCTAATTTTGAACTTGACATTTGCAACCACGTGGCAGTTGGCGCAGTGGAAAATTGAGCTGGTCAAGCAAATGGAAGAAGAAACCAAGCAAAGCCAGCAGCGATTGGTGAGTCATTGAACTCTTTTCTGCAGGCAGCGTCCGATGCTCACCGAGCAGTCACCCTGTTTCGTAGGTTGAGTCACGGCAAGCGTATGAACGCGAGAAAGGAATTCTAGAAGTTTGTATTTGTGGTGTCGTAGTGAGATATGTCGGGAATTTTTTTGATTGTCATTTCTTCCACTGCATGTGCAACGCAGCTGCTTGCAAAGCGTAAGGCTGAAGTAATGGTCGCCAGAGCTTACGAACAACAGGAGGTAGGCACCGTGCTGTTCACGAACGATGCTGTCGACGAAGTGTGTCAACGTGTCAGTTCGATCACCTAGGCTATCGCACGAGGTTTGAGTCGAGCCGAGCTTGCCAAACAGGAGGAGGTGTTGTTACGGAGCATCGATGCTTGCTCCAAAGAAGCAATCCAAGACATAGTCTGTACGTTCTCACATGTGCACTGTGTTGGTAATTATGAGTGTCAAACAGAAATCGGGCGCTGACTTTAATTGCCTGATCACACGTAGCTCAACATTTCAGCACAACTGAAGAGAGAGACACCCAGTTTATGCATAGGTTGAACGAGAGTTTGTGAGTCGCCATTTCGTGCATGCAACGATTACATATGTATTTGATGGCGTCCTGCAGGTGTTTGACTGATATTGAAGAGTTGCGGCGAGAGTTGAAGCGGTCGACGTCGTAAGTGCCTTGCAAATCCATGCCTGATGCCGAAGAGCCTGCCTGGGTATTATGTGAACAACTTGCAAAATAAACCTAGGAACTACGTAAATTCCCTGAATCGACGGTCTTAAAAGCGGGTTTACAAAATCAGCAATGGAAAGCAACTTGTTGCGAATAAATCTCATAACTAACGCCACAACCCAACACCCATTTTAATGGCTCATTGCGAGACATTCCGTTACCGAGCTTCATTTTCTACATTGGAGGCGTAATCTGTGCTCTGTCGCCTGGATTTCTCCGTGTACTTGTCGCTGCTCATGCGACGGTTTCTTCTGGCAGATTTGCCACCTGCACTGGTCCGACGGTTGCTACGATCCCCCAAGCTTCGACGTCGTGTACCTCCGGTACTGCTCCGTCGGCGCCGTTCGGCGTGGGTTGCAAGGGTTCCGGCCGTCGCTCTTTGTAACGTTTGTAGCCATAGATCAGCCATTTTGCGGGAAACGGCACAAAAATCGTACAGTTGTCCACCAATGCGCATCGAGAACTGCTTGGGAGCGTTCTTGTCCTCAGGGAAAGAGTTGACGTCTTCCAGTTCTTCGAATGCAACACTCCTCAGCACATCACTACCCTTCGTCTTTGAGTAGCAAAACGTTTTGGCCTGCACATCAATGCTTCGGAGTAAGCGCTAAAACAAATGGCGAATGCGCAGCCACCCACACATACCTCCAAGTCAAAGAAAAACCAGCGTTTTTGCCAACGTCCATCGCCTGGGCCAGAGCTGTCTCGTCGACTGGAGGACAACCTCCGGCTCGACCTGCGCCCTTGTCCTGGCTTGCACGGGGTGGTAAAAGCGCCGAGATCACTGGCGTCGAATGAATCCAGGTCTTCCAAAACCGATGGCCGCTTCAATAAGAATCCCTCGATGAGCCTTCGTTTACATGCATCGGGTTTTGCTTTGATCCTTCTTCGCCTGTTTGCGTCAGAACTTCGACGCCTCATTCCGTTCGACTCTGACATGCAGTCCGATGCTGTGTCATCCGTCACATTGCTGTCAGTACAGTGTGGAGTTGAGGCCTCGCCCGTTGTCTTGCTGGAGGTGTTTGGGTCAAGTTCGTTGGATTCCACGACCATGTTCTGCACAAACGGGTGTTCACCACTGGAAATGTCGTCGCTCGCTGTTGGTTTTGGGGAACTTTTGGCTCCGTTTTGAGTGGGTAGCCTTCCAAGCATTTCATCTAGTTTTGTTTGAGACAAGTGAAAGAAAGCTAGTACTCTTGGAATTGGTACCTCGATCAGAAGGCGGTTTGCAAGATTTTCCACCAGTTCCAGCCCCAATTGGACTACCTCTTTTGTGCGAGTCGCTCGCGTTGTGTCATTCTGGTCCGATTCCAAGCCAGGAATTGGCGTCTCATGCAGCCATAGTCCATCGTTGTGTAGCTCCGCAGCCAAGTCAAGAAAGGCCGCTTGAGAAAAATCATGCTGCACAGCTATCGATGGCAGAAATTGATTGAAGCTATCGTCACCCCGGAACTCAAACACATAGAATATCTCGTTGTTGGTCCGAACCTTTTTGGCGACTTTGCATTCAACAAAGCGTAATGGTCGTTGTTCGCACACTGTGACTGGTACGGACAGGGGCCCTTCTGTAGCACCGTTACCAGTAGAACCGCTTTCGGAACTGACTGGGGCAAAGGAATCAATTGCATCAAGAAGACAGTTGATGTTGGTCCTCTCCTCCTCTGTGACTGACCGACGACGGGCTTCCAGGAGCGCCCCTTTCGCAGCAAGACGGGATTCTTTAGTGGGATCAGACGTAGTCTGTGATGACGCTGTCGCGCTCTGAGTCGCAATTTCATTCATGTAAACTTCTCCTAACCGTAAAAAGTCCTGACTTGTTGCGGACGGCGCTTTGCAAATCGCCTTGTAATTTGTGATGGCAAGTCTGAACTGACCAGTGTCGTGGTACGTCTCTGCATCTGCGCGTAAGCAAGCGAGCAAATGCTCAGAGTTGTCAATTGGTACACCTTGCTCGTTGTGAGAGCCATCGCCCCCGTCCTGGACGTTACCCATGATGCTCGCAAAAAGGATCAATTTCCAATTCGTTGATGCCTAATATTTTCTTAGCTGTTTGACAGGCACGGTGAAGAATGTTGTATCTCCCGAGAAAGAACCGAATCAAACAATCAACCAAGAGTTGTCTCCCACAACAACAACAACAACAACAAATCGTTGTCAAAGTTGCCTCGAAACAATTGACAACGCATCGAGCAACAGGTACACTTGCTGTTGTCATTCCTACAACCACTCCTAAAACAGCGTACGAACAAAGCTGTCACAAACACCACTTCCATCCCACGCTGTAGCAACGAACGCGGCGACTTGCGTTCCAACTCCCACGCGATCTCCAACTCCTCCTGCCATCTGCCGTCGTCAACCACCAGTTGCAATTCCAACTCCTATAGTGTTCTTAAATGGCGAATGGAATCTGTCGTCGTCTCCATGGACTTCGTTCTGATCATAAGGTCGTCGTCGTCGTCGTCGTCGTTATTGTCGTCGTCGTCGTCGTCCTTGCATGTCGCAGCGTTTGAATACCGTGGGTTTCAGTGACAAAGAGGACTAACAACAACAAGACCGTCTCTAGTGCCGAGTGCTTTGATGGGTCGCTATTATAACGTGGTTGAAGCACTCCCGTCGAAATGGACGTTCTGTGTGTCTTCACCTTGACTGCGCGCGGAGGAGCAAGCCATTGGCATTGCAGGTGCTTTGCATTGGTAAAAGAGTGGGCGGGCGTTGACGAAATGTAATCTTCGACGGCATGCCTGGCCTGAAAGGAGGTTTGCAGTGATGGTGTCATTGCTTTGACTTGTTGTTGTTTTGTTGTTTTGTTGTTGTGCGTTTTTTTTTGCTCTCTTTCGCTCTATCTTCCCGTTTGAGCTCATCCTTGAATGTAATTACAACCAACCGAGTGCTCCTTCGGGGGAGATACCCAGGCACCGATCACCACCAGGGATTTAGGCAACGTTTCCACGCAAGCAACGGACTTCAAGGGGATAATCACTCTTTCTCATTGAGCAGTAACCCGACATGAGCAACAACTCAGCAAGACGTAAGGTTGCGGGTGTGTTGTCCTACCGAGCTTTGCAGGATGTTGCGGCTCTCCAGAAAGAGGAAGGGTGGACAGACGACGAAAAGTACCAGTTTTCTGCGCGTGAGATCATGACCTTTGAGCGCGACGAGCTGTCGGTGATCAACCGCGAAGGCAACGTGGACAAAAAGTGCGTGCCGCCGATTATACCTTCTGTGCGCATGACTTCTCGTCACTTCTTCATTCTCTTTACGTCGCATTTGCAGGACCCAGGATCGACTGCGCGAACACGACTACTCGAGTGTGAAATATTGGGACAAGCGCTATGGCAGTATCGACATGACGTTCGTGGAAAATGTTTGCTGCAGTTTGCGTGGCGCTTGCTCTGCATCTGGAGCACCGCGTTCATGTCACACACGCTCATTATTGTTTGCGGTATGTTGTTCACATCAGGTACGACTGGCTCGTGAAGTTCAACAGCCTGAAGGAAGTCGTCGAAAAGTACATGAAGCACGATGACGCCATTTTAATTCCTGGTTGCGGCAACTCTGAATTCTCGTTGGACTTGTTCGATGAGGGATTCACCAACACATGGAGCATCGACAATTCAGGTTTGTGTGCCGTCTGCTGCACAGCGCTGCATCAAGCCCTACTGTTTTGCACGGCCCTCACCGAAGCGTCGCCTGCCGCTGGTTGTGTGTGAACTAGTTGTTGTGATCAACCAAATGACAAATCGTCAGGGATATCGCCCGGAAATGCGGTTTTTAGTGATGGACGTGTGCGAGGTGTGGTCGTTTGCTGCTGAAAAATCCACCCTTTGCATTGTGCATCCCCGCAGTGGTATTCATGGCTATGATGCATGTAGACGTCCTTCGACGATGGAAAGTTCGATGTAGTGTTCGACAAGTCTTTGTTTGACTGCCTGTTGTGCGGGTACGGTTTATGTGCATGTATGCGTGGCTCGATCGTGGTTGTGTGCTCCGACGACTCACGACGCCACCATGACTGTTGTTGCAGTGGTCTCGCAACTGTCCGCCAGTACTTGGCTGAAATGAACCGTGTCCTCAAAGCTGGCGGTCTCTTCATCGTGTTATCGTTGCATGGAACGGAAGCCTTGGAGAAGCACATGTACGGCATTGTTTTCACTTGCCAATGTGATATGCTGCTGGTGAACATACTTCCGCAACTGGGCACGAGTCAACCTTTGATTGCATGCACAGGGCAGAAGATTTGTGGAAGGTGGAGGAGTTTGTCAATATCCCGAACCCGAGCTATCCCGAGGAGCCTGACGAAGCAGAAAGCTACTGGGTATGCCAGTTGCGGCATGTTGTGGATTCTGTCCTTGTTTGCTTCAGTATGTGCTGACGTTTGCGGCGGTGCTTCAATTGGTTGTCCTAGATATCTGTATATCGCAAGGCTGGCGACGCGTCTCCAGACCGAGCGTACATGGAGCAGAAAATGCTCGCGGCCGAGCAAGTGCAAGACGGGGAAGGTTCAACCAGTGGCAGCTACGATGGCGACCCGTTGGGCATTGCCGACATCGTGGATGACGCGGATTCCGAGTCACAGGATGAGTTTGAGCCAACTGATCGGCGTACGCTTGAAGCAAGTCCAATTTTCGGTGGCAGTACGTGACGTTTTGCGCCGTGCGTTTGGTTTGTCGCGGCTGCAGCTTGACGTTTGTTGTTGACTTGATTGTCGCCGCAGCTCCAAGCCGCGATCTCTTCGAAAGTGAAAACTGGATTGAAGTTGACGACATTGTCAACCGTGTCTATCCGATGAACGCGGATGCTTCGTCCGACTCTTCGACGCTATCCACAGTAGGCGGCATGTTTTTGGGGAACTCTATTTCGGGTGCAGACATATGCTCCGTTCTCGCGAAAGCTCAGGTATGAGTGGCTGCTATGAAGGATTCTGTTGTACCCTGGCGTTAATCATGACATGCGCCGTATGATGTGCTTTGCAATTAGGCACAGGCGCGCGCAGACTTGGTCAATATCGCAGCACGCCGCTCCAAATAGCGAGTGCAAGTACAGTGACACAAAAATTGGAGAATGAAGAATAAATATTTTACAGCAAATCTGTTGTTGTTGTTGTCGTCGTCGTTGTTGTTGTTGTTTTGTTACCGGTTTGAAATCAAGTTGGGCGTGTTCGTGTGTGAGTACCCGGGTACTCGTACTCGAGTCCTCTAACGCTGTGCACACGGCGTCTTGCCCACCACAAAGTGTGTCTTGGTGATGCTGCGACGCACACATGTCGATGGCCAGCACGACCAGTCATCGAACGCGTCGATCAGGTGCTCTGCCGCCCACAACAGGCGGGCGGAGTGTGTGTGCGTGAGCATGACTTACGCTAGCACACGAGGCAAGATGTCTCGCATGCAGTCATTGCTGCGAATCAGCGACTTTACGCGAAAGCAATGCGATCACGCGCGCGCCGCCGCTTCAACGATCATTGCCTTCACGGCTTCGTTGCGGCACAGAGACGCCGGGGTCTCTCCACACTTGGACTTTGTGGTTGCTTGTTGTGGCGCGGACGGCAGGGATAACAAGTGTTGACATGTCAGTCGGCGGTTGCCTACAGCTGCATAATGCAACGCCAACCAGCCGTCTGTTGGATTCGGCGCCGTGGCGTCTGCGCCGTACTGCAAAGCTTGCTTCACGAGCTTGGTGTCGCCAAGGCGCGCACCTTCCCACAAAGATTTCTGAGCCTCGCTGGAGCTCATTTTGTCCGGGTCGTCCTTGTCCTTGGTCCTGTTCTTTGGCGCTACCGGCGAGTCCTGGCCAAGCCTCAAGTTGGATTGGAACTGATTCGTCGCGGTGGAGCGGAACGGGATCTTCTTGTAAGTCGAGCCGTCGTCCGCCAGCACGGTCTTGGCCTGTCGGGCAGGCTCATGTTCGGCAATGGTGGACGGCACACGCCGCTTCGCGTCGTCGTCACCGAGGCCGTCGCCAAGTCCACCACAGTCGGCAAGCAAGGCGCGCATGGTGTCGCCGCTATTGTATTTGGGGAACAGTTTGATGGACGGTTTTTCTCCGAGTTTGTTTCCGACGTTCATGAGTGACCCGTCGGAGTTGATGCCGTTGGAGCCATACTGGCCAGGCATTTTGCGGGTCCATGCTGGAACAGCTCGAGACATCTTTGCAAGGGAGTTGCCGGTCGTCCTCCTGCTGCTACGAGTTGACGCGCGGCTCGATTTCAGTAAAACAAAAAGTCAGTCGTTCGCTTTGTTGGTTCGTATTTGTTGCTTTGTGTTGCAGAATACAGAAAATACTAAGCTGCTGCTGCTCCACAACAATGTGCGGTACACTATCACCGCGTCGTGGTCTTTTCGAAGTCAGCAATCCTCTGCACGACACCGGAGGTTCGTTCGTGTCCCAGTTTGCTGCAAGCACCACGTATGCGCGCTTCAGTGCCCCGGACTCAACTTGGTCTCTCCACCAAGTTCCGTGAAAGTTTCTGGTGCAAGGTGCATGATTCACCGGTGCTGCGTGCATCATCCACCATCCATGCACCAACCTGTCGACCTCATTCTGACACACACAAACACACACTCTCTCGATGCAACAGGAAGTCTTTAATAAAGCTGCTGCAGCACCAACAGCAGTGCGTTCAATCGGCAACAACGTCAGAAACAACCCAGCAGCCAACGCCAACGCCAACGAAGAACGACGACAGCGAAGTCGTCAGCGAGGACAGCGCAGTGCAGCGACGAAATAAAACAAACGAAAGCTAAACAGCCGTTGGAGCATTCGTTCGTTCGTTCGTTCGTTCGTTCGTTCAAAAGTCGTCGACAGCGAAGGAACGAACGAAGGAACGAACGAACGAAATTCTGAAGTTGAAATTCGAAATTCTGAAATTCTGAAATTCTGAAATTCGTGAATTTTGTGAATTTCCCAAATTCCTCAAATTCGTAAATTTACAATTTACCAATTCCCTCAAATTCCAAATTCCTCAAATTCCAAAATTATAAAAGTATACCCAAACTCTACAACTTCTACTAAAACTTCCCAATACCCTCTAAGTAAAAAACACAAATTCCTCAAACTCCCAAACTCCCAAAACTCCAAACTCCCAAAACTCCCAAAACTCCTCAAATCCCAAATTTCGATTTCCTCAAACTCCAAAACTCCAAAATTCCAAAATTCCAAAACTCCAAAATTCCTCAAACTCCCCCAAATCCCAAATTCCAAATTCCAAATTCCAAATT
>ENA-OWNT01004000-OWNT01004000.1-seawater-metagenome-genome-assembly--contig:-NODE-4000-length-13324-cov-3.397675_pt1 | contig 13324 bp, 12 predicted proteins | sample MGYA00238136_ERZ651165 | MGnify/ENA primary metagenome ERZ651165 (study PRJEB26861, sample SAMN08777766) | seawater metagenome | isolation source: coastal seawater | place: USA: Florida | collected... | reverse complement strand
GCAAACCGAACGGCACGAAGTTTACCTTCTACGCCGCGGACGCCGAAGCCGCCGGGCACCAGGATGCCATCGCAATCTTTGAGAACGTCATACACTGCGTCCGCACGTTCCGCGTGATCTTCAGAGGCGTCCGGGGATTCTAGATCCGTGGAGTTGACGAATACTGGGACGAGCTTCCTCCCGATGCTGCTGGCGGCATGTTCCAGGGCTCGAATCACGCTAAGGTAAGTGTCGTTCATACCAGTATACTTGGCGACAATGGCGATCTTGCACTCGATGGTGGATCCTAAACGCTGGTTGACATAACTTCGCCACAGGGTCAGGTCCGGCTTTCCGTTCGGCAACGACAGTCCCATCTTTCTGGCCAGAAGCTGTAGGAACTTCTGGTCGTTCAAAACAAGGGGGACTTGCCAAATGTCCTTGACGTCGTGGAGCGAAATCACCTCATGAGGACGAATGTTGCAAAAGCTGGCGATCTTTTTCTTCGTGGAGGAGGTGAGCGCCTGGTCGCAACGGCAACCAACAAAATCTGCAAACAGCCCCAGCGTTGACAGCAGCTTTACACTGTGCTGCGTGGGCTTGGTTTTCTGTTCATCGCCCGGGGTGGGGACGAGACTGATGTGGACGAGGCACATGTTGTGGCCGAGGTCGTTTTTGAGCTGACGAAGCGCCTCAATGAACGGCATGGACTCTATGTCGCCTACGGTGCCACCAAGCTCAATGATGCAACAATCGGGGTTGTATCCATTCGAATTCGTCGGGGTGTTCGACACACGCTTGATGGTTTCCACAATGTGTCCGGTGATGTGTGGAATGACCTGGACAGTCTTGCCCAAGTAGTCACCTCGTCTCTCTTTGTCAATCACGGCCTTGTACACGTTCCCGGTCGTCATGCTGTTGTGCCGACTGAGCGAGACATCCAGGAAACGCTCATAATTGCCGAGGTCCAAGTCAGTTTCTCCGCCATCGTCCAGAACGAAGCATTCGCCGTGCTCAAACGGCGACATTGTGCCGGCGTCGCAGTTCAGATACGGATCGATCTTGATGGCTGTGACGGTGAACCCAGAATCCTTCAAGAGACGGCCAATGGACGAAGCGGTGATGCCTTTTCCGAGGCCGGACATCACACCGCCGGTTACGACGATTACTTTCGCCGCAGAAGACAGCCGCGGAGTCTTCACGGGCGAGTGCTCTGTCGGTGGTGGAAGATACGGCGACGCATTGGCGGACCGAGGCGTTCTTGGTTGGGCACTCGGAGTTGACGGCGGGGTGGATTGGCTTCGCTTTTGTGGCATGTTGCTCTGCTATGGATGTGCACACACAAAACGCAAAGATCGCACGCCGGTACGGATGCGAAAACAAACAAAATTTGTTGTCACAACCTTTCTCCTTTTGTTTGCTCCGGTTCTGCTGTGTCGTGCTTACGATGCCAAAGCCGTTGTTCAACTCCCCCTACGCCGTGCGTGCTCCAGCCATCATCTCACGAGCTGTGCGAGACCGTTGCGTGTGCACTGGGAAGCAGGATCGACAACGAAGTGCATGGGTGTGGAACAGTTATCGTGGAGTAGAGTAGAGCAAAGCAACTGTCACGTCACAACGCTCACAACGAAGGCAACAACTGCAACATCGTCAACATTCCCAACCGAAGACAGCATCGACGACGTCGACGGCTGTGGGGGCAGCAACGAGTCGACCCGTGGGCCACCAATGGAACGAACAATGGAACTAACAGTCGAACAGTCAAACGAACGACAAACTGCCACAAACTGCAACGTGAACATGCCCAGCATGGAAAACGACGACAACACCAACGACAACGACGACGACAACAAAGTGTCAACACACGCTGGGCCACGAATGAAGGAAGGAACGAACGAAGGAACGAAGGAACGCATGATCGAACGAACGAACGAACGCACGCATGATCGAACGAACGAACGAACGAACGACGAAAGAAAAGCAACAATCGAACGTCTTCGTCGTCGTCGTCGTCGTCGTCGTCGCCGTCGTCGTCGTCGTCGTCATCGTCGTCGTCGTCGTCGTCGTCGTCGTCGTCGTCGTCGTCGTCGTCGTTGTTGTCGCTGACTGGCCGCTGGCCACGACCCACCGTGTCAGCGACGACGACGACGACGACAACGACGACGACGAACCAGACTTTTGCCCAACTCACTCACTCACTCACTCACTTACTGAGCCAGCCAGCCAGCCAGCCAGCCAGCGTCCATCAGTTTTGAATCCACTCAAACTCACTCACTCACTCACTCACTCACTCACTCACTCACTCACTCACTCACTCACTCACTCACTCACTCACCACGTCACTGTTGCGTCACTGCGAACGAACGAACGAACGAACGAACGGACGAACGAAAGCCATTTTGCCATTGTGCCATTTTGCCATTTTGCCATTTTGCTATTTTGCCATTCGGCATAGAATTGCTGTTCAGTTCGTTATTCTACGTTTCAAAATCCGTGCGTAAAGGTGAAGCGATATATGCGATATTCAGTGCACAAACTCACTCCACACATTTGAACATTTGACATTTTGGACATTTTGACATTTGACATTTGACATTCGACATTCGACATTCGACATTCGACATCAAATCTCCAAATCTGCAAATCTTTTCATTTTCAACTATGCAGTTCTTGGTTTTATCTTTCTAATTACTGCGCAACAGCCGACGCGAATATACAAAACAGTGCCACTCACTCCCCCACTCAGTCCACACTAAAATCAGCAAAGTCGCAAAGTCAGCGCGCGGAAAAACAAACACAGGAAAGAAAAGCGCGGGAAAACGTAAACGTGTAATTACACGATTTAGTTGTGTAATTACACGTTTATAACGTGTAATTACACCTTTCTATTTTCACTCCACAGTGCACCAAGGCGGAGGACGCTCCGTGTGTAAAAATGTACATTTCGTGTAATTACACGTCGGCTCTGTAAAAAATATCACAGCGCGGCTGCTGCGGTGATCCGTGGTATGGTATGACATTTAACACCATTCCAGTGGTACCGAGTACTGCATACTTTGGCATTGAAATGTGATATTCTTCTGTGGGAGTCAACGCTGCATTTCGGGGAGCGGTCCAATGCAGTAATTGTGTGTTCCATAGTACTGAGTACGAACAGTTCGAACAGTTCGAACATCTTTTTGCAACTGTCCGTCGTCGTCGTCGTCGTCGTCGTTCGTTCGTTCGTTCGTTCGTTCGTCGTTCGTTCGTTCGTTTGTCGAGTCGACGTCGTCGTCGTTGTTCGAGCGTCCGGTTGGCTGACCGATCGGTTGGAACCATGGGACGTGTTGGCCGTTGACAAGGAACGAATACTACTGCATTGCCTTGTTTTGGTCTATTGTCTTTGTGAAGTGTTGTGGAAGGTTGGAAAATGGAGAGTGAGTGTCGGATGTCAGATGTCGCATGTTGGACGGGGGTGACGCGCGGTAGCGCATGAAATGACGTTGTTCAAGTGAGTGCGTGGCACCAGGAACGATGGCCGTTGCAGAATATTGATACCCGCGTTCAATTTGTGCGATTGTCCTTTTGCCTGTTGCGGTTATTTGTAGTTCTATTGTTGAACTGCTGTGCACAAAACCGAACCGCTGTTGTGGCATTCTCGGCTCAGGGGTTTGTGCTCGAGCCGTTGTCGCCCCTGGATTGCAGTGCTTCTCCGCTATGGCTGTGATCCCTGTCTATGTTTTGCAACGGCACCAGTGATGGTCCGCCACTATTTGTGCTTTTGACTCAGTGGTCAAGCGAGGCGTAACTGAGCTTGCCGCGGCGATATGAGCGCCACCATGCCCTCGAGCAGGCCGCTTCGCGCCGGAAGCGACGGCCTCCACGACGCTGAGCGACTGCTAAATGCTTCGACATCGAGCGCTGCTCCAGAAGACCGACCCCAGCGCAAAAAGCCTCGAGATTCTGTTGATGCTGGGCAGTGTTCACCAAAACTGCTGTCTCCACAGAAAGGAATCAAACCTGTGTCGACATCTGGCGGGGACCAGGCCCTCGAAGTGAGTGGCCAATTCACGGGCACCAGTCCTTCGAATAATTCCAGTGTGAAATCGACCAGCTCAACCAGTCCGATCGACTTGTCCCAATGCAGCAACGACAGCGACGCTGCATCGCCGGATGCAGTACGGCGTGACATCCTCATCGCCCAATTAGCCGGCATTCATTCCCTTGGCGGTGACGTCGACGATGGACCCGTGGCCGGACTAGTCGACGCGTCACCGACCTCATTTGTCGCAAGTCCAACAATTGATGACGAAGTTGCGCAACCTGGTAGTACCGCGGCAGTCGCAACACAGCCCGTGCAATATCAAACCGGACTTGTCCCACCAATAGCGCGTCGTGATGTGGAGACTTTAGAACACTTTCATCTCACTGGTGAGACTCAGCTGGCGTTGGCTGAGACGGTCAAACGCGCGCTGGCGTTTTTGTCGGACAGCACCCCAGCTACGAAGTGGAATTGCTCTCACTGCACGTACGAGAACGAGGCAAAGTTCGAGTTTTGCGCCATGTGTATGCAGGCAAGGGTTGGGGGCATGCTTGATGACTCCCCTGTCGCTGGCTGCGATTCGCCTTCTGGGACTGAAGGAGACAGTTTTCTTGTGGACACACGCCAGAGTGGCGGCGGCGGCTCGTCCCCTGACAGCGCGATGACCCTTCTGTCGCCTGAACCGACGACCGGCGCAACACTACCTGGAGAGGATGCGTCAACACGACAGTGCAGTGTGCCTGAGTGCACGACAATAGTTGGGGACGATCCCGCGAAATGCTCAGTATGCGACAACGGACTCCCCATGTGCGACGCCTGTGCAACGATGCATCTAAAGCCATGCCCATGTCCCCTGACGATTTATGTGTGCCGTGACTGCTTGTTGTCGGACGCAACCACGCTGTGGGAGCCAGCCTCTGGCTGCTGCGGACGCATGGTGTGCCCTTCTTGTGCGTACTTGTCCTGCGCACAGTGTGACCAATTAGTATGCGGTGACTGCCAAGCAAATGCAAATCCATCGCCAGATGGGAACGGACTGTGCGCTTGCCTGTGTGCGGAGCACGTGACCTGCAAGGTCTGTTGTCAACAGGCCTCAGGGGCCAATCAACAACTGGTCTGCACTTGCGGCCGTTGTATCGGCTGCGAAAAATGTGTTCCAACGCCCAGCGAGTGCACAAATTGCGGAAGCCTCAGATGCAGCGCCTGCCTGCCTGCGGATCAGACGAGCTGCACGAACTGTGTTTAACTTTTATACATAAAACACCAGAGCGATCGCCACGCATTTCGGAGTCACTGCCGGGGATGGTGCTGATGCCGATGCTGGACACAGGCCCCCGCGCCTGGCATTCTGTGTCCTGACAAAAGCGGTTCAACGCGATTTCAAAAGACTATCATTCATGCGTTTCAAAAAGTAGTAAAATTATTGTTGTTCGACACCATCATCAACCTCAGCGTGGTCACCCTCCGTGTCGGCAGAGGTTGCAGGCTGCTCGCTCTCAGCAGCAACCCGAGCTTGCATGTGCTCGGGCAGCGTGGGGAGATTCTGACCTTTGACATCTCTTCCCCGAACTAAGTAGCTGTGTTTTTCAAATAGTTTGCCTGTTTGCCAGTGCTGATGGCATCTCCTCACCGGCTTGGGGAAGGAGGCAGGAAGGTATCTGAGGATGATGATGCGGCGCCATCGATCCGTGGTTGTGTTGTGCATGGAAGCATGCGGCAACGATGGGTGGTGCATCGCCATTGTGCCGGCTTTAAATCTATACGTCACCAGGTCCTTGCAGAACTCGGCTCGACCGCCGCTACAGTATTGGTCGAATGCTATTTCAGTGTGCGTCACTTGACCAGCGACAGCGTTCTTCTTCGAAATGTCCTGGCCGGGCTCGTACTGTGGTCGCCCTTGCACCGTTTTGGCCAGGGCACTCTTGGTCAGGTGCCGCAACGCCAGCGGGCCTTTGTTGTGCCATCGGGGCTTCACGATAAGGCTGCCGTTTTGCTCGTCGACGTCGTCGAGGGCGATCCAGAAAGTTCGAAGGATCTGCCCGTCTTGGTGGAACGGCATTTTGCCTCCTCCGGTGACTGAGCACTTCTCCGTTGTTGGCGGCTTGATCAGCAATTGGCCAGAGTTGAACACGAAATCGGGCCTGGACCACACGATGGCAGCGCAAGCGGTGGTGAGAACAGCGGTGGTGGATAAAGAAACGCACGCTCGTACACAATTGACAGATGGCTTACCCGAGATGCCGTTCAATGATGTTGAGGACTGTGGGGTGCGTGGCCAATGCCCACATCCAGTTGTCATCAGCGGGCAGAACCTGGTGCAGATTCATCAGCCAGGCCTCTTGGGTGAACTGGCTCTTCGTGCGCCAGACGTGGTCAGCCCGTGACTGAAGGTACTTCAAGCCCTCTGGGGTCAAGAAATTTGGGCAGATGCAGTAACCTTCCCGTTCGAAGACATCGTGTTGGCGGGAGTCGTAGCGGAATTCGGGATTCACAAGCGTGATGTCCTGGAGTGGCGACTTGCCAGCTGGAAAGCTCGTCAAAGGAGTGGGCTGCTGAGCGGGAGCCACGGCAGACTCGACATTTTCGGCGGTACTTTCGTCGTGGTCGTCAAACTTGGGCTCTTGCACGGTGGGCTGAGGGAGTGTGGTGGTGCTCATGTTGACGGATCTTCCCGAGAGAACTTCTCGGGTCGGCGCGTGTCGACGCGCTCGCTTCAGAGGCGAGGTATCGGAGCTCGTAAGCCTTTGAAACGCCGGTAAGTCGACGAAGTGAACAAACGGGCGGCGGGCTTCGCTGCCGCCAGTGGCGGAGGCTAACGTTGACGTTGTGAGCTTTGACAAAGTCGGAAAGTCGCTGTGGTATAAATGACGTTGTCGAGGTGCGGAGTACTGGTGCGTCTCAGGCAAAAACCGTTTTCGTTTGCGTTTCGGGCCCTCGGCGAATGGCCATGGACATGCTTTGTCAATGCTTTGTGACCGACTGCGCAGTGAGTGGAGTTGCAACCGTGGGTGGACTTGAGGCATGCAGAAACACGATCCCCAAAGACCTTGAAGTTGAGAGAGAAGAAAAAAGCGAGTTTGGCAAACAGTGGGAGTCGGCCGGCGCAGCAAACGGGAACCGAGCGGGACGCCGCGGCAGAGAGAACGCGAAAGACAAAAACGAGCAAAACGACACCAACGGATTGACGTTCACGACGAAAGAGGCACCTACGGTGCTGAGTCTCAGCACGTCGCCAATGCCCTCGGTCAATGAGTTGCGGTTTGCCCACTATACGGCATCCCTGGGTTATCGCGGTCGGCTGCGTTGCGCCTGACAGTTCTGTTGTGCACCTGCCTGTTGTGCATGCATCGCGTGCCACACCAAAAATCGTGCACCGTGCAGTGCCGGCAGTTCCTTTCGTGCACACCCCACGACAATGTCATGCGTCCACTCCACGCCAAGACCTGTTACGTCTGTGCCGCTGACTGCCCCGACGTGTCTTGCCAACCGGCTGTCGGCGCTGCGTAATGGGCAGCGTCCTGGGCATCGCAACGTCGAGGTGGCCGGCCCACGGCACCACGATCTTTCAAACGCGTCAACTAACGCTCCACGCAGGTTGCTGTTGCTGCTGCATGGCGGGCGCCCCGCCGTCAAACTTCAACGTGCGCGGGTGACCACGTCATCAACTCCCACAACACCGACAGACAGTGGCAAAGCGAGCGTGTCATGCAGTACTGCGTACTCGAGTCGTGTGGTAGGTGTGCGTCCCCCGCTTTGGATAGGAGAGGCCAGGCGAAGAGTCGATCGAGCACGCAACATCCGTGGAGGGGTGGGTGGATCGAGCAATGGGATCCGGGGTGGGTGGGAGCGGGGGTGGGTGGGGATGGACAATGCGTGGGCATTGGATTTTCTCGGTGCAGGCAGAACGTTGTTCACTACGACCGAACGACCAAACGACGAACGAACAAGAACGACGACGAAGGAACGAACGAACGAAGGAAGGAAGGAAGGAAGGAAGGAGGAACGATCGCTGTGTTGTCTGTCGTTCGTTGGTGGTGGGTGGTGTTGGTGTGTGCGCCAGTGGTGGTGGTGGTGGTGGTGTGGTAGTGCTGTGTGTGTGTGTGCACCACTGACAGTGTGACAACAACTCCACAACGTGAACTTCTGTCACCCACGCCGCCTTCCGGCGCACTGCTCTGCATCCCACTCACTCACTCACTGTCTTACCCTCCCACGCCATACAATACAATTCCATTCTCCATATGCGGTCATCCATTCACTATTACTGCACTGTAATCAGTCGTTTAAAACGAGTGACGCAGTGACTACACGAGTGAGCGTTTCTGTAAGTGCGTGGGTGCGGGGCCCGCTGACTGAAACGGCCTGTTTGCGGCGCTGCTCGCCCGCTGGCGACGCACGCGAAAAGTGCGTCTCCACTGCACTCACTCGTGGCACTCACTGAACACGACACGCAGACGCGCCGATACTTCACTTTAACCCTCGCGCGAACACTGTTATGAGTGCGTGAAGGCGGAGGAAAATGAATGATTGAGTGACGAAGTGACTCAGTGGGCGTGGGGGCGGCAGCAGCGCCCGTTTGGTGAGTGGAATCGCGGTTGGGTGTGAGCGTGAGTTGCCGCGCCGGCGTTGCGCCGTATTAAATCAGTCGTTTAAAGTGAATGATTGAATGCGGTGGTCGGTCAGTTGATGGATTGACCGTGGCTGAGTGAGTGACTGAGTGAGTGACTGATTTGTGGGCGCTGGGCGGGAACGAGTGAGCAACAACGAACGAACGAACGAACGAACGAACGAATCACAGTGAGTGAGTGAGTGAGTGAGTGAGTGAGCGACAGCAGTGACCTTCACTCACTCCCACTCCCACTCCCACTCCCACGCCCACCCACTCACTGAGGCCAGTCCACTCACTCACTCACACTCACTCACTCATGTCGCTGTCATTGACTGACTGTGAGTCGACTGCCGCCGGACGACGACGACGCTGCTTCACTGCCAGCCCCACTAAATCACTCCAACACCCTTCAACGCTGTCCACTTCTGCAATTTCAGCATAACACCCCTCGACAGTGGCAGTCAATCAGTACGATTAACGACACGGTCGAGGGGTGTTACAAAGGAGTCAACAGACGCCACTGACTGTCACTGCCAGCACCTTCTCCGACTTGAAACCGATATCGAGTACTGCTCGCTTGCATTTAAACGATACACTATTTGAAACTGCCGCGCTGATGCAGTGAATTGTAATAATAGTGAACGGTTAAATGAAAGTGTACAGCAGTGAATCGAGACAGATCGTCGACGGACCCACAATCAACGTTGCACCCGTGGACGATGTCCACAGTATTGCAATGCGCGCTGAAACGACGCTGGCTGCTGGCTGCTGCTGGCCTGCGTGACCACCTACCTGCGTGCGTTTGTTGTCGGTCGATGGGAGGGCTAGAGACTTCTGTAAGTACTTACCTCTGTCTGTCTGTCGGTCGGTCGGTCGGTCTGATGGTCGGTCTGATGGTCGGTCTGATGGTCGGTCGGTCTCTTGGTCGGTCGGTCGGTCGGTCTATTGGTCGGTCGGTCGGTCTTTCTATCTGTCTGTCTTTCTATCGGTTGGTCGGTCGGTCGATCGGTCTCTTGGTCGGTCGGTCGATCGGTCTCTTGGTCGGTTGGTCGGTCTGTCTCTTGGTCGGTCGGTCGCCTCTTGGTCGGTTGGTCGGTTGGTCGGTCCGTCTCGTGGTCTGTCTGTTTTGCAAACGCAGTGTTCACTTCACAAACCGTATCATTGTATCATGCACACCACACATACTACGCACGCGTTGGCGATCGCTATTACGACGCATTGGAAGATGAGATGTCAAGGACACTAAGCCCGGTGTTACAGGCAGGTGATGAAGTTTTCAACTGACGTGCTCCTTGGTGGCCCGACAACGGTGCTGGTTGGCAACAAACTCCAGGCGTGCGTGAGAGCAGAAAACCACCAGTCCTCTGACTGACGTGCGTTCCCTCGCGTCAACGCTGTGCATATCATGTGCGACGTTTCTGTCATCACAGCATGCAATAGTCATATTCGAACGGTGATACGAGCACTTACCGACAGTGTGCCAGAATAAGACGCCGAGTGAGGACTCGTTTGTCAACCCAACAAATTATTTCTTCGAATGCTTCTTTCTGTGCCCACACGATTGTTATGACCAATTTTTCTAGCCGGCCTGGATAACTGGGCAGGCTGTGGTCAGCTATGACAACGGTATTTCGGGTGGCGGCGACGCCCGATGCTGGATACTGGATGTCAGCGAACGGGCCGGACATCCTGCTCGATGCTGTAAATGCTGCGGGTGGCAACCTGAGCATCCCGTGCAACTACATCGGCATGGACCCGAAGCTCGTCTGGATGGGCGACGGGTTTGAGGACTTGTTTCCTGTAACAGGATACTTCGCCGAAATGTTGCTGGAGGTGTTGAAAAAGATGGGGCCGTCGTTTGACTGTGTCGTTGATATGTTACCGACATACACTGCAGCTCTGTACGCCACGTCAAGGGCGGAAATCGCCCACCTTGGCTGGTCCCCCTTTTCGCCAACCGTTAATCGAAACAACTGCGCACCGGAAGATGTTGAAAGTAGCGGCGCAACGGCGTGCCCACCTTTCGACCCATCGCTGCCACTGCTGAGTGCAGTCAGCAACGACGCCTGCTGTGCGTCGTTCACGTCATACCCCTTGACAGTCGCGGAGTGGTCCTCTGCCACTCTGTACTCGACGAACAAACTCTCATCTGAGCAAGAATTACAGCTGAAGGTCATCATTGAGATGATCAACATTGTGATGTGGATCGTGCTTGTCACGATTGTGATTGGCAACGCATTGTGGCTCATTGAGAAGTCAAATCCAAGTCAGAACGAGTTTTCGAGGGCTTACATTGATGGCGCGTTTGAGGCTATTTGGGCTGTTTCGAACGGGTTTTCTGGGGTGAGAACACCCTGCGGGCGGGTGTTGGGGTTGCTCTTCCAGTTCGCGAACCTTGCGCTCTTTGCACTGCTGGCAGGCACCATGGCCAGCGTTCTCAGCACCTCGTCCGTGCAAGTGGACACGTACAGATGGAATTCCATTGAGGACGTACCACACGATGCTACTGTGTGCATGCCATCGCCTGTATACGCGCACATTGATCATGCGTCGGATTTGACCAACTACTATGTCCCGGAGGACAACCAAATCAGCACGTGTGTAGCAGACTTGTTGTCTGGAAAATGTGATCTTGTGTTTGGAGGATCTGTCACGCTGTGGTCAGGGCTACTTGCGGCCAACCAAACGCTGGCCGATCTCCTTCAGTTGATTCCAATGGGAGGTCGTGCAATTGCTAGTCCCGCATTTCCGAGGAACTCATCAGCAAGCAACTACGACCTCGAGATTCAGTACCTTGTGGACCAATCCCTTGTTGCAGCGGACTCCTTCCGAGAAAAGTGGTACTCTGAGTTCTTTTCGTTTACGAGAAGCTCTGACGAAGAGGTGCAGGACAGCGAGGTAGGCGTGTTCGACGCCATCGAATGGCCTGCTCTCGTGACTGTCGCCGCGTACACATTTGTCATGTTTGCTGCTCATATGGCCGCAAACGCCAAACGTGGCCGCCAATGTGTCGTTTGCCGCCTCGTCATTATATTGCGAAACACATGCCGAGAGGGTAGGCTGCGTGACAAGCTCGGGGCGGATTTCGAATTTGGCATTGAGCATCTGACTCCGGATATGCGCGGAGTTTTCCAGCTCGTGGACTGCGACGAATCGGGCACAATTGATGCCAGTGAACTGACCAAGATCGGTGACGCATTGACAAAACGGTACAACACGCTGGGTTCTTTTGTTTCAACAGAGGACGCCGCTCAAATCAAGCAAATGTTAGTGGACATTTTGCACGCAAACGTGGACGGTCAAGTGACCCCACGCATGTTCGCTGACGCATATGCCGCGCAAATTTACACAGTTGACGCTGCACAGCTGTTGTGGGAGTTGGCGGTGGAGGCCCGTCGAATGCAGGCTGCCACGCGGAGGTCGCAGACTCATGTGTCCGTGGGCGTCACGGACGATGCTAACGAAGTCAGACTGCGACGTAAAGCGATTTCGATTGGGACGCGTGCCGACACTCCCAGGGCAAAAACACCCAGCGCAATAGAGTTGGTCGAATGCAACGGCGTGAGCCCTCGCTCAGACTCGGCGCTCACAGTTGTGGGCAAAGCGGGCGACGATACCTGCGACAGCGGAAGAAATCATTGCCCCGACTCCAACATGGCGCAAACAGCAACCGTCGTCAATGTTGAACCTGACGGCGGCGTTGCTGATTCCGACGCAAATGCCGAAAACGTTCGTGGTGCTGAAAGCACCTCCGCGGAAGTTCTGCGGAAGTGCTTTGCACGAGTTCGTTCTGACATCAAGTGGCGCCAAGAACGAATGGACCGCAAAGACATCGCGCAAGTGGTGGACATGTTCGCCACGTTGACGGAGCTACCAACCGGAAAATGCGAGAGGATGAAGGCGCGGTTCTATGAACTGTTCCGGACTCAAAGCTCTGACGACGATGCTGTGCGTGCATGCGTGCGCGCGCAAGCGGCCCCTGTGGCGCGAGCGCGGAGATCGTCGGTGTCTCTGTAAGATCGATCCGATATGCTACTGTTCCTGTTGGGCGATCTACATGAATATCAGTCGAGTTGATGGGGTGGCAACGCAAAACTTAGGGGGGCCTCAAAAGAGTGGAACTTCGGATTTACGTGACGTCCTCTGTCCAGAGGCCTCTGAGCGATGACACCGACAAGCTCGATGTACGAGCGGTGATGACGATTGTCGGTGGCGCCTCGACGACGGCCAAACTATTTGGTTGACTCATGTTGAGAAACGCTGGTTGGAAGCGTGAAATGATCATGCCAAATTCCAAATTACACTCTGGCTTGACGTTGGCGCCACTGCACGCACGCTTCGCTAGATGCACGGTGGACGATGTTGTGTAATGGGGTAATTGATCTCATGCCGTAGCCTCGCAGCCTGCCTGCACCTGCCATGTCCAAGCTTAGTTTATAACAGTTTCGTTGGTACATGTCTTTGTACCTAAAGTACAATTGTAAATTTTAAGTACTGTGAATAATCGATTTGATTTAATGGGCGTTGTGTGCGGACGTTATGTTGTTGTAGCATGCATGGTACTTAGTACTGAAAGTACTAGTTAACGTATTGAGTACTGCTGATTATGGACTTGATTAATATGGGCTTTGGGCGGGCCGCGGTGGGCGGGTGAGCGTGGTCGACGGACGGCGGGCACACTGCAGCAAGGAGTCAGTTTTTCAGTTTTTGGTTTC
>ENA-OWNT01003999-OWNT01003999.1-seawater-metagenome-genome-assembly--contig:-NODE-3999-length-13335-cov-3.975637_pt1 | contig 13335 bp, 15 predicted proteins | sample MGYA00238136_ERZ651165 | MGnify/ENA primary metagenome ERZ651165 (study PRJEB26861, sample SAMN08777766) | seawater metagenome | isolation source: coastal seawater | place: USA: Florida | collected... | reverse complement strand
GTTCGTTCGTTCGTTCGTTCGTTCGTTCGTTCGTTCGTTCGTTCGTTCGTTCGTTCGTTCGTTCGTTTGTTTGTTTGGTCGGTTGAATCGTTCACTGGCCGGTTGGTTTGTTCTTTCTTTCGTTCGTTTGTTGACTGATAAGGTTACTCTTGCACAACGTTGTGCGGTCGTCGTATAAGTGAATTGTAATTGTTGCTTCACTGCTTCGTTGTTGGGTGCTTCGCTTGATCGGGTCGTTGATTGCATTCTAATGGTTGCCGCACGATTTTAGAGCGAGACAAGTTAACGTCGCGGAACTAACGTGGACAATTTCTGAGCCAAGCACTGGCGCCGGCATCGTCGGGTACTGCACATGATGGTGGCCGAGCTGTCCTCCCAGAGTAGGTTCACTGCAGTGGGCCTTGTGTGAATTTTCGTGTGCGAAACAGTATCCACGCGGTGTGACGATGGGCTGTAGTGTGTCGACATCCAGTGTCGCCAACGAGCGCCCGAGACCTCGCTTCACTCCCGTTGTAGATAGCGATGACGACAAGACACTATACGCTAGTGTTCACAACGGCAGTTGGTCGAAAAATGAAAGTTCAGGGTCTCTCAAAAGTTACCAATCTGAACACGCTAGCATGGATACCGGACAAAGTTCGCTACTTTCGCTTCCTTCTCCGGAACAGCCCCACCAGAACGGCAGCCGGAACGGCAGTGGTCGCGGATTGAGTCGGGAGAGCAGCACAGACGGGTTTGGGCGAACCATCGACAGGTTGTTGTGTTCGGGTTGGTTGCAGAAGCAGCCAATGAAAGCTGCCAATTCAAGGAGCGCCTTTTCGAAATGGAAGAACAGATTTTTCCGTCTGTTCACGCTCGAAAACATATTGTGGCTCGTGTACTACGAAGACGCAGCTACGACGAAGGACATCAAGCCTATTCCGTTGTGGAACACGTCGACGGTTGAAGCTGCGGGGAACCCGAGAATTTTAGTGATTTGTAACAACGGGCCCGAGAGCTACGAGTTGATTGTGCAGGCGGATACTGAGCAAGACGCACGGCGGTGGAGGAACGCTCTCTTAGATGCGATTGAAACGCATGCTTGCCCATCGCGATCGACAGCAGAAGCAGCGAAACGATCTGCTCGGGGCCCCAACATCCACATTATTGATGATGTTGACGACGGCGACTTCCCAGATGCTGACTTGCCTGCAGATTACTCACAAAAGACCTCCAAACGAGCCAGCACGAGCGCCAACGACGCGCACATTGCAGAAGAAGCGAAACTTCAGCAACTTTTCCAGGACTGCGACATATTGGAAAATCAAACCAAGAACAGAAAATCTACTCAACAACACCCTGCAGGCACTGGCAGTAACAGCGGCAATGCAGAGCCTTCCTCATCGCAGTCTGCATCTCAGACTGAACACGATGACCGGAGCAATGAAGAGAATGCTCCACCATTGCCCACTGCAAAATCGAAGCGCGGTGGAGTCTTGCGCAACGCGTTAGTTCGTGCCTCCTTTCGGCGTTCGAAGGCGTCAATCCGCTCCATCGCTTCGGTGTCAACACTTGCGCGATCGTCGAACCATGTTCGTCGCTTTGGCATGGGGTTTGAAGAAGACAAGAATTTAGAGAAAACGAGGTCGACACACCATTTGCGGGATAACTGGGTGGTGCGTTGTGTGTATCGCCATCGCAGAATTGTCTTTGTGTTTTCTTCATCACTCTGCGCGTTGAACCTGTGCTTACGATCAAATCTTAGGAACAAATTGAGGATATTGAAGTTACCGACTTCATCGCGAACGGTGGCCGCCCAGATTCAAGTGGTGAGAATGAGCCGCTCGTAGTTATTCAAGTGGTCATGGGAAATTCTATGTGGTTCGTCAAGCACACGTTCGGAGTTCTAAAAACACTCAGTGCCGAACTCGATATTCCCCTTCCAGTTTTCGAAGAAACGGAAGACAAAGGCATCGATTCGAAGGTATGAGACCGGTTTTGTCGTTTGCGCATTGCCTCACAAACCACGAAACATGAATTATGACCTCACCGACGTGCAATGAATTGGCCAGAAATGTGTGCAGTTGTTGAATGAATTCACGGCCACGCTGAAGAGCCGTCCACAATACCTCGTCAAGCCGTGGGTTCAGTTGGTGCTTCAACCAGTGAGTTGCGTCATTTTGGCCATTTGTGGCGTTTTTGTTCTGCACGAACTAAAGGTGCTTCCTCATCTTTGTCGCAGACTTTGTCGGACCACGAAATTCATTTAGTGGCAAACGGTGGGATTATGGGGTGGCTTCAGAAGAAGGGAAGGATGAACAAGGCCTGGAAGCCTCGGTATACTGCGTTCTACTGTGGGCACTTGTACTATTTCGACGGTCCTTTGACGGTGATGCGTGGAGACATTCCACTTGATGACATCGTCGATGTTCACGAATATCACGAGAAGAATCCTCCCACGAGCCGAGGAAGTCCATCCGCCGGTGGCGCCGCATTCGCTGTTGTGACACGTCAGCGGCGCGAATTCTATTTCTACGCAGAGAGTAAATATGCCGCTGAGCACTGGGTGAAGGTACTTTCAGCAGCCGTGCAGAGGCGTTAGATAAAACAGTGCTGCTTTCACGGGCATAATAACTAACGTTTTTATAAAAACAACACAATACTTGGGTCCAGTACGGCACAAATAACACCAACAGTTGACATTGCTTGTCTCTAAAAATTCTTCAAAATGGCTGCCTCGGTGGTGGCACCATTCGCATCTGCGTCAATGTCCTTCAAGGCGAACGTAGCAACGTCTGAGCCGGTGACATAGATACTGGGTGGGGCAAGGGACCGAAGGCAATGACGAAGCTCTTGTACGTTGATATTTTTCTTGCCATCGATAGCAAATGTGCCAAGAGCGGCCTTCACTTTAGCTCTCCCAACGTTTTGGCGACAATAACATTTTGCCATCCGGAGACAGGCATTCCAGTCAACGCTGGTAACCATCTGTCCTTCTTCAGCGTACTCTGCGTTCATGAAGAACTTCACATCGTCAATATCAACTGCAACATTTGCAGATCTCAACACCACCAAAGTATCTTCCAGATTCAACAACCCGTCCGCATCACGGTCATAATACAAGAATGCTTGCTTAAGTTGCCCCTCCATCCTGGTTTCAAGGTGCAACGAAACTGAAAAAGAAGTAGCGACCTCAGACGGTCATTTCTTGCGAGCGATCTTAATATAAAATAACCAAGTTTACTTGCTCCACAGGAGCAGGAGTATCGCAACAACAACAACAGCAACCACAGCAACCACCAACAACGACGCCGATGACGACAAGGACAACCTAACTAACCGACCAACTTGCAACTGCCTTCAACCAACAACGCGACAACCAACAACCAGCAACCAGCAACTACGGCAACGGCATCAACCTCCAGCTTCCTTACAACAACACGACAACGGACAACAACGAAGACGACAACAGACAACAACGACGACTACCATTCCACTTCCAACTTTCTCACGACAATAACGCGACAGACGACGACGACAACAGACGACGACGACGACGACGACAACAAAGCGACGACAACGACGACAACAACAAAGCGACGACGACGACGACGGCAACGACGGCGGCGGCAACGACGGCAACGACGGCAACGACGACGACGACGACGACCAAACTCAACAACAACGACAACGACAAACGACAAACGACAACGAACGACCAACGACAACGACCAACGACAACTTCCAACTTCCCACTTCCGGACCCTCAGCAGATTGAAATGTATTTTGTAAACCGTATACTTAATGAAACTATGACTTCCTAATTCAACACCGGCGTTGAATAACCGTGCAATGAAATAAGTAACGATCAATAAGCAACCGTACAGTAAGTCGATTTCGTAGACAATCGTTTGACGACGACAACCGAACCAAAATGAACAATGAACGAACAGCGACAAAGTTCCCAAAGTTTCATTTCAACGAGTCAGTCAGTCAGTCGGTCACCCACAGGTCACAGGTCACAGTCAGACAGCGAACGGCAAACACATCAAAGTTCGCATGTAGTGCAACGACGCCTGTCCTTGTCCAACGGTCCAACGGGACGGTTGACATAGAGATACATGTAATGCAATTCACAATTCAACTGATACGTTATGACATCATGCTCCATTCACTTCTTTTTATCGAGGCGCGAGACATTGATCTTGTTAGCGTTCTTGAGCTCCACTTGCAGCTCGTCCACGAGACGTTGGGGACCCTGTTCAAGGACGACACACAATTTCAAGCTTCAGTCATTTTGCATGGAGAACGACGCATCGCCACGACACACGCGTAGTTGAGGAACGCACGTCAGTGTCTTTGAGTTCTGCGATTTGCTTCTCAATGGCCTCCACGAGCAGGTCCTTCAAGGTCGAAGCACTTTTTCGGTTCAAGTTATCGAACGACGGAATTTGGGACTTGTCGCTGCGGTTGTCCAAAATCTTGCCACAGTGTTCGCCCTACCAAGTGGTCGCACAAAGGTTATCCAAAGAGTTTATGGCGCCATCTGCAAAAGGCCAAGAACGTACGTGGACGCCAATATACACGCCAGGGTACCCACGCATCATAATATATCCTTTCGGTGGCTACAACAACGACAAACATGGTTATGAGAGAAACGGACATTTTCGATGATTTTCCGTATTTCAGTTTGTGTTAGTGCGGCCAAACATGGCGCACCTGTGCCAACAAAGCCGACCGAGGGGGCCAATCCAAAACGTATTTCCAGCGCACCAAAATACCTTCGATAACATGTTTTTTCTTGACTTGGGTCACGCGGAACGACTTCGTGCGGAACACCTGGAGCGCCAATCACCACAGAGGGTTGCTCAGCGTTGGAGGAGCGGTCTGCGCGGCGGTGATGTTTGGATGACCGACACACCTGTGTGTAGCTGTCGTCTTCTGTGCTATTGGATGAGCTCTTGCTCTTGGACTTGGTGGTAGAGCTGGTCTTCTTCTTTTTGGCAGCACTTTTGGCGGGCGTTTTCCGCTTGGCTGGAGTTTTCCGCTTGGTCGGAGTTTTCTTCTTGGCTGCGGGTTTCTTGGCAGGCTTCCGCGTCTTCTTTGCTTTGGTAGAGCGCGCCGCTTTCTCTTTGATAGCCGCAAGCGATATCCCGTCGTCGTCATCATCGCTGCTACTGAGCTCGCTGTAACACGACAGTAGGCAGACACAGAAAAAAGGAAACAAGTAAATCACTCGCAAAAAGATGAGAACACAAACGAGTATCACTCTGAACAACAGCACGTACGCGGCGGGCGGTGCCTTGGAACTCTGAGTGAAACCAATATAAGAGAGCACGGTGGAGGCAAGGAAATCGCGAAACAAAACAAATATAAACAACAAATCACATTGAGTTTGCAACAAGTCGCACTTCCTGGCAAGTCAACGTCAGTCAACAAATCGCTGCTGCTTCATACCTTGATGCCTTTCCTTAAAACGGAGAGCGGGATGTCATCCTCGTCATCGGAAGACATGGTTCGAACGCGTTCCGCGGCCTTGTCGGGCGCAGGCGTGGGCGCAGCACGAGCACTAGACCGCGTTTGACGAGTGACAACAACGTCAGTTTTTTCTTTAATCCGTTTTCTTCCCTCCTTGAACCAGGACGTTCAAACTTTCAAGATTCGAACTCGCAACAGCAGAAGAGAGTATCCAGGGTGTAGGTAGTGCGTACTCGCCGCATCCTTTCACAGTTGTGTGCAACGTCGTTCTCAAAGCGCTCCTGCAAGAGACGAAACGAAGAGGATGGGCTCGGCTAGGAACGTTAGGAGAAACGATGAGACAACGGTCTATTGCCTCGGAGTGTCGAACCCACTTCCACTCGCTCTTGCATCATCGACGATCTTCGAGTAACAAACCACACCAAACCAAACCAAACCAAACCAAGCCAAGCCAAGCCAAGCCAAGCTAAGCCAAGCCAAGCCAAGCCAAGCCAAGCCAAGCCAAGCCAAGCCAAGCCACCCCGAAACATCCCCAAGCTAACCCGAAACCAAAGAAACGCGAAGTCGTCGTCGTCGTCGTCGCCACTCCGCACACCACACGGCACAGTCCACAACCAACAGCACCACTCCACTCCCCACTCCACAACCAACAACACCCTGCACAACAACCAACAAACACCCCACAGCACTGCACGACAACCACACCGCCACAACGACCCGCACCCAACCCAACTTGGTCCTGCTGTGATGAACGAACGAGCTTGAACGACCGAACTTTAAAACGAACAGACTTTGGAGCGAACGAAGGAAGGTAGTTTGAGACGAACGAACGAACGAACGAACGCACGAACGAAGGACTTTTGGCATTTTGGAACGAACGAAGGAACGAAGGAAGGAACGAAGGAACGAAGGAACGATCGCACGAACGAACGAACGAAGGAACGAAGGAACGAAGGAACGATCGAACGAACGAAGGAACGAAGGAACGAAGGAACGAAGGAACGATCGCACGAACGAAGGAACGAAGGAACGAAGGAACGAAGGAACGAAGGAACGAAGGAACGAAGGAACTTTGGCACGAACGAACTTTTGAAAACCTTCCTCCCAACCAACGAACAACGAACCAACTTTGAACTTTGGCGGTCGACGACGTCGTCATCATCGCTCTCTCACTGTGAGTGAGTGAGTGGCAGTGTAAGTGAGTGAGTGAGTGCTTTCCCGCCCTTCCTTCCTTCCTTCCTTCCTCACTCACTCACTCACTCACTCACAGAAATCTACATATCTATATCTACTATTTCACAGTATTGCATGGTATGAATAGGAAGAAAACAGTGTAATGTCAAAAGAGGATATGTCACGCCTTTATATGAGGTGCGTGACTGCGTGACCGCTTCCATCCATCCACCATCATCCGCAGTGCAATCGTGGAATCGGAAAAAGTCGGAAAGTCGGAAAGTCGGAAATCGGAAATCGGGCAAATTGCAAACTTTTTAACTTTTTGACTTTTTGACGGATCGAGCGTTGTGGAGGCTCACTTCTACGCACTGTTGAAATTAACGACACAAACTTTGGAAATCTGCAAATCTGCAAATCTGCAAATCTGCAAATCTGCAAAACTCAGAAAACTCGAAAAAAGTCTCCATCAGCTGAGTTCGTTCGAACACACACACCGACACACAGACACACACACAGAATCCATATATTCCTAATTCCGGATACATACATTCTTCTTGCGTACACTACCACCACAATACAGAGTAACCCACTCACAAGTTATCCTTAAACAGAACTATAAGATTTGAGTGAGTGAGTGAGTGAGTGAGTGAGTGAGTGAGTGAGTGCGCTCTCACCGTCAGTCAGTCACCGTCACTGACTGACACTGCGGCTACAGTTGGGTCGAAGCGTCGTTGGAGCTGCAAAGTCAGTCAGCGGCTTCGATGACTTCGATGACTTTGATGACTTCGATGACTTTGATGACTTCGATGACTTTGGTGACTTCGATGACTTCGGTGACTTCGATGACTTTGGTGACTTCGATGACTTTGGTCGGCGACTTCGGCGACTCGATGACTTACTACACTTGCTTGGTGACTTATTACTTACTTGTTCGATCGATGACGACTTGTTCGATGAGATACTTGTTCGATGACTTACTTGTTTGGTGACTTCGATGACTTACGTGTTCGATGACTTGTTTGGTGACTTTCTAGATGACTTACTTACTTGTTGGATGACTTGTTGGATGACTTCGATGACTTCGATGACTTCGATGACTTCGATGACTTCAACAACTACAATGACTTCGGCCGGCGACCGACTCACCGACTCAACAACTACGTGTCTTGACGGCTTGATAGCGCAACATATTATCAGTGTGCGGAGTTGAAATCGTTTGCGTTTTCTGGTCGCTTTGCGTCAACTCGCTCGGGTGCCTCGTGTCCACAAGTTGGCGTGTGTGCTTGCTCTTTGGGCCCACCTCTGCATCTTTTGTTCGGCGCCCAGAAGTTTGGACGGTCGCGTGTGAGCCGAGCCGCCAGCGACCGCACACCAGTATGGCGTCTCGCAGTTCGTCGAAAAGCATGGGCGCTGGCGTGAAGTTGCTGGCGCTCTTCGACTTTTCTGCGGTTGAAAGGTCTGAACTCAGCTTGAAAGAAGGCGATGTGGTGCACGGAGTGGACCTGCGTGGGATGTGGTGGTGGGGATACAACGACAAAGGCTTGGTCGGTGAGTTTCCCGTCACGCATGTCCAGGCGTTGGAGGCTGCCCTCGCCACTGAAGCGGAAGACATCCAAGTGAAGTGCCTGGACACAGGCGACAAGGTGTCTGCTGCGTTGCTGAACACGTCTGTCGATGTCGCCATCGAGCAGGACTCAGATGAGGAGTCCGAGGGCGGCGATCTGTCTTCCAGCCCTCAGCACACCGAACTCAAACGAGGGTACATGCTGAAGAGAAGTGTGTGGTGGCGTCGTTGGCGTCAGCGCTTCTTCATCTTGGAACCAGGGGTTCTCAAAATGTATATCGTGGAGACTGATGCACCCAAAAAGTTGATTTCTTTGGATGGTGCGCGGCTGGCATACTCGTCGTTGCGTTCCAAGGGCGCGTTTCGGATCACGCTGAAAGGTGCAAAAGAAATCATCTACCTGTGCGCGTACACCGACGAAGAACGAAATGACTGGATGAACAAAATCAGTCGGGCCCGCCCCAGCGTCGCGAAAGTCACCGCCCCTCATGATATCGGTCTCACGAGTCCCGAGGATGAGCAATTGGTGTGTGCGGCAGTGGGCTCAATAAGCAACGCGCACATGGCTCAATGCTCTGCTATGTCTCGCATATTTTTCCTAGGAACATTCGGAAAACCTCGACGGTGTTTTGGCTTTGATGTCTTTCCTCGAAGAGCACTGCAGTAACACGAAGGCACTGTTCACCGACACACAGGTATTGTAGTGCATGTCCTTGCTGCCCCGCGTCCCCAATATTGTCCTAAACGAGGCGCCCTGTGTTGTCGTGTGTGTCAGGCGTCAACACAATATGTGGAGAGCTTGTTCGCGGACGATCTTGCGGCCATCGTCTCTGCGCTTGGTAATCCGGACCCTCGTGTCTTGCAAGAAATTTTGGTCGACGAATCTGGTCACCCGGTGAGTTGTCGGATCTGGGATGCACATTTTGCTCGTTCGATTGCAGGTCTTGACGCACGCCAACACATGGGCCACATTTCCCCCTTTTGCAACAGGCGTCGGACAAAGCGTACTTGTTTGCAGCAGCTTTGAAGCGATTTCTCCGCCAACGCAAATCTCCGCTCATCCCGTGCGACATGTATGATTTGATTATTTTCAAATTCAAATGGTGGAGGGAACACTCTCTGCGGGACCAGGTGCTCAATGTCAGCAAGCTCCTCAGCGCAATGCCTGCCCTTGAGCACGAGGTGCTGGCCAAATTGTGCAGCTTGTTGGACAAGACCCGCGGGAACAGTACAGCGTTTGTGCTGGCATATACGTTCGGTCCATCTATCCTCAGCAACGGAAAAGATGCGAAGGCATTGCTCGCCGCGGGAAATGGAGATATGAAGAAACTACGGGCAGAACTTATTGTCAACCCGAGGCTTGTGAACTCTTTCTTGGCAATGCTGATTAAGTACCATGGAGCGATCTTCGAAGACGACATGTCGATTGTAGAGAGTGAAGAGGTCGGGGATGATTCAGGCGTCGTTTCCTTGCAAGATCGAATCACTGCTGTGACGCGAGCCCGACTCATCAAAGTTTACACCGAGAAAAACCCCTCGAAGCTTGCGAACGTCGACCAGTTATGTTATAAATACCGCGGAAAGGAGCGGGAAATGCTGCAAGTATGTTCACTGTGCCCCTAATTGCGCCACCACCACCATTCGCATGGTATCGCAATGGTGCCCTCACCTTCTTTGTGTTGTCTCGAAGGTAATTCGCTTGAGGTACGGCGTGTCTGAAAAAATTGACGAAGGACTACCCTCAGATGGCTTGCCGAATGGAACGGATGCTGCCGAAACGGCAGCGGTAAGTGTTTTGCATGATCAACAAATTGCGTGCGCAACTTGCATGAGAAGATGTGACATCGACGACACGTTGTTACGTATCTATGCAGGCTGTTGCAGCGGGATCCAGTCAAGCACGTGCAGCTGCGGCGAAGCGCAAGCAGCTTGTGACAGTGGAGACTCTGAAGGCCGATCTTCTGCCGCCTGCTTCTGCCAAGCCTGCGCTGACCAGAGCATCGAAACCGGCTCAAAAGCCAGAGACCGCGGCGGTTTTACCTAAAGCATCTGAATCACAAGCCGCGGCGACCACCACACTGCCGCCCGCTTCAGGCCAAGATGAGAATGTGGCCGCCAGCAGCTCCTTCGATGATGAAGACGATCTGGAGGAGGAAGTCATGGAACTTCTTGACATGGCGTCCATCGAGCAGTCAGCGTCACCCGCAGTCCCACAGATTGAAACGTTTAAGCAAATGCAAGTGGAGCAATTGCGTATTGAACGCGTCGATCAATCTTCCAGCCGCCATATTCGGGCTGCGATCAAGAGGGAGAGCGCATTGCACCTGCTGCAACGCCAGGAGTCCATCAAGCCGTCACGGTCCATGGCTCACTTACGAGAGGACTTTGCTGAAGAGGATGAGGAAGAGGATGTCGACCCAGAAGTCGCCTTCGAGGATGAGACGGCACAGCAAGGCACTTTACACGAGGTGCCCAACGAAGATTCGGACGACGATTTTGAATCTGTGAAGGATGACGACGAGGATGAAGAGGAGGATGAAGACGCGGATGAAGATGTGAGCAACAAGGACGAAGAAAGCAAGACCCTCCCTTTCGATGAGTCGACCGAGGAGCGCAGGCATCGTCTCAGTTCCGCTGAACGCTGCCCACCAGAATTCGAACGCTTCCATGCTGGCGGTGAGCACTTCGTGTCCTTTTGCAAGTGGTTCTTTCTGGTGTGACAAGCAAGAATGCATGCACAGGTTCGAGCACCGATTTTGTTATCGACATCGATGCTGTCAAGCCTCAGGTCTGCGTTGGTGCTGGATCGTATGGCAAAGTTTTCAAGGTAGATTACATCATGCGCTGCAGTTCAAACTTATTTCCTCATCGATTTCTTACTTTGAGCAATCTTTGCGGCTTAGGCGGAATATGGCGGCTTTGTGGTTGCAGCAAAGACACAATCGATTTTCGACAACGTCAACATTGACAAATATCTGCGGACGGAGTTATCCGTGTTGAAGAATTTACGCCATCCCCACCTGCTTCGTTACATTGGAGCTTGCTGGTGTCCTGCCGCCAAGTTGGACAAATTCGACTCTTTGGTACGGGGCCTTGTGTGTGTGTGGTGGTCTTCGTATTGCAGAACCAATACCATTACGCCCAACTGTCGTAACTCAACTTGTATGGATGTGTGCAGGCAAAAGAAGTTCCGAGTGCAACTACGGACGAAGACGGCAACAAGATTGCTGGAGCAGTCGTCATTGTCACCGAATTTTTGGATGGTGGCAATCTGCGTGAAATGTGGCAAGCTCGTGAGAGTGCGGGGAAGACGCTGCGATGGGATACCGTGACTGGTATTTTCATGGAAATTGCACATGCTCTTCACTATCTCCATGAAAATGGGATCGTGCACCGTGACATTAAGCCGGACAACGTTCTTCTCGACAGAGGTTTACGATGCAAGCTTTGTGACTTCGGCCTCGCTCGCTACGGGGACTCGTTGACGGACAACAATGCGTTGCCGATGACCATCTGTGGAACCGACGAATTTATGGCCCCCGAGGTAGTGTTCGGCGAACCTTACGACTGTCGGGCTGATGTGTACAGCTTTGGATTGCTCATGGCCGAGGTGCTGTGCAAACGTTGCCCTGGCCCTGACTTTTTGCACCGAAGTCCCAGGACTCGGTTCAAATTTGACATCGAAGAACTTCATTCTGCCTTCGATGCTGCATCCGAGAAAGCTGATGCAGAAGGTGTTGGCCCCTGCCCCGAGTCCCTCAAGATGCTAGTGGAGGAGTGTTTGACGTATGAACCCGACGACCGGTCCACAGTCGATGAGGTACTGCAACTGTCCTCCCCTATCCAGATTGACGATATCGGTGGCTCACTTCCGGCGTGTGGATGATTGTAGGTAATTGACTGGTTGTCAGACTTGTACGAGGAACTGCGGGCGGGTGTTCATGGAGAGGAAGATACTGTCGACCAGGACACTAAGAATCAGGTACCGAACAAAAAGTTGACGATTGTGTGCACGGCTTTTGACATCCCTCATTATTTTGTTGTGACATCTTGTTGTGACCTCTTGTTGGGATGTGGTTTGTTGTCGGTGGACTCACTCGGGCGCGAAGTGGCGAATGAGCCGCGCATTCAAGCAGCACATGGAGTCAGCAGATCCCCGACAAGTTGTTGCGCAAGTACATCAGCGTCGCCCAACCTCTGTCGCGCTGAGAGGGTCGAAGCTCCACATGTTGTCTGCCGTTGCGGAGGAAGCGGATGCCAACTCCTCAGCAGCCACAAGTACCTTCTTGGCAGGCGTCGCACAGAACAAATCCGATTTCTTGCAGAAGGACATGGTGACGAAGTTTTCGAGGCAGTGGTTGGACACGCAGATCAACCTTCTCGTTGGGGTCATTGCTCGCATCGGCACTCAGTACGTTTCGGGCGCTCCAGTGAAATGCATGTCAAGACTCTTCAATTCACTTCGCGCGTTCATTTTCGTGTGATACAGGCGGCACGGCACCATCTCGATTACGTTTGCAGATTTATTAGTGGCTTATCAAGACATTCCGGATTCCCTTTTTGGCATTCTAGAAATGGCAAGAGGCCAAAACTTGGTCGACTTCCACGCCGGTGAGTGTGTGAACTCGCTTATCTCGGCGGTGTTTGATGCGAAATGCGAATTCACATCGTCTTTTTTCGCGACTTGTAGGTGGAAACGCTGCTGACAGCGGCACTGCCGCGGACTTGTGCGAGGACACCGTGATATCGTTGACGGCCATGGGTTCCGCCCGAGTCCGGTAGGGAATGCAACCTGGCTGAGAGCAGTTGCTGTTACCAACGGATCCGCGAAGGCTGTGGCGTGCGTGCAAAAGAATTTGGTTGAGGAATTTCGTTAAAATAATCAAAGTTTCAAAAGGAGGAAGGACAGCCATTACACGGGTGGTGATTGTAAGGTTGATAAACCAGAAGAACTCGATCTGCGCTGCTGCCCACACAGCAAATTGCAAGTCATACTTGAGACAGACATTCATTCAGATTCCTCCTGACTGGTTGCCGATTCTTATGATACCTCTCTGCTGCAGTGCTGCGGTTGTTCATTCCGTTCCCCTGCAATGAATGGCATGCAGTCGTGGGTCGTGGGTCGTGGGTCGTGGGTC
>ENA-OWNT01003996-OWNT01003996.1-seawater-metagenome-genome-assembly--contig:-NODE-3996-length-13339-cov-3.169733_pt1 | contig 13339 bp, 10 predicted proteins | sample MGYA00238136_ERZ651165 | MGnify/ENA primary metagenome ERZ651165 (study PRJEB26861, sample SAMN08777766) | seawater metagenome | isolation source: coastal seawater | place: USA: Florida | collected... | reverse complement strand
TGTGATAGGCGGGGTAAGTGCTCGGGAAGTATCGCCAGGACGACGTTCGGAGGGATGGTGTTGGGGAGGGATTTTGTCCCGTCAGCACGGGGGAAACTCGGTTATCCGGCGGGAAGAAGTGGGGCGCTGCGGCCTTGAGCCTTGTGGCGGGTCGGGGAGGTCGCAGTGGCGAACGGCGGTCGTTTAGGTTGGCAGAGAGTGGCGCTTCTAGGCTGTCGAGGAGCGATGGCGGGGCAAGGTGTGAGGGCTTGGCTAGCGTGTGTTCCAATAGCCTGTGAGGCCTAATGGCCGGCGATCGGACTATTCAGAAGGAAGTTTGGGGGATGAGAGGATGAATAATTGGTGCTCCGGGTGGAGAATCTGCAGTCTACTTAAGGGAGAGTTTGTTTAATTATGTCTCGCATTAATTGATTTGCGCGGCTCGATTCGAATTTCCGAGGATCAATTGTGTAATTCATTAATTAGGGACGGTTTGGGTAATATGGGACGTCCCTGATACTGTGATCTTGCGCCCAGGAGGCTCCGCCCGACGACGACCCGGGGGATTGCGTCGGTGCTGATCCTCGTCGCCGATCCGCCGCTCTGCGACGGGTGCTTCAGCGCGCTGCCCGCATCGGTCCGGTCTCGCGACCGCCGTGTTCCAGCCAGTGCGCATAGGCATGGGCGATGCCGTCTTCGAGCGGGCGGGCCCGGTTCCAGCCGAGGGCGTGGAGGCGGCTGCTGTCCATCAGCTTGCGCGGGGTGCCGTCCGGCTTGGTGGTGTCGAACGTCAGGGACGCGTCGTAGCCGACCACGCGCGCGATGACCTCGGCCAGTTCTCGGATCGTCACCTCGGAGCCTGAGCCGACATTCACGTGGTCGTAGCCGGAGTATTCCTTGAGCAGGAAGACCAGCGCGTCGGCGAGGTCGTCGCAATGCAGGAATTCGCGCAGCGGGGTGCCTGTTCCCCAAAGCTCCACACTGGGGGCGCCTGCGATCTTGGCCTCGTGGACCTTGCGCAGAAGGGCGGGCAGCACGTGGCTGGACTCGAGGTCGTAGTTGTCGCCGGGGCCATAGAGGTTGGTCGGCATCGCCGAGATCCAGTCGCGCCCGTATTGCTTGCGATAGGCCTGACAGAGCTTGATGCCCGCGATCTTGGCGATGGCGTACCATTCGTTCGTCGGCTCCAGCGGGCCGGTCAGCAGGCTGGATTCCGGGATCGGCTGGGGCGCCATCTTGGGGTAGATGCAGGACGAGCCGAGGAACAGGAAGCGGTTCACGTCCGCCTCGTGCGCGGCCTGGGCGATGTTGGTCTCGATCAGGAGGTTCTGGAGGAGGAAGTCGACCGGGAAATCGTTGTTGGCCTTGATCCCGCCGACGCGGGCCGCGGCCATCACGATGGCGTCGGGCCGGGCTTTCTGCATCCAGTCCCGCACCGCCGCCTGATCGGTCAGGTCCAGCGTATCGCGCCCGGCGGTCAGGACCACGCAGGGTTCCTCGGCGAGGCGGCGGACCACGGCGCTGCCCACCATGCCGCGATGCCCCGCGACCCAGATGCGTTTGCCGGTCAGATCATAGCTCATCGTCGGTTCCTTTCTTATCCTCTGGCGCCCTGGCCACGGGAGTAGATATCCTCGTAGCGGATGATGTCGTCTTCGCCGAGATAGGCACCGGTCTGGACCTCGATCAGCACCATTGGCACCTTGCCGGGGTTCTCCATCCGGTGGACGGCCCCGAGGGGAATGTAGACGGACTGGTTCTCGGTCACCAGTTTCACCTCGTCGTCGACGGTGACCTTCGCAGTGCCCTCGACGACAATCCAGTGTTCCGAGCGGTGGTGGTGGGACTGGAGCGACAGGGCGGCGCCGGGATGCACGTGGATGCGTTTCACCTGAAACCGGCCACCGACCACGAGGCTTTCGTACCAGCCCCAGGGCCGGAAATCGCGGGGCAGGGTCTCGGCCTGCGGGATGCCCTTGGATTTGAGCGCGGCGACCGCCAGCTTGACGTCCTGCGCCCGGTCCTTGTGGGCCACCAGCACGGCGTCGGGCATGGCGACGGCGATCACGTCGGTCAGGCCGATCCCGACGAGCGGTTGCTGGGGATTCTCGGCACGCAGCAGGGTGTTTGAACAGTCGAGCGCGGTGGAGGGGCCGCTGGCGACGACGCCAAGCGCATCCGGGCCGCTCTCGCGCCAGACCGCGTCCCAGCCGCCCAGATCCGACCAGGTGCCGCCATAGGGCACCACCGAGAGGTTGGGAGCCTTTTCCATCACCGCGTAGTCGATGGAGATATCCTCAAGCGTGGACCAGGGGGCCGGGGCGAGCCGGGTGAAGTTCAGATCGTCCTCGGCGGCGTCCACCGCCGCGCGGACGGCCGTGAGCATCGCGGGCTGCAAGGCTTCGAAGGCCGCGATCAGGGCCGTGGTGGAGAACAGGAAGATCCCTGCGTTCCACAGGTGCGTGCCGCTGGCCAGCAGGGCGGCCGCCATCGCCTCGTCGGGCTTCTCGACAAACCCCTTCAGGGGCTGCGGCACCGGGGCGAAGGCGTCGCAGGGCTGTTCGGACAGCGCCAGCCAGCCATAGCCGGTTTCGGCGCGGTCGGGGCGGATGCCGAAGGTGACAAGTTGGCCTGCCCGCGCCGCCGGGGCGGCGGCCAGCACGGCCTCGCGAAAGCGGGCGGCATCGGGGATCACGTGGTCGGAGGGAGCTACCAGCATCAGGGCGTCGGGAGAGCGGGCGGCGAGGATTAGGGCCCCGGCGAGGATGGCGGGGGCGGTGTTGCGACCCTCTGGCTCGATCAGGGTGGCCTGCGCAAGGGTTTCGACGGCGGCGAGTTGTTCGGTCACGACGAAACGGAAATCGGCGCCGGTGATGATCAGCGGCGCGGCAAATCCCCGACCGGACAAGCGCCGGGCGGAGGCCTGAAACAGGCTTTCCTCTCCGGTCAGCTTGGTGAACTGCTTGGGATAGCTCTTGCGCGAGAGCGGCCAGAGCCGCGTGCCGGACCCGCCACACAGCAGCAGCGGGTGGATCAGTTCAGTCATGCAACGATTGCCTTCCCTCGATGGCCGGGCCCGGTTTCTGCGCTCCGGTTCCGCCATAGGGCCACCCGTGGGGTGACCTGGCCAGACTGGTTTCGCATGGCCCAACCCCCGTAAAGCCTTAACAAAACAATGGTGTGCCTGGTGCTGCAGGCCTGGCCGGAGAGGGGCCGGGCGGACAGCAGCCGCACCGGGCCAGCCTAGAGGATCGTCGCCCTGTCCGGAGAGACGGCAGCGGATCTGCGAGGGCGCGTCGTGGCGATCTGCCTAGAAAATGTAGCCTCTGACGGAATGAGAATAAAAAATGGGCGGGGAATTGATTGGGAATGAAGGATTGATTGAGGTGCGGCAATCTCTAATTCCCATTATGTAACGCTTTAAATCCCGTTAATGGGGCTTGCGAATCTGTTTGAATTCATTGTCGCAGAAACGCCCAAGTCTCTCCTGCATTCCCGCCGCATTTCGCCCCTAGCCCTTGATCGGACGCGCCCGTGTGGCGCGCTGGACGGTCAACAGGCAGGATACCGGGCACATGGCAGGAACCTTATCGCGATCCCGCGCCGGGCGGCAGGCCATTGGCCTTGCCCTGCTGGTTCTGGGTCTTGGGCTGTGCGCGCCGGTGGATGCCGCGCAGCGCGCCGCCACGTCGGGACGTGCTCTTGTCGTGCGGGACGATGCAGGCGGCGTGGTGCAGGCGCGGGTCGCAAAGATCGCCAGCCTGCGCAGCCAGGGACAGACCGTCGAGCTGCGGGGGCGGTTCTGCCTGTCGGCCTGTACGCTATACCTTGGCCTGCCGGGCGCCTGTGTCAGCCCGCAGACCAAGTTCGGGTTTCACGGCCCATCGCTTTATGGTCGTCCTTTGAAAACAAGGGATTTCGAGCGCTGGTCGCATCTTATGGCGGGGTATTACCCCGAACCGCTCCGCGACTGGTTCATGTCGACTGCGCGCTATCGGCTGACGGGCTACGAGACGCTGAGCGGCGCCGACCTGATCGACATGGGCATTGCCCGCTGCTGACCCGCAGCGGGCACACCGTTTCAGTTGTTGGTGGTGCTCGTGGTTCCGGTGGTCCCGGTGGTGCTGGTTGCGGCATCGCTCGACATGGCCGTCATCACGCCGGATCCACCGCTGACGAGCGAGGAGCCACTCAGGCCGAAATCGCCGCTGGCGGTGACGCCGAAGAGGCTGTCGCCGGACTCTGCCGATGCGTTCGTGTCAACGATCGTCTGCTGCGCACTGGCCGCGGCGGCAATGCCGATCAATCCGACCGTCAACGCGCTGGAAAACAAGCTGCGATATGTCATTTGATGGGTTCCTGTATAAGGACACATTTAACTGCATCTCTCCTAGCACATCCCGGCTAATGCCGACAGGGCGGCAGTGCGGAATTGCTAGTTAAATCTCCCGGATTCATAACGCTGTTGTGTCAAACTGGCCACTTCCGGATGGCGATGCACAATTATTCGGCATCTTCTCGCGTTTCTTGATCGGGAGATTGTGTCTGAGAAAGATCTTGCTCGGTGATCCGGCAGGACCATGCTGTATTCGGATAATCAAGAAAATGTCTCGGAGGCTAATGCGGGACATATTTAGGGACAATTTCAGGGGGCAGAACCTGCAATAAGCGGGTCGCAATATTTTCGCATGAATAAAGGGACGACGGCTAATAGTCCTGGGAACGATTTTGCCGACTACCGGCGCGAATTCGCGTCTGGCGGGCTATCGGGGAGCTACGATGTCAGCGAGGATTCGGAATTCAGGGGAATAGACAAGAGCATCGCGCAGGTGCTCGGCTATGCCCAGCTGGTTCCGGGACAGGCCGACAGGGCGGAGCAATACGAAAGGCTCAAGGACGGCGGCGCCGGAAGGATATTCGACGATCCTGCTGGCGGGCGTGGCGACCGGCCCGGATTGGCGGCGCTGTTCGATTATGCCCGGCCCGGCGACCGGCTTTGCGTGACACGCCTGAACCGGCTCGCCCGGTCGATCAGCGACCTGCTGGCCATCGTGGCCGAGTTGAAGCGGCGCGGGATGCACCTGGTCTGCCTCGAGGAACGCATCGATACCTCGGTGGAAGGGGGCAACGTGGTCTTCGACCTGTTCGCCCGGATATCGGAGTTCGAGGCGCAGCGCCTTGCCGGGGCGCCGCATGGCAACGCGGCGGGACACGATCGCGCGGCCCGGCCCGGGCGGCCGCCGGTCCCGGACGAAACCGCCGAGGCGCTGCTGGGACTGGTGCGCGGGGGGCTCTCCCCGACACAGGCAGCGACGCGTCTGGGCATCGGTCGCTCCACGGCCTACCGCATCGTTCGTGCCGCTGAGCGGCCGGACGAATGAGCATGTTGCAACGTTCACGATAGCACCCGGAGGCAGAGCCAACGCCATGCCTTTCCGTATCAGGGAGCCAGGTCTCGGATGACACAATCATTTCCCAAGCTGACGGCGCAGCAGCAGGTCGCGATGGGCCATGCACCCGAAATGGATGATACCATTGACCTTGGCGCGCTGCTCTCGGTCATCTGGAGGGGCAAGTGGCTCATTGCCGCGCTGACGGCAATCGCGGTCTTGTGTGGAGGCTATTACGCCTATGTCGCCGCGACGCGGTACTACAGCGCCACGGCTGTTGTGATGCTGAACACCCGCGAAGAGCGGGTGACGGATCTTGAGAGCGTGATCGGCGGTCTTTCGGGAGACTCCTCCACGATCAACTCCGAGGCGGAGGTTCTGCGCAGCCGCAGCCTGATGAAGAAGGTGGTGCACAAGCTCGATCTTGAGAGCGACCCGGAGTTCAACGGCAAGCTCAGGGAGCCGGAATGGACCGCCGTCGTGAAGTCACGCATCCGGACTTTCGTGAACGAGAAGGTCTTTCCGATGTTCGCGGCGCCCCCGGCGATGGAGACCCCGAACGCCGACCGGGAACTTGAAAGCGTCGTCAGTTCATTGCTTGGCACTGTTTCTGTGCGGAACGTGCCCCAGAGCCTTGTCTTTCAGATCACTGTCAACACGCAGCATCCCGAGAAGTCGGCTTTGATCGCCGATACCATCGCCGAACTCTACGTGCTGAACCAGATCGAGGTGAAGTTCGACGCCACCGAACAGGCGACGGGATGGCTGTCCGAGCGGGTGACACAGCTGCAGGTCGAACTGGAGGAGGCAGAGGCGCGGGTGAAGGACTTTACCGCCAACACCGATCTGGTCAGCCCCGAGAGCCTGACCGGGCTGGAGCGGCAGCTAAAGGATATCCGGGACCGCATTCAGTCAATCACCCTCACCGCAGCTGCCTCGGAGCAGCGCCTGGCGGCGCTGCAGGCGGCGCAGAGCCCGGAGGACAAGCTGGCGGCCGCGGGCAACGATCCGCTGTTGCAGCGGCGCCTGCAGGAAGGCATCGAGAACCCGGCCCGGATGCCGGCGTTTGACCTGCGCTATCAGCAGATCGTCGAGCGGGCGGAGATGGAAGCCAGCCGGGCGCGGAGCCAGATCGTTGCGCTGAGCAAGTCGCAGGGCGAGCTCGACAGCCAGATCGAGCGGCAGGGGCAGGATCTGATCCGCCTTCAGCAGCTCACCCGCGAGGCCGAGGCGAGCCGGTTGCTTTATGAACACTTCCTGTCGCGGCTCAAGGAAACGGCGGCGCAGGAGGGCATCCAGCAGGCCGACAGCCGGGTGCTGTCGCAGGCGGTGATCCCGTCGCTGCCGTCGGAGCCGCGCAAATCCCTGATCCTGGCGATGTCCGGAATGCTGGGCTTGATGGTCGGGGTCGGCCTCGTCCTGCTGCGTGAGGCCCGGAACAACACCTTCCGCACGGCGCGCGACCTTGAACAGTCGACCGGGTGCACCGTGATGGGACAGGTGCCGATGCTGCCCGCCCGCAAGCGACGCGACGCGATTGCCTATCTGGTCAGCAAGCCGACCTCTGCGGCCGCCGAGGCGATCCGGAATCTCAGAACCTCGGTGCTGCTGTCGAACATCGACCGCCCCCCGCGCGTGATCGTCACGACCTCGGCCATTCCCGGCGAGGGCAAGACGGTGATGTCGCTGGCGCTGACCCAGAACTTTGCGACCATGGGCAAGAAGGTGTTGCTGATCGAGGGCGATATCCGGCGCAGGGTGATCTCGCAGTACCTCAACAGCAAGCGGCCCGAGGGTCTGCTCTCGGTCCTCTCGGGCACCCATACGCTGGAGGAACTGGTGGTTCACGACGAGCAAGTCGGCGCGGATATCCTGATTGGCGAGAAGAGTGCGGTGAATGCCGCAGACATCTTCTCGTCCGAGAGCTTTCACCGGCTGCTGGACGAGGCCAAGAAGACCTATGACATCGTCATCATCGACACGCCGCCGGTGCTGGTGGTGCCCGATGCCCGCATCATCGCGCAGGAGGCGGACACGCTGCTTTTCGTGGTCCGCTGGGACAGCACGTCGAAGCCGCAGGTCGAAGAGGCACTGCACCTCTTCGCGAGCGTCAACCAGCGCGTTGGCGGGCTGGTGCTGAACCAGATCAGCGAGCGGGGGATGAAGCGCTATGGTTATGGCGGCAAGTACGGCGCCTATTCGGCCTACGGGCGCAAGTATTACACCAACTGAGGTTTGGCCCGGGACCGGTTCAGCGCCGATCCCGGGACCGGATCAGTAGGCGGCGGCCGTTACCGAGGTGATCAGCGACGGGGTGATCTGCTGAATCACACGGTTCCAGCGGGTCACCGGCTGCTCGGCGATAAAGATCACGTCATCGGGACGCAGTTCGAAGCGGGTCGCCAGCATCAGGTTGGCGGCATTGCTCGCATCAAGGTGCCAGGCCGTGACGGCGGCAAACTCGCGCGGATCGGATGATCCGCGCAGGACATAGATCTCGCGCACGTTCGCTGTTGCCGTCGGCACGCCATTGGCGCTGCTGTAGAGCGCATCGGCCAGCGTGGCGGTCCGGCCATAGGGCAGGGTGAAGCGGCTCTGCTTGCCGACTTCGCCGGCGAGGTAGACGTAGTCGCGCTCGACGGCGTCGAGGTCGACCTTGGCGAGGTAGTTGTCGCGGGCCTCGTCCAGCGCGTCACGGCGCAGCGAGACCTCTGTGCTGAGCTCGCTCAGCGCGGCGGAGCGCGCGGACTGGTTGAGCTGGGCAAGCTGGATCTGCTCGGCGAAATAGGCCTGCGCGAGAGTCAGCTCGTACTCGGTATCGACAAAGACGCTGTCCCCGTCGACAAGCTGGATCCGGCGCAAACCGTTGCGGGCGTAGATCTGGGTCAGCGGGATCTGGTAGATCGTCCCGTCGCGGTAGAGCCGCACCGAGGTGTAATCCTGGTCTGCCACGGTGACGCCGCCAGCGGCGGTCAGCGCTTCGTCGAGATAGAGCGGCGTCAGGGTGATGGGTTCGACCGTGGGCGAGGCCACGGCGCCGCCGACCGACACGCGGCGGGAGTTGAACTCGGCGATCTCGAGACTGAAGGTCGGCTCGATCTGGGCCGCGACGAGCTGCTGAAAGAGTTCGTCCTCGGCCTCTTCCAGCGTCATCCCGGCAATCTGAACGCGGCCCACGTCGGGGATGGCGATCTTGCCGTCGTCCTGCACGGTGTAGCCCTGGCGGCTGTTCTGGGCGGCAAGGAGGCCCGAGAGTTCCTCCACCGTCGAGCCTGCGCGGGGGGTCGCCAGCAGCACCACGTCGCCCACGCCGATCCGGTAGGGCCCGGGGTTGGCCGCGGGAGGGATGCGGACCTCCAGCTCGGAGGGGCGGACCCGTGCCGTCAGCGCCGGGTCGGGGGTCGGGCCGGTGCCGCGCAGGCCGGAGCCTGCACCAGCGCCCTGCGAGAAGATCGCGGGCAGGGTTTTGGGGTGATAGGCCGAACGGTTGGCGAGCATCACGTTCTCGGCGGTGACCGGCAGGATGCGCACCTTGGACCCGTCACTGGCGACGGTTTCCACGCTCGGACTGTGATAGATGGCGCCGCAGCCGGGCAACCCGGCGGAGAGTGCCGTGGACATCAACAATACGGTCATGAAACGCATGGGAAACCCCCGTTACCTCTGATGGAATAGCCTGCCGCTCCGGCGCTCCGCGCGGCCCCGCTCATGAGAGCACTCGCTGGAACGCCACCCGTCCGCTGAACGGGTTGGCAAGCTGTCGCGATTGCTGGATCACGCCGGAACGGCGGTCGACCCAGTAGTAGTTTTCGAAGATCAGGTCGGGCCCGTGGCAGGTTTCGACCATGTACCAGGTCGGGACGCGGGCCTCGCCGATGGCAAGGGTGAAGTCCTGAACGCGGCGGATATCGCAGATGTAGCTGTCGGTCTCGATCTGGTCGTTTCCGTTCAGGTGGGAATGAAAGCGCTTGGCCGTGCCGCTCTGGCCCGAGGCCAGAAGGGCGTGGCTCTGTCGTGTGTCGGCGGCCATCAGGTCGCCGCCGATGCCCCGTGTGTAGGCCAGCATGCCGTCGCGCAGGCCAAGCTGCACGCCGTCACGCCCGTACCAGAGTTCGACGCCGTCCAGCCGGTGGCTGAACAGCATGAGGTCCCGCTGGCTGCGGTCCTCGACCACCACCTGCAGCGCGGGCGCCTGAACCTGTTGCAGCGCGAGGTAGCGCCCGGAGGTCGGCTCGGGGATACCGGCGGTGGGGTCGGGCTGGCGTTTGAACAGCCCCTTGCCGGGGGCCGGGGCACAGGCCGCGAGGGCGAGCGCCGCGAGGACGGCGAGCCCCGGAGAGATGCGACAGCGGCTCATCGCCAGAACCTCCCCCAGCGTTCCTTGAGCTCGGGGTCGTGGAGCCGGCGGGTGATCTCGTAGAGGCGGTTGCGCACGCTGAGCCGCGCGCCGCCGTCCCGCAGGACGGGCCGGATGGTCTGGCCGAATCCGCGCTGCGACGGCTCGCCGGTGAGCCAGGAGAGCGGGACGATGAAGCGGAAGCCCTTGTCGAAGGAGCCTTCGCCGAAATCGTCGAAGGAGACGTCGGTCAGGGTGAAGAAGCCACCGATCTTGACGCCGTTGGCGAACTCCCGGTCGAGCGAGAAGGTCGCGCCCCAGTCGCCCGCGAGGTAGCGCCCGGCATCGACCTGCCCGAGGAAGCCATTGCTGAAATCGTAGTAGGCCGAGAGGTGCCCGGTGGCGACCTCGTAGTCCCGGAAGTCGAACAACACGTCGTAGTCCCGCTGGCGGACGTAGTTGAACTCGCCGCCGAGGGCCAATGGCCCCTCGACCGGTTTCCACAGCACCTCGGCCGAAATGCCGCCGTACATGCGCTCGAGCATCCCGACAGAGACGCGGCCATAGAGGTTGTCACCCGGGCGGAAGAAATACTCGCCCGTCAGGTAGCTGACCTCGAGTTCGGATTCCTTCTCGTACTCGACTATGTCTGTGCGCACATGCGGCAGCACCGAGTTCGACGTGCGCGTTGCATCGTCGAGGTTGCCGGCGATGGGCTGGCGCAGGGCGCCGGAGAACACGATGCCGGGGCGCGGGGTATAGGCGGCGACCAGTTCTGCGCCCACCTCGATCCGGATAGGGCTGTCGGGGTCGAAGAACGAGGGCACGAGGTAGCCGCCGAACCTTGCGCGCATATCGGGGTAGGCGCCCGGCACGTAGTCTTCGCGGCGCAGGCGGTAGGGGCTGCCTTCGGCGATGTCGGCGCGGGCGTAGGATTTCCACGAGCCGTCGAGGTCGAATGCCAGTTCTTCGAGGTCGCTGCGCTGGATGGTGATGGCCGAGACGGGCATGCTGGCGACGATCGGAACGATCACGAAGGTTTCGACCTGTGGCGGCAGGACCGAGGTCAGGGCCCGGGCGGTGCGCCCGATGGCCTGTGTCGGGGCGTCGTAGCGGTCGTTCCGGATATGCACGATTACCCGGCGGCCCTCGATCCGGAAGGACTTGAGGATGACGCCCTCCGCTTCCAGCTGCTGGGCCAGCCGCGCCTGCATCGAGGCGCGCGATGCCGGGCTGGCGCCGTCGTCCGAGAGGTCGAGCCCCCAGGAGCGGGCGGCGGCCACGTCGCGCGGCACCACGCTCGGCCCGCCGTCGTCGATGCCGTCGGGAATTCTCGGGGTCTTGGGGTTGAAGGTGTAGTTCAGCATCACCCCGATCTCGGACCCGTAGAGATAGGCCGCGCTGAGGTCGATGCCGTTGTCGAAGCGATAGCTGACGGCGGCGTTGAACGGGGATTTATGGGTGAAGCCCATCGGGTCGGCTTCGCGTTCGTAGGCATCCGACGAGTATTCGAACTTGAACGTGAAGCGGTCAGTCGCGCGCCATTCGATGCCCCCGAAAAAGGCCGCGTCGCCCCGGAACCATTCGCCGAAATCGAGCTCGCCCGCATTGTTGCCGCTGGTGGCACGGCTCTTGAACCCGTCGGCCAGTATTCCGAGCGGGTTGCTGAAGCCGCCATAGCTGCCAAGGCGGCCCCAGCCGATACCGACGGATACGCGCAGGCGGTCGCCGACGCCCTTGGTCGCGACGATGTATTCGCTGCCGTAGACGCCGGTGCCGCCGAAGTCGCGCAGGCCGATGGCAAAGGCCGGGCGATGGCGTGTCTCGTCGAGAAAGCGATAGCGAATGTCGAAACTGCGGTCGTAAAGAGTTCCGCTGTCGGGCAGGAAATCGTTCAGCACCGCGTAACGAAAGATCCCGGAGATGCGCGGGGTCACCTGAAACTGGATCACGGTACGCAGGATATTGTTTGCGTACATGGCGGTTGCGGTGACATCCGCATCGGCCATCGAATCCGCGCTTGGCATGTCGATGAGGCCGACATCGCCCATGAACGTCAGCGTCGGGCGATCCAGAATGGTGAACCGCGCCTGTTGCTGATCCTGGGCTGCGCCCCCGCTGCCAATCAATCCGGTGATCGCGATGCAGCACACCAGCCGAACCGGCCGGGATGACATGCATTCCGTAATCACTGCCCCCGAAAATCTGCTCATTATTTCGTCGTTTTTCGAACTTTCTTTGTGTATTTGGTCCCAGACAATTGTTTCAATTGCACGACTTCATAATACCAAAAGCAACGACTCCCGGTGAGGTGCGGCTTTGTTGCGACAGAAACGCCAAATTCTTCGTATTCCCATCCGACAAGTAGCGAATATTTGTGCAAAATGAGATTATTTAGGCATCTCCCTGTATTTGGTCGGCCTGCTTTTCGGGCGCCTCTTGCCCCGGAAATACCCTTTGCCGTGATTGGCGATATTCATGGCTGTGACCGGCTGCTTTCCGAATTGATCTCGCGGCTGGAACGGCTCGAATTGCCGCCACAGCATGTGGTCTGTGTCGGAGACTATATCGACCGGGGGGATGAGAGCGCCGCGGTGCTGCGGCGGCTGCACCGGCTGACGCTTGAGGCCGGGGTGACCTGTCTTCTTGGCAATCACGAGGACATGCTGATCGACTTTCTCGACCGGCCCGAACGGGCGGGGCCGCGGTGGCTGCGCTATGGCGGGTTGCAGACGCTGGCGAGTTTCGGGCTGGGCCCGATCGCGGAGACGGCGCCGGAGGAGGCGTGGCGGGCGCATCGTGATGCGCTGCGGCTGGCGATGGGAGAGGATCTGGAAGCGTGGCTACGGCGTTTGCCGCTGTTCTGGCGCAGCGGGAACATTGCCGTGGTTCACGCGGGAGCAGATCCAGCGGTGCGGCTTTCGGATCAGAGCCGGCGGAGCCTGCTGTGGGGGCATCCGGAGTTTTCGCGGACCGCGCGGCAGGACGGATTGTGGGTGATCCACGGACACACGGTGGTCGAGCGGATTGCGCATCGCGATGGTCGGATCGGGATTGATACCGGAGCCTATGCCACTGGTCGGCTAAGTGCCGCGCTGGTCTCGACTTGGGATGTCGAGGTTATCTCGACCTGAGGAACGGAAACGGACCGCAATTGCCGTTTCGCCAAAAAAAAGGCCGAGCACTAAGCTCGGCCGAAGTCCAACAGGGAGGTATGAAAGTGCTGCGCAACTAGGCGCCGCCGCTTTCATGTGTGCATTTAGGCATCACAGTTTGTCTGATCAAGCCGCAAAATGCCGCGGTTGCAGTATTGCTGCTATGCGCAGCTTGCATGCCTATATTTTCCCCATGCGCTTCAACTGCTTGCGATGTGCAATAATCTCTTCCTGCACGAAATCGCGGAACACCGAGATCCGCTGCGACTGGCGCAGTTCTTCGGGGTAGGCAAGGAAAACAGGCACATCCGCCGACTCTATGCTTGGCAGGATGCGCACAAGGTCGGGGAAATCCTCGGTCAGGTAGTCCGGCAGGACACCGATGCCGAGGTTGTTCAGCACGCCCTGAAGGACGCCGAAGTAGTTGTTCACGGTCAGCAGCGAGACCGGGTTGTAGGCCAGTAGGTGCTGGACCAACT
>ENA-OWNT01003995-OWNT01003995.1-seawater-metagenome-genome-assembly--contig:-NODE-3995-length-13340-cov-4.512554_pt1 | contig 13340 bp, 11 predicted proteins | sample MGYA00238136_ERZ651165 | MGnify/ENA primary metagenome ERZ651165 (study PRJEB26861, sample SAMN08777766) | seawater metagenome | isolation source: coastal seawater | place: USA: Florida | collected... | reverse complement strand
ACAACAACAACAACAACAACAACAACAACAACAACAACAACAACAACAACAACAACAACAACAACAACAACAACAGCAACAACAGCAGCAGCAGCAGCAGACAACAACAACAACAACAACGGCAACAGCAGCACCAACGACGACGACGACGACGACAAGCAACAACGACAACAACAACGACAACCTTGCAGCGGGTCTTCGCCGAGCCTGCAACACGCGACAAGCGACACTCGACTCACTCAACCCGGCACGGCTCCGCCTGGCCCGGCCCGGCCGAGAGTTTGTGCGGGACGAAGAACATGGAGGCGGTACGCGGAGTGAGCTGTCTGTGTGAGCTTTGTGAACTTTGTTTCTCTCTTTGTACACGGCGGGGACAGTCAATAACGACACAAAATGAAGAGCACAACATGAAGAAGAGCACAAAGACAGCAAAAGGCATTTTTTTCTTCTTCAAACGAGTCCGGCGGGCTGGTGGTGGCCGCCGCCCATTCAATCACTCCGGGACGCTCGGGCCGTCCACACACACACACACACACACACGCACACACACCTGTGTTAAGGACGCGTGACGCGAGCGTGGCCAGCCGGCCCTTCCGTCCTTCGCGCAACCACCCCTCATCTACCACCCGCGGCCAGCGCACCTTAAGCCCGTCCGCACCATGAGCGATCCAGCAGCGACGACAACAGAAGTGGCGACCGCAGACGCCGAAGCAGAAGGAGGAGGCGAGCAATCGGCGCCACCCCGACCGCCACCGGCCGCTCTGCGTCGCAGCCGGCGACTACTCCCTGTCGTCGCCCTCGAGCAACTTGAGGGCTCGGGCGAACGCCCCCCGCAGCCGCCGCACTCCACAAGTAGTGGCAGCAACAACAACAACAACAACAGTCACACTCACAGCGACGACGACGACGACGACGACGCCGTTCCCGATGCCGGGCGCGCACACACGGCCACAACAACCTCGACGCCCCAGCCGCGCCACACCCCCAACACCGCTGCGAACCACCGAAGCGTCAGTTCCCGCCATGCCACGCAACCGAACTTCGCGTCCGTTGCCTGCGACCCGCAGAGAGGTGTGCTGGAGGCAGTCGGTGTGCTGCAAAAGAAACCCGTGAGACACCACGACACATACACCAGCGCGCTCAGCAGTGGCTGGAAAGTGCGGCACTTCTGGACGTCCGCGAACCCCGCCCACGTCCCCAACCCAGACGCCAACGACACCGTCAACATCCGGGACGCCGTGTGCACCCAGCGCAGTCTGTACTACTTCGCCAGCGCTACCGAACTCAAAGCGGCGAAGAAGGCGCACCACGACCGCTTCTCCATCGAGGCGGAGGTAGATGGGGCCGAGCGACAGACGACACACAGCGGCAAGAAGGGCGGCGGCAAGGGGCCGGTGCAACCCCAATCAGCGTCCGCATCGAGCGAGTCGCAGTCCCCTGGTGTCTACAAACACTTGCCCCTGACGGTCTTTTGCAACGCGTGGCAAGTGGCGCCGCTCGTTCCCGGAGCGGCCGTCTCTGCTGGAAACGGGGACACAGACAGCGACGAAGTGCCCGAGGATGGCACCGCCGCTGCCGCGTCCGATGGGCCGCAGCGCGCGCCTCAAAGTAGCCGCCCACACGCTGAAGAAGAGCACCAGGTGTACTTCGACCTGCGAATGTGCGTCAACCCGAAGAAAATCAGCGAGCTTTTGCTGCAAGGGTTTCGCAACGAGTCCGTGTCTGCGTCCGCGTCGACGGCGCGGGGCGTCGACGCCAAGACCAGGACCAAGACCAAGTCGACCGGAATCGCGATGAACCCGCAACAACTGCACACTTTGATGCGAGAACACAAGCTCGTGCGGACCCGCTCGTGGCGCGGGAGAAGCATCCCGAACTGTTTCGTTGCGTCCGACGCCGTGGTGTGGCTGATTCAGAGGCAGCACCTTCAAGACCTCGACGACGACGACGACGACGACGACAACGAGCCGGCGCAGGTGCAGGCAAACGGTTCGCACAGCGTCAGCGACGCGCCAGCGCGCGGAGACGGAGGCCCAGATCTCCCACCAGGAAGCAACGACACCAAAACGCAGCGAGCCAGAACGCTGCTCGAGCAGCTCCTTCTGCTCGGATGCATTCAGGCAGTGTCTGGACCGGCGTGGTCGAGGCGCATGCTGCACGGGCAAGTCTTGTACAGCTGGAACATCAAGCACCCTTGGGTGTGTGGCAGTGGCGTGCCGGCTCGGACCCTCGAGACCCAAGCGGCCAGAGCCGCAGACGGTTGTTTCGCAGCAGCAGAGTGGGCAGCAGACCAGCTCATTGCGGCTGCAATGCCCTTCCGCCACACAACGGTAGAGAAACACCTCGTCGACGCAGGCCTCCACGGATCCTCGCCGCCACCGGACGTGGCGGCCGCCGCCGAGTTGAGTGAGTCGAGTGAGACTGTCAGCACGTCACCAGCAACACCGGCCGACAGTGTCAGTAACTCTGCGCAGAGGCCGTGTGTCGACGGCATCACCATGGCCTCAGAATGCTTCGTGACGCGCAAATTTCGGAGCCCGACCGCATTTGCTGCCGGGAGATGGCTCGAGCACCTGTGCGCGCAGGTCCTGTGCATGGCGCCCTTCGACGTTGTGCCGGAGCTGGGGCACATACTGTGCAATGACCAGAACTACCAGCGCGAAAGCCAGCACGTCCAAGAGCAGGTTGACGAAATCAGTTTGCTGCTTGGGGTCTCCACGTCAGAGGCATCGTCCGAGCAGGAGCATTTCGGTCTGCACGAGGTCATCCATGCCGAACTAAACTGCCTGCGTCGTGACAGGGCATGGAACCAGTACCGCTTGGATGTGCTGTTTAATCAGCTGCAACATGTGGCAGTTGAAACGGCGTGGCTGCGGCGGCTGTCGCGATCGTGGCTCGGCGCGCCGGACCTTGACCAAGTCTACAGTTCTCGGGACGATCCCGACCTCCGTGAAGGTGGACGCCTGTCCAGTGGGGACGTCGCCCTCGACTCCATATTCGATCAGCGGCACGCGTTGTTGGAGGAGCTCATCGAGCTTCAAGCTGCCATGCACTCATGCGTCGCAGAGTTTTGTAAGCAGGAGATCGCGACAATCCGCACAGTTGCGCAGCTTGGCAAGATAGACCTAGAAGATCCCAACCAAAGTGTGGCCAGCTCATTGTTGGGCCCGATGCAGAAGAAAGGGCAGATGTTCTTCAAGACTAGGTACTTCAGGCTTGGCACGGATGTGGCGCTCACGAAGCTGTTCCTGACGTGAGTAGTGGTGCATGGACCCTAAGGCTGGTTGACTCGTGTGCACGAGGACGGCATATTTTTGTCGTACTCCTCTGCCTCCCATGTTCATATAATGCGACTGCCGTTCTTAGGTATGCTTACAGCAAGACAAATGCTCCCAAGAAAGTGTTTCAGATCGGCCATAGAACCAAGTTTGTCGATGCGGCTCCAGACCGGCCTTCCCGAACATTGTTCAACATGGTCAACGGGCGGGGCGAGGTGTGCCTCCAGATGAAGGCGCAGAGTGTGAAGGAGAAAATGGAGTGGATCAAGCACTTGAATTCCATTGTCGATCTTGTCAAGTCCAATCGTCGTTTCGCCAACGCGTCGCCCTCCACAGACAACAGCGAACGCGATGAGAGCATTGCGGTGCGCCGCTTCATGGCCACCGACGAGGCATTCAAACGGCTGAAGGCATCCTACGCCGACGCTTTCGCACGCTGGAGCTCTCTGAGAGTGGAACTGTTCCGAGTGATCCACCCGCGATTGGTGGTGCCCACGCTTCGTAGCTCGGTTGGTGCCGTTCGGCAAGTGGTGATTGGGTCGGACAAACTGTCAAATGATGATCTCGACGTTTTCGCCGCCAACAGTGCCTCAGCTATTGTTGCTGCCGACGACAACCAAGGTGCTGCTGCGAGTGACGACGCGGCCACGAATGTTCGAGCAAAATTGCACGTCCCTGCGCACCTCGTGGACCTGTGGAAGCACGTCGGGGACGCACGTCTCCCAGCTGGCAGTGTACTGTGGTCGTGGGCTTGGCACCTCCCCACAATCCGAACGGCCCCGGACATTGTAGTGCCCCCGGATGCAGTGATGGCTTTCATAGACCACTACACTCTCACCACAGCGAAACAAGCTGGTTTGGAGATCGGCGATGGCAGTCCGGCCCCCGGAGTCTCCACGACAGTGCAGGTGCCAGACGAAGCGGTTGACGTCATGGCCCTCGCCCTCGAAAAATTGGTCTTCCGTGCAGCAAGCCGCTACTTTTTCCGTTACCGTGAACATGATCTTGGCCAAAGCACACGTCGCTGGCAACAACAACTGCCATGGTTGTCGACGTTGTCCGCGAGTGACTTCGGCATCGATCTGGCATTTCAACCGACGAGCGATGTTGCCGCGGAGCAGACATCAGCGCAAACGTGTGACCTGGCGTACGATCTCCCAATTCGCTTGTGCCGGCTCCTGGCATCGGTGGTTGCTCCCGTCGACACCATCAACATCATTATCCAAGCCATCGCAACGACCGAGCGCGTGGCGGGCCAACTCTCAGCGCAACGCCAGACCGACGCTGCAGCTGGTGCTGGTGGAGACGTGGACGGGGATGGAGCGTGTGCTGTGCGATTATCAGCAGAAGAACTGTTTCCCATCATCGCGTTCGTGCTTGCCAGGGCTGCCGTCCCAAACTTCCCCGCAGTTCTAGCCCGTGCACTCGTATTCCTACTGGACAATGGCTCTCCGCGCATCGGCGGGGGCAGAGCCCACTACTGCTTGATCACGATGAACGGTGCGTATCAGTGGTTGTTTGCGCTGGAACCAGTTGCGCACGAAGAATCCGCAGCGGAAGGTGACAACTCCGCGAACAAAAAGTTCGTCGTTGGAGAAGGACCGGAGCGGAAAGCCTTGGAGAAACAGCTGGCCCCGATGTTTGACGACGCCAGTGTCGACGCTCACATTCAGTGGTTAACGAAGCTCTTCTCGACGTGATAGTTGTGGAGTGGGGAGGACGGCGACCTCGATCAGAGCAAACCATCGACTGTTAATTGGTATTGTTTTTGTGTTGAAGCAGCGGCGTGGTGTAAACGTATTATGAGAAAGTATTCGCTCCATTCGCAGTGGTTGCTCTGCGACTTGTTGCATGTCAAATTACTGGTGCCTCATGTGACATTTGGATCCGTACTTGCAGTGGCCGTTGCGGAAGAACTTGCAGATTGTGCGTTTGTCCGACCCGCCGTGGTCGCTGCCTCCACTCTTGGAGTGCTTGGGACAGTGTTTGTTTCTGCGAGACTGGTGCCCCTCGCGACCGCAGTCTGCGCAGCGATTCTTGTTTGTCTTGGTGCCGCCACTACGCTTGTTGTCGTGGTTGCCGTGTTGGTTGTCACTCGCGCGCCGTTTCGTCGCTTTACGCACCACGACCACTTTGCTTTTTGGAACCCATCTCTCGAGCAGCGAGCCGGAGATCTCCTTCACGAACTTGAGTTCGCCGACCTCAACAATGGTGCCGTGCTGCATCGAGTCCTTCTTGCCGCCCGGGCACTTATCCAAAGGAATTACGAGCTCTTTCTCCGTTGGGTCCCATCCTAACTGTTCTGTGCGTGCACAGGAATGCTTTTCGTCCCAGCCGAGGATGCGCACGAGCGTCTTGACCTGCAAGGCCAGGTCGCGGGCGGTGCCCGTGGCGGGGTTGATGTTGTGTGGGCCAATATCGAGGGCTGGGTGAGGGTAGGCTGGCGACTTCAACGAGTCGAAGATGCGTCGGAAGACGATGGAATGTTGCAGGGCATGGAAGGCCTCCTGCTGTGGCACTCTGTCCGACCGGAAGTGCAGCACTTGTCGACCGTTGTGAGAGGTCCGTGCGTCCGCATTCTCCGGCTTCCACGCGAATTCGGGGCGAAGGCATTCCACCAACTGGTTCTCCCACCCGAACGAGCCCTTCTTGATAGCCTCGATGGAGGTTCCTCCGAACAACGTGGTGCACCACGCCTCCACAGCTTTATCCCCTTTGCGCTGTTCAAACAGCCCAGCGTCGCCACCGTAGACGAGCAACAGCAGTTGCTGGCGTTTGTACTCGCGGATCACCTTGCAAAAGCATGCGAGGAGGAGGTCCAGCGGCTACGGGTCGCGGCAACATGCATACACAGAGACACAGAGACACAGAGACGGCCAAGCGAGCATGAAAGAATGAGTTGCATGGAGGGAAACCAAGCCACGCAGTTGGTGCGGATGGCGGATACACAGAGCGCTGCACTTGCGAGAGCCTTACCTGGTCCTCCAACACACGCAGCATCCCGAGGCCCTTCGCACGGTAGCCGAAGAAAACTTCCGGTCCCCAGAGTTGCTTGATGAACATTTCGAACAGGCTTCCTCTCACTTGCAGGACGTCAAGCTGCGCCTGCTCGTTCCATGTGGACTCGTTGCCCTGCGGCAGGTACTTTTGCAGCAGCGCGATGAGCTCGGGCATCTTGGGGGCAGAGGAGTTGGGGTTCAGGGGAGCCACGACAGGCCAGCTGACGAGTTTCGGGCCATCGGGGAACGCATCGTGGTGAGCTTGGCGCTGCTGTTGCTGCGCTTGGAGTTGCGCCTGGTGCTGGGCAGCTTGATGCTGTTGCGAAGTGTACACTTCGTGCGGCTTCAGTTCGCGAGGACCCAGGGCTTCCTGCAACGCCAGCAGTTGCTGAAGGCGGCTGTTTGGCATCTCGACAACGACGGTCGCTACCAGGCAGACACAGGGTGCAGCAGCAAAGCTTTGCAAATTGACAACTTTTTGAGAAAACATCGTCGCGGGGAGAGGACAGGCACGGCGAAACAGACGACGCCCCCGACAACACAACGAAGGAAGGAAGGGAGGAAGGAAGGAAGGAAGGAAGGAACAAAAAGCAACGCCAACAACCAAAGGCCAAAAGCAAACAAAAGAGAAAGAGCGAACAGATAAACGAAACTCAGCATGCACACACGCACGCATGACGCAAAGCAACGAACGAACAACGGAACGAACGCACAAGCGAGCAACCCAACTTGTGGTGGTTTCTTCAAGCCGACCGACTGTCCGTCCACCCACCTATCCACCCATCACGCCCAACCCATCACTGTGCTGTCAAAACAACCACTCACCCTTTTCACACGTCGTTCGCTGAAAAATGTTCGTTGCGTTGCGTTGTGTGGTTGCGTTGTTTGATTCATTCATTCGTTCGTTCGTTGGTAGAGTTCGTTGTGCTCGGCAATGGACGACGACGACGACGACGACATCACAACAACAGCACAACAACAACAGCACAACAACACAACAACACAACAACGCGACAACACGACAACACGACAACACACAACAACCAAACAAACACGGTCGAAGTTCGAAAGAACGAACGAACGAACGATCAAACGAACGACGCTGCAACGCAGCGAAGCAACAACAGAGCGAGCGAGCGGCGGCCGATCGATCGGCAGTCAGTCTCTCTCAGCCACAGCAAGTGAGTGAGTGAGTGAGTGAGTGACTGACTGACTGACTGACTGTGTGGGCGAACACCCACTCACCCACTCAGTCACCCACTCAGTCAGTCACTGTCCGTCACTCACACTCACTCACTGTCAGTCACTGTCAGTCACTGTCAACCATTGATCGATCGATCGATCGATCGATTGATTGATTGCTCGGTCTCATCTCAACAACCGATTCAACGACGAATTGAGCTTGACTCATGTTCTCGTTTTGTGCACGACGAGGGATGGATGAGGGATGAGGTAGGTCTCGATGTTCTCGCTTCCTTCCGATTGCGATGCGCATCGATCGATGCTGGGCTACGGCTGCGGCTACGGCTGCGGCGCGTCGTAGCTAATGGCTTTGCGCGCAACGCGTGCAGGCATGTATGCATTACCCCTGAGTCAAAAGCGAAGCTGGATAGATTGAATCGATCGCGAACGAACATGGAGTATGGAGTGCAATGAAAGAGAATGTTGGACAGCAGTGCAGCAGGGCTTTGTGTCGCTGCGCTTTGCAGTGTAGTATCGCGTCCTGCAAGAGGAGTGCGGCGAGCTGAAACACGTTGCGGAGTGCGAATGCGGTTCACGCCACGGCCCTTGGAATACTTGTTGCTTGCAGTGTGGACCTATTCAAGGCAAAGTAAATAGGATTTCATTGCACCCGCGCATACATTTTGATTGGGATACAAATTTAGAGACGAATCGAATAGAGCTAGCTTGATGCAAGGAGGTGCCACATTTTGGAAGAAGAAGAAAGGAAAAAAACAAAAAAACAGGCTGCAGGTTGAAGTCAGTCAACCCTCATCACAGCTGCTGCTCGATAGTCGTAGTCCGTTGGCCATCATCGACCACGGCACCAAGTTGCATGCGCAGAACGGAATCGCATTGGTCAAAGAACGTCTCCGACAGATTGTGCGAGATGGTGATGATGGTGCGACCAGCCATGCGACTCATTACTTGGGCCTGCCCGCCAGAACAGAACCAACAGAGCCGCCAACACAGTGAGTACGGTGCATTTCCAACTCCAATGCAAGCACTAGATCTAATGGAAACCAGGACAATCCAACAATTCTGCAAATACACACCTCCACGTTTTGCCGTGTTTTGGGGTCCAGCGCCGAAAAAGCTTCGTCCAAAAGGACCACCCTTGACGGACGCAGCAGAGCCCGAGCGATCACCAACCGTTGACGCTCCCCGCCGCTCATCTTCGTAGACTGCTCCTCAATTTCTGTGTTCCACCCTTCAGGAAACTTTACAGGGTCGAAGAAAGTATCTAGTGCGCAAGTATAATAGATGTGCACACAGTGAGGGACTCGTTGACGATCGCAGAGTGCACGGCATCGGAAACCACACAACACAACAACACAATGCACGACACAAGAACGAACTGCGCACCATAGCAGCCTGCCAAGCGCATGGCGTCATGCACGACGTGGTCTGGCGTTCGCAAGCCCAAGGAAGAACCAATGACGAGGTTCTCGCGGATGGTGCCGGATATGATACTGCAAGACTGCGACACCATCGTCAAATTCTGGCGAAGCCACAAAGGATTGTAGCTTTGCAACGGCTTGCCGCCGAGCAGGATGTGGCCTGCGCAACACACAGAAACGGACCACACGCATGCACGAAAGATCTGAGTCCGCCCGAACACCGAGGAGCTCCAAAGTCGTGTGTGCTTCACAAGTTTGCAGTCGGCGTACCTTGTTGAGGCTCGTACATTCTCTCCAGCAGAGCGAATATTGTGGACTTCCCGCAACCAGAAGTGCCCACTACGCCCGTCACTTTGCCACAAGGGAACACGGCGGAGAAGTTGCGCAGCACCTGCGCGCGGGGCCGAGACGGGTAGGAGAACGTCACGTTGACAAATTCGAAAGTCCAATCCACAGCGCCAGGCGCTGGCATCGTCTCGATGGGGGGACGGTACAGCCCAATCTTTGGCTCACGTTGCACGATCGCAAGGATGTCCACAGTGTCTGACGCGCCACCCGTGGCACTACCCACCAGGGTCTGCACATTCTCCTTCACAAACTTGGCCATCTGCACCACTTGTTGTGCCGAGACGATTAATCCAGGTAAACTAGCCGGGCTCAACCGACCTGCAACGACTTCAGCGCTTCCTACCCACAGTCCCATGATCTCCATGCCGTAGTCAAGGACACTTTCGATGGGCGCGAGGAGAAGCCACGAGTTGTTCTCATATGCTTTGCGGCCTTCTTCGAATCGAAGATGTTGGCGAAAGCCCTTCAGCCACTGCGGCTCTGCGGCATTTGCGCGCAGCAGCTGCATGGATTCAGGGTTCAACACACTGTACCAGTGATTGGCACCTTGGCGTGGCGGGACTTTCAGATGCAGTGGCATGCCCTACAAGAACAACGTGCGTGAGAACTCTGCGGTAAGTGAGTCGGCAGTGATTTGATCCGCTCCGACACATTTTGCGCCGGGCAGGTGGCATCCGTACAAGTGCACCGTGTGCGTAGCAATGCGAATCGTACCAGGTTTGCGTCATTGATCTTTGCGACTAACCATTCCAGCCCGGCATGGGCGACGTATCCGCCGACAAGGAAACGAGTCAGCCTCGGGTTCTGCCGCCACATCATGACGAGTGTGGTAACGACCCGCGTTGCAGATTCAATGACGTGCAGAGGGGTCTGCACGAGTGAGTCAACCACAACTTTCGACGCTTCTACACAGCGCCGCAGATCGTACGCGCTGCGGTTGGGGTCTTCGAAATAAGCAATGTCTTGCTGAAGAAGGCGTGAAAACACGAGTTCCTGGAAAAAGCGTTTTAACCTGCTGCTACCATACTCGTCAGCTTTCTGGCGTACCATGTCCAGTGCCAGAGACAGCAATTCCATCCGCACCAGCTGCCCGATGCCCGGTGAGGCTGCGGTCGAAGGGACCGCAGAGCCGCCAGCACTAGCAGACAAAGCGGCAGTGCTTAGACGGTTGAGAATGCCAATGCGCATTTGGTCCTTGGCACTATGAGCCAGTCCAGTCACCAGCGCAAGGGAGGAGCTACAAAGCATTAGTCCAAGTTGCACCTGTCAACAAGCATCGCGTGCCGGGTGAAAATATACAGCAGTCGTTGGCAGACCCGAAGGTGAGTTGGATGTTACACAGCTGGGTGGTTCTCAAAGGTTGCCATGACATGCAGACGCTGCAACGGACCTTCTGATGCCAGACGATCGACCCGAACTGTCGAAGGACGGTCCAACGAAATTTCCTGAGCCTCCTTCTCACCTCGTTTGCATAAATGCCGACACGGCCGCGAGCTGCCCGGAGCGAAAGGCTGTGGCGGAAGCCAATAGCGAGTTCGAGCTGGTCCATTGCCTCTTCGAAGTCGTTAAGTTCATCCAAGGCTTCTGTGAGGCACGCGAACGATTCCGGGAAGGCTATGTCTGGACGACTTGGATCTGTGCTGCGCGACTCGAGCGACATCGTGTTCGCGGGGTCGGCACAGATTACGGAGCGAGCACCGTTTGCTTCGGGACCCGATGTGCAACCATCACCAGTTGGACTGCTGCTGACATCGTCGTCGCCGGCGTGGTCGCCGGCGTCGTCATCGTCGTCGTCATCGTCATCGTCATCGTCGTCGTCGCCGGCGCTATCACTGATGGAAGACTCGTCATCTGCGATGCTAATGCGTGCGGAAGGATCGGCGAGGGCCGCAGCGCGGTGGAGCGCGTGATATGTCTCAGTACACATCGCCACGCACGCAACCACAGCCGCTGCTAAAACACGCCCTCTTTGTGCAGGAAAATGAGCAAGGTCATTGGTGAGTTCTAATAGGCGCTGGGCAGGGAGTGGGAATTTGACAGGACTTGTGAGACTGCTGCCAGTGTCCAACTCCCCCAGTTCCTGCACTTCATCAGTGATTGAATGGGTGCGGCCGGTTTGTTGCGACAGAAATTGCTCTCTTGCCGCCGGCGTTGACACGTAGTCTGACTCAACGTTGAAGAGCTGGAATGCCTGCTTAATTTGCTCTGCTCCACGCCAATCACCTCCGGAACTATTTGCGCATTTTCGCACAGCCTCCCGCAATGCCAACCACCGCTCAGTCTCCACTCGCTGCACGTAGAGTCGGTCTGTCTCCTCTTCTTGTCGCAACTCTTCGTGCGCCGTGCCCGGCACAGTGAAATTTGACGGCGAAGCTGAGTCCAGTGTCGTGTTTCGTTGCTGTACGTAGCGCCAAACGCGCAATATCATGCGAACAAATGCACTCGCGGCGAGAAACATAGCCACGCCATACGACAGCTTCTGCTCCCGCCAGAGCCGGCGGTGAAGCATTCGAACATTGACAATCAAAGTTCGCCACCACATTGCGACGGAGCGGAGGGTCACACCTAAACGAAGGATGTGTCACAGCAGTGGCGTGCGCATTTGGACCACTGGTTCACCGTTATGATCTTTACGTCGCCCAACGTGCACTCTGGCAGTGCGTCCTACGTCGAAGGAAATCATCAAAGCCTCCCGCCCCGGCAACCAAGCCGCTGCCACAAAGCCATGAGGTATGCGTGTACTCCGGCGCGACAAACCTCATTGCCGAGGATGCCTGTGGCAGCTTGTTTGTTTCTAAAAGTTCATTTGTAAAAAAAAACAGAGATGATGAATTTTGTTTTTTCATGTCAAAACCCACATTCTCGGAGCCGTTGGTTGCGCCGATGATTTGCGCTCGTTGGGCAAGGCCGGGCACAACAAACCAAGTGACGAAGGACGAACCGACGTCGACGAACACGGGACACGAGCAGCACGCGTCGAAACCCACTGTGAATACACAAAACGAACATAATGGAAGGTTGGGAACGATGGCTTGGACGATGGACGATGGGCGGACAACCACGCAAGGGAAGGGAAGGGAAGGGAGGGAAGGGGAACAGCGCTGCAGGAACGCAGAGAGTGCATTGCGCGCAAACAGACAGACACACTGACTCTAACAGACTTTGACTGACTCAACAGACTTTGACCGACCGATCGACCGACCGACCGACCGACCGACCGACCGACAGACACATATACTGACGCAAACTCCACCAAAGCCGTACCAGTCAAAACAGCAACACCAAGCCAACCCAACGCAACGACGGACACTGTATGTCGTCAACCAAAGAGTATCATTCAACAGTCATGTCGTCAGCCAATGAGTAGTCAGCCAGTCGTCGTCGACGGCAGTGCGGCGGAAAAAAGAAGCACAGCAACCGACTAGACCACCAAAAGAAGCACGAACCTTTTTTCCAAGTCAAACCAAACCAAGCGAAGCCAGGCCAAAACCACTGTTGTGGATCGGCGAAGCAACACAGCAGCAGCAGCAGCAGCAGCAACAGCAGCAGCAGCAACAACAACAACAACAACCAACACGGACGCACAGAGTGACGACAACACGACAGACAACACAACGACAACGACACGCACGGCAACAACAAACGAACCAACGGTTGTGAATGTTGTGTCGACAACCAGCGGACAACGACCGTTTGCTCACTGCCAACTCCCTGTAATCAGTCAATCAACTATTACACTCGTGAGTCACCTGTTTTCGGCGTCCAACCACACCGAGTTGCCTGTAGCCTCAGCCTATACAAAAGTGCTACCTACGTGAAGGCAATGCCTGATCACAAACAAACAAACAGCGCGACAGGATGACACTTTTAGGAGTGTGCCTGACGCGACTCACTGCTTTGATGAGGACAGGACAAGGCCGGATACGGTCCAAGTCCTGTGGTCACCAAGCGGTCTCAATACCATTGATGTGGCGACTAGCGAGCGAGGAGTCAATTGACTGCTGTGCATCGCTGCCCGACGACATCGACTGTTGGAAGGTTTGTATTCTTATGCGATAATGCGTAACGATGAAACCGAAAAACAATCGCGAAAG